>Ga0256842_1002944_pt1 | contig 11725 bp, 9 predicted proteins | sample 4559240metaG_FD_185973 | JGI IMG/M metagenome (GOLD analysis project Ga0256842, IMG submission 185973) | Hydrothermal vent microbial communities from Guaymas Basin, Mexico - 4559-240 | ecosystem: Environmental > Aquatic > Marine > Hydrothermal vents | place: Mexico: Guaymas Basin | collected...
GGCTAGTGGAGAATTATTAAAACCAATTATTGGGATGTTTGGTTTTTCTCTTGCCTTTGCTTTACCATTTGGAATATTTGCATTCTTTCCTTCACTACTTAATAATATGCCAAAATCTGGTGGTTGGTTAAATTCTGTAAAAGTTGTTTTAGGATTTATCGAATTAGCTTTAGGATTAAAATTTCTAAGTATCGCAGATCAAACTTACCATTGGGGATTATTAGACCGAGATGTTTATCTAGCATTGTGGATTGTAATATTTACCTTAATGGGTATCTATTTATTAGGAAAATTAAAATTTGCTCACGATAGCGATATAAAATTTGTTTCTGTCCCAAGATTAATGTTAGCCATAGCAACATTCTCGTTTGTTGTATATATGATTCCAGGAATGTTTGGAGCACCATTAAAAATGCTTGCAGGTTATTTACCCCCACAAGAAACTCACGATTTTGATATTAATGCAATAATAAGAGATAATTTAGAAAGTATAAGTTTTACTGATGCAAGAGGAAATAATGGATACGACACCCCAAAATACGGTAATTTCCTAGACTTACCACATGGTATAAAGGGCTATTTTGACTACGATCAAGCATTAGCAATGTCTAAAAAATACGACAAACCTATTTTTGTGGATTTCACAGGACACGGTTGTGTAAACTGTCGTGAAATGGAAGCCAATGTATGGTCTGATCCTAAAGTTCTGAAGTTGCTCAAGAATAAATTTATCGTAGTAGCTTTATATGTAGATGACAAAACAGAATTACCAGAAAACGAATGGTTTACATCAGAATATGATGGGAAAGTTAAAAAAACTATAGGAAAAAAGTTTGCTGATCTTCAAATAAGTAGATTTAATATTAATGCACAGCCTTACTACGTTATATTAAATGGCGATGGAAAACAATTAACAAAAAAATCTCATGCTTACGACAAAGATATTAGCCACTTTATTAATTTTCTAAATGAAGGAATCGATAATTTCTCTAATAAAAAAAATGTTAATTAACAACTGCAATACAGATAGATAGAAGTTTTATTATCCTAAATTCTAAATAAAACAACAAAGCCGACTAAAAAGTCGGCTTTTTTTGTGTTTTTTTCAAACAAATTTTATAGTTTTACAGTATTAATATAAAAGTAATTTAGAAACCAAAACAAATTATTATGTATAAAACAAAACTTCAATTAGGATCACTTATTTTTTTAATGAGTGTATTTCTTTTTAGCTGTAATAGTCCAGAACAAACCAATCCCGAAGAAGAAATTGACCAAGAAATTAACGAACAAATAACTGAAGATTTTAATCAAGCAAAACAAGTTTTTTATTCTCTCCCTTCTCCTATAGAAACAGCCATGCTCATGAAACGAGCTGGTGCAAAATATGATGAAAATTTATTAAATTCTATAACAAACATTCCTAATTATAGTACAACATTGAGCAAAGCATTAAATTTAGGCATATATAGTGCCGATTTAAGTTTTGTAAGCATGTTCGACCAATCTCAAGCTTCTATCAAATACCTATCAGCAACAAAACGTCTTGCCGATGATTTAGGCATCTTAAATGCTGTCGATCAAAGTTATATTAAAAGAATGGAGAACAATATTAACAGTCGAGATTCTTTAATGGAAATTATTTCTGAAACATTCATGAATTCAAATGCTTTTCTTAAAGAAAATAAAAGACCCGAATTAGCCGCAATTGTTCTTGCAGGTGGATGGGTAGAAGGTTTGTACATTGCTACACAAATAACCAAAAACACATCAGAAAATCAAGAATTAAGAGATAGAATTATTGACCAAAGACTTTCTTTAACTACTTTACTTGCTCTATTAGACAAATATAAAAATGATGAAAATATTAAAATTATTAGTGATGATTTTAAGAAAATTCAAAAAATATATGACAATATTGACGTTAATACTTCTAAAATAAAAGCAGTCGTTGATGAAGAAAGTAATGTTACAACCCTAGAATCAACAACAAGTTCTACTTTTTCAGAAGATGATTTTGTAGTTCTTAGTAATTTGGTTTCTGAAATTAGAAATAACTATACAAAATAAGGACGTAAAAGATGAAAAAATATTCAATTATACTAGTGGCGATCTTAGGATTATTCTTTTTATCCCCACAATCGGCAAAAGCACAATGTAAAACATTTGCAAAAACGACTTGTAAATCAGAACTATTACCTTACGTCCATGATGGAATATATAATGCAACTGTATTATCGGAAGGCGAAACTGTAGAATTATATAAAACTTTTTACTCTGGACAAGAATATAGGATTGTTGTTTGTGGTGATGAATCGTTACCTCCTGTAGAATTTCAAATCTTAGATGGTGATAGAAATGTATTGTTCGACAATAAGGATAATGATTATTCTCAAATTTGGGATTTTAAATTAGGAGCTAGTCAAATGCTTGTTGTATCCATTCAAGTACAAACGTCAGAAGAAATGTCTGATGAAATTAAAAGCGGTTGTGTAGCTGTTCTTGTTGGATTTATGAATGTTGAAAATAAATTAGAGTAATTCTTAATAAATTATTTTTAAAGGCTGTTCAAGTTGAACAGCCTTTTTTTATATCTTTACTTTAATTATGAAACTATTAATAACCATCCCACTTATTATATACACGTTTCTATTATCAGCTCAAGGTAAGATTCAAAACTATTTCCAACAAAAAGTTGAATACAAAATTTCAGTACAATTCATTGAGAAAGATTATAGTTTGAGGGCATTCGAGAAACTAGAATACACCAATAATTCTTCAAAAAAAATGGATACTTTATATTTCCATATTTGGCCAAATGCATACAAAAACCTTGATACAGAATTTGGAAAAGAAAAAATAGAAACTAAAGACATAGAATATGTCCTCCATCAAGAATATTATAGAGGATACATAGATAGTCTCAATTTTAAAGTTAATAACAAGGAAATACAATTTTATCTTCAACCTAATAATCAAGATATTGCCGTTTTAATTCTTAACCAATCACTTCTCCCCAAGCAAACCATTTCCATTAGTACACCTTTTCATATAAAAATACCTATTAGTTATTCTAGATTAGGTTATACTAAAGAATCTATCCAAATAACTCAATGGTATCCCAAACCTGCTGTTTACGACCTTACAGGTTGGCACTATTTCCCCTATCGAGATATGGGGGAGTTCTATTCTGAATATGGGAAATTCGAAGTAGATATTACCATTCCAAATAATTATACTCTTGCCGCAACGGGAAATCTAGATCAAACAATAATAAAAAATGAGGAAACTACCTACACCTACTCTGAAGACAGTATTCATGACTTTGCCTGGTTTGCAGATACAAATTTCATAACCCAGATTGATTCTGTTCAACTTCCTAATAGTCAACGGTGGGTTAAAACAATTTGCTATTACAAAGCTAATTCTCAACTATGGCAACAAGCCAACAAATACCTACAAGACGCTATATATTACTATTCTTTATGGTTAGGAGATTATCCTTACAAGACTTGTAAAGCCGTACAAGCTAGCCTTGGAGCGGGAGGAGGAATGGAATATCCTACAATTACAGTCGTTGCAGAAGGTAATACTCCCTTAGAATTAGAAGATATAATTATACATGAAGTAGGTCATAACTGGTTCTATGGGATTTTAGGAAACAACGAAAGAGAATTCCCATGGATGGACGAAGGACTCAATTCGGCTTATGAGAATCGTTACTTAGAAACGAAATACCCTAATGCTATATACAAACCTTTACCTATAAAGCGTTCATTTATTAAATATAACCAATTAGATTATTATTCTTATATGTTTAGTGCCAGTAGAAATTCAGACCAAATATGCAACTTAGGCTCTGAACAATATAACAAATTCAATTATGGTACAATTGTATATAAAAAGAGCGCTGCTATTATTAATTACTTACGATACTATCTTGGAGACGAAGAATTTGATAGAATCATGAAAATATATTTTAAAACATGGAAATTCAAACATCCACAACCCTCCGACTTGGAATACATTTTTACAAAAAATTCGACCAAAGATTTATCTTGGTTCTTTAATGATTTACTAAATTCCAGAAAGAAATCTGATTATAAAATTAAATCCATTACACAGAAAGAGAATACATATTATCTAAAAATTAGAAACACGAAAAAAATAAAGTCTCCATTATTTATTCAGGTATATAAAGAGAATAACATAGTTAAAGAAATAATTACTAAAGGCTTTAGTAAAGATTCAACTTTTATTATTAAAGAAGATTTTGACAAAATATTCTTAGATAAAGACTACCGAAGTATCGACTACAACAGAAATAACAATTACATAAAACCCAAAGGTTGGTTAAAGAAGTATGATAACCTTAAATTGGAATTTATAGGTGGCATCGATAAAGAAAATACTGCACAAATATTCTACAGCCCAGTAATTGGATATAATACAACTAATAAATTTATGCTTGGAACAGCACTGATGAGCAATCTGATTTTTCCTTCACAGTTAGAGTATCTAATTATGCCAATGTTTTCCTTCGGAAATCATCAAATTTCTGGAGAGACTCAATTTTCGTTTAGATTTGATTCAAAAAATATTTACATCAATGAATATATACCATATATCAATTCTAAATCTTACGGACTTTCTACAAGCCAAAATTATTTCCAAGTCAGAACAGGATTAAAGATTAATTTCACAAACTTTTTAGTTTCAAATCCAACTATTCAACAACTAGATTTTTACTATTCTATAGCTAGCGATTATAGTAATTATAAAGCATACAATCAATTTATTAATATCGAATATTCTGCACGGAACAATCGATGGGTTAACCCTTTTAACTTTGATGCAAGATTGATTAATCATAAAGATTTTGCTTTACTTTCTGCTAAATTCAAACAAGAGTTAAGTTACTCGAAACCTCAAACAGGTCTTAAAATAAGACTATTTACAGGCCTATTTCTTTTCAACAATTCAAATAATGGACAATTTAACCTTTCGCTATCGGGAACTTCTGGAGGCAAAGATTATTTATATGAGAATACTTTTATTGGACGAAACGATACTCAAGAACAATTTTGGTCACATCAGTTTATTGCAAACGAAGGTGGATTTTCATACTTTGCTCCATTTTCTTCTAATAAATGGATGAGTTCAATGACTATTTCAAGTACCCTCCCATTTAAAACCCCTTTAGAATTTTACTTTTCCATAGCAGCCTTCGAAGAAAGTAATAAATTCTTCAACAAAGGCTTAGCATGGGAAACTGGTATTTCATTGCACATTATTAAAGATGTAGTAGTTATTTACATTCCCATTACAGCCGATAAACAAATCATAGAAACCAATAATTTATACACTAATAAATTTATCGAAAGAGTTCGGTTCTCCTTATTACTTAATAAAGCAAATATTATTAATCTCAGTAAAAATATCAATCAACTTTTCTAATACCTAGAATAAAAAAACTAAAATAAGAAATGCATTATTTATCTATCAACTCAAAAAATTTCATTTCAAAATTCTCTTGTATTGAAGGAGCTGGCGAAGCTATAACCATACCTTTGGCAGATAATAGGAAAAACTGAGGCCAAGTTATTAATTTATAATACTCAAGAATCGATTCATCATTTTTTAGAGTATGCAATAGAGGCCATGCATATTTGGTAGTGTCTAACTGATAGAACTCGGAAATATCATCTGTAAACACCGAAACAATTTCGATATCTTGTTGATGATCTTTATAAAAATTAATCATTCTATCCATACTTTCCATGGCTGGTACAACATCCGTACGCATAAAATTTAAATAAACGTACTTACCTTTAAAATCGGATAAACTAACCGTATCTCCACTAAAATTTAACAAGTTAAAATCGGGTGAAATTTTATTCTTTATGCTACAATCCGCTCTCGCTTTTTTATTGATATTTTCAGCAATCTTACGATGTTCGAGATTTGAACTAAAAAACTGAATCGAATCTAATATTATTTTCAATTGAGGTCTTGGAAAGTGAATCTGACTGACCATTCTGGGATTAAAGAGCTCATCATTTATCGCTTTTAATATTATCAACTCTTCTAAATTAGAATCTGAAAGAGAAGGATTATTTTCTAGGCATTTCTTTAACTTTATAACACTGCGCCCCTCTCTAATAATATTTACTAACTTTTCGCCTTCTTTCGTATTAGCATATAAATTAAAAAAGTCTTTATACATCAGATTAAAAAGATGCATGTACGCAAAATTATTATATAGAATTTTTTCACCATTAAAATATTTAAAACCAATAGTTTCGTAACTTCTATTAGGACCTAAATATTTCAATTCTGCGATACGATAATTTTTATATTCATCGAAATACTGGTTATTAATTTCCGAATAATAATTATTAATTTTTGATTCAAAATCACTAGTAATCTTACTCTGTGGATACCTATATATCGAGTCAAAGTTTCGTGATAGAAATTCATCATAAATTTGATCGAAAGAATACAATAACAAATTTATATCTGTAGGAGAACTATTAACAATATCTATCGGATACTCTATAGGTTCAAAATAAATATTTAGTTCCTCGACTGTAGTTTTTACTCTTTTATCAGGAAATTTCAATTGATACACTTTCTGTGGCTCAAGATACAATGAACAATGATAAACTCCTAAATCTATAAAAACGCATCGAATAGTAGATAACGAAAGTTGTCGAGAAAAAGCCCCATTTTCATCAGTATTAACAATAGCAATAGTATCTTTTATCATACTAATATAATCTGAGAACGCATAAAAAACAAGCGTTTCATTTTTATAATCTGACTTTTCGACAACTATGGTTTGAGAGAACAACTGTATACTCACAAAAACAAAAAATAGAAATAAATATCTTTTCATTGATAAATAAATTGGTCTATACGGTATAATAAATCTAATCAATAATCATTCCTTTAGGCAGAAACTCTGAAACATCGGCGCCATGCCTAATAATATCTCGAACAATAGTTGAACTAATTGGCGTATACTCTGGAGCTGTTAATAAAAATACAGACTCAATATCAAGATTTATTTTTTTATTCATCTGAGCAATAGCTCGTTCATACTCAAAATCGGAAGAGGTTCGTAAACCTCGTAACAAAAACTGAGCTCCAACTTTATGACAAAAATCGACAGTTAAGCCCTCATAAGTATGGACTTCTATTTTTTCATTTCCATTAAAACTTTGTTCAATCCAAGCTTTTCTTTTATCTATAGGAAAAAAACCTTTCTTATCAGAATTAAACCCTATCGCAATAATTATTCTATCAAACAGAGGCAAGGCTCTTTGTACAATATCTTGATGCCCAATAGTAAAAGGGTCGAATGATCCTGGGAAAATAGCAATTCGTTCTTTATTTGACATGTTCTTAATTTTTATGCAAGTTATTATTTTTTTAAGATTTTATTCAAGCTATGATCCATTTTTAATTAATTCAATTTCGTTAACGAAATAATCTAAAGCTTTAATCATTCTAGATCCATACCAAGAAAACATCTCCCCACTTACTAATACAACTTTCGAATTGGGATATTGTTCCTGATAATTTTGTTGATGCTTTTGATTAAAAGGAAACGGTTCACTCGATAAAAGTATATATTCTGGAGGCTTACTTTCTAGATCCTCTTTATCGATAATTGGGTAATAATCTTTCTTGGAATCGAATTTATTTCTAAAGCCTGCAATATTCATCATTTCAGAAATAAAAGTTTGTTTATTGATACTCATCATCGGTTTATGCCATATCAGATAGCAAGCCGTTTTGGTTTCTATCGATTTTTCTTCAAGAAGAGCCATTCTTTCATTTATTTCTATAATAATATTTTTTGAGAACTGCTGTTTAGATGTTATTTCTCCAATTATATTAATCATTCTTATTGCGGACTTAATATCCACAATATCGAACACTACGGTTGGAAATTCGATAGCAATTTCGGTGACTAATTCTTTAGAGTTTTCTTCCTTGACAGCAATTATTAAGTCAGGTTTTAGCTCTCTAATTTCGTCTAAACAAAAATCTTTTGTTCCCCCAATTTTTTTTACTTTATCAACTTTATTTCTAGGATAAATACAAAAATCTGTTCTTCCAACTATCTGCTCCGCTAAACCTAAATCGAATAACAATTCTGTGATAGACGGAACTAATGAAATAATTCTTTGCGGATTATTTACTAATTCGACCTCTCTATTTAAGTCATCTAATAATATCATATTCATAAAAACAAATAAGGTCCGATAATACTACCGAACCTCAAATCATATATTTTTTTATTAAAATCACGTTTGCATTGCTCCACAAACTGTTAGAACTTGTCCACTTACATAAGAAGAAAGATCTGATGCAAAAAACAATGCTGTTTTAGCAACCTCTTCTGGCGTTCCTCCACGTTTTAAAGGAATTTTTTCGTACCATCCTTCTACCACATCTTGAGGTAACTGTGCCGTCATTTCGGTAACAATAAAACCAGGAGCAATAGCGTTACAACGGACATTCCTTGAACCTAACTCTTTGGCTATAGATTTTGTAAATCCAATCATCCCTGCTTTTGAAGCAGAATAATTAGATTGCCCTGCATTTCCTCCAACGCCTACAACAGAACTCATATTTACAATAGAACCAAAACGTTGCTTCAACATAGTACGCTGAACAGCTTTAGTCATATTAAAAATTGATTTTAAATTTACAGTAATAACCGCATCCCATTGTTGTTCTGTCATTCGCATTAAAAGATTATCTTGAGTAATTCCTGCATTATTAATTAAAGCATCTACTCTACCAAAATCTTTAACAATATGTTCTACTGTATTTTGACAATCGTCAAAATTTGCTGCATTAGAAGTATATCCTTTTGCTTTAACACCAAGGGCATTTAATTCTTTTTCTACAGTAGAAAAATTCTCGTCAGCTTTTAAATCCGTAAAGGCAATATTTGCCCCTTCTTCCGCAAAAAGCATTGCAATTGCTTTTCCTATTCCTCTAGAGCCACCAGTAATAATAGCAACTTTTCCATCTAATAATCCCATCTTATTTTTTATTATTTCGTACAAATATAATATTTTGAATTGAAAAATCACACAAAAACCGATTCTATTCATCTAAATATATAGTCCCTTTTACATTGTTTATTTTCCAGCCAGTAAAATCTTGCTTCGCTGTAAATCCGGTGCCATATATTATTTCCGTAGAGGTTTTAATGTTAACAGCTTTATCTGAATAAATCTTTTGAGTTTTGGTATCCCAATACATTTGCTCGGTTCGTAATGAATCTCCATCGATGTTTACTACAATAACGTCATCTCTTGCTTCCCATTTATCAATATCAATTTCATGTTTTGCATAATTACAAACTAAGGATGATGAAACTTCAGGATAATTTGAATAAGTAACGAGTTTTATTCCTTTTGGATATTCATCATAAGGGTTTTCTTCCAAATGCGAATAGCTTTCATATCTTTTTGCAAATATTTTTAAAACAACCTTTCCTGAATCGGTTCTTACAACTTCTATATTTTCTGCAGATTGCGATGGATATGTTTTGTAATCTATTGCCTCTAGAATATCCTCATCATCGTTACTACAAGAAATAAAAAGCACTGAACTTAATAAAAGTCCAATGCTAATTAATATTATTTGTTTTTGTTTAAACAAAATTAAAATCTTGCTTTTGTTGTTTCATTAATCCAACACTCTATTTTCACAGTTGCACCTTCTGTAATATTATATGCAAAAGCATCTTCTTTCCCAGGAAAATAAGTTTTATAGGTTGATATTAATTTGTTGGCTTCACCGGTCACCGAAGGGTCTATTGCTTTGGCTTTAGCAAATTTATCTGCGGCTAACCAAAATACAGAAGCTTTTGTGAACTTATCGTCACCACAACCACTTGAGGCATATAGCTTTCCTATTAAAATATAAGGTTTTCCCCATCCACTTTTTAAACTCGCTGCTTTTAAAGCATAATTTCTTGCAGTTGCTGGAGAAGATGTCGATACTGCAGCTAACTCATAATAGTATTGAGCTTTTACTGAATTGTCTTCCTCCATATCTATAGCTTTCTTATAGAATTCTGATGCTTTAGAGAATTGCTTTTTCTTAGCCGCCATTTTTGCAAGATTATAAGCCGCCTGTGCCGATGGTTCTGCTTCATATAAATTTGCTGATGCATCAAAGAATAATTTTGAATCTGAACAATCTCCTTTATCTAAATATTTCGTAATAACCTTAAGTAATTCAACATTGTTAGGTGTAGCCTCAAATTTGGGTGTAAAATGTGCAATTAGCACATCGCAGCTACCTGCACCTGTACCAATAAAAAGCTTACCAACATTTTCTTCGACTTTTTTAATTCGACCTAATTTTTTTTCGTTATCCTTATACTTATCTTTAAGCTGAGTTAAAATATCGGAGATAATAGAAAAGTCTTGAACTACCTGCCCAGCATCATGTTTTTTATTTTTATACATTCTTGCCGATGCACTCATATAACTCTGAAGAACTGCTGCCTGTGACTTATTACCTGTAAGTTTTGCCGATTTAACTAAATAACCATAAGCTTCTTCGTAAGCTCCTTTTCTATTATACTTATAAAGATCATTTCCTTTACGTCCTAATACGCTTCCTTCCTGCCCAAAAAATTCAATTCGCCTATCGTATATTTGCATTAAAGTATCTATGTAAGCTTGTTTTACTGTTGCATCTTTTTCAGCTTTAATTAATTTTCCATAAATTTTGGGACCATTAATAAATATACTTTTTGATGATTGAGGACAAGCTGAATAAACTCGTCTCCAAGCGGGTAAAGCATCTATATAATTTTTTTGTTTTACAAACTCAATATATTCGGATAAGTCTCTTTTACACTGTTCTGGATTATCTCCATATTTGGCGTCATCATTTTGAGCAAAGCTCGGAATAGACAGTATTAACGCTGCAAACAAAACTAAAGTATTAAAAACTATTTTCTTCATTTCTTTTTTGTAATTAATTGTTATTATTTAATCGTATTTCCTTTTTATAAACCAAATATCATGCAAAGATAAATCGAGACTAAATTTAAAATAAGTTTGACTTAAAGCCCCATCAACAAAAGTACTTCTTCGACCCATATCAAATGCTAAATTTAATGTAGATTTTGATCTTTTCATTGGTAACCCAACTCCAAAAGTTATGCCAACATCTTTTAATTGATTGCTATTTATTAACATATAACTATTCTCTAATCTACTAGATAGACGATATCTGATTCTATGAATGTATTTTACAGCAGTTCTTGGTTTAGGAATATATTCTAACCCAACAATAATTTTCTGCGCATCGACATATTTCTCTTGTTTATTGGCAATGCTTGATTGACTCCACGTCGAATATTGATAATCGACACCGAAAGTTAATTTTTCTGTTCCAATAGAAAATCCAAAACCATAAAACCCAGGAAGACTGACTGATGATGCTAAATTTTGATTATTAAACAACGTATCTCCTGTAGAAGAATGACCAATGGTTAAACTCCTCATAGTCAACTCGGTTTTGGTATCGAGAACATTTTTTACACCATACGTTACTCCAATTGTAAACTTATATTTTGATTTAATATTATCGTGATATTGAAAACCCAAATTATAACCGATATCACCAACTCGAGTTGTCAGTTCTTCGGCATAAGTAGAAATACTAGGGTCATATTTAC
>Ga0256842_1002945_pt1 | contig 11725 bp, 9 predicted proteins | sample 4559240metaG_FD_185973 | JGI IMG/M metagenome (GOLD analysis project Ga0256842, IMG submission 185973) | Hydrothermal vent microbial communities from Guaymas Basin, Mexico - 4559-240 | ecosystem: Environmental > Aquatic > Marine > Hydrothermal vents | place: Mexico: Guaymas Basin | collected...
ACCATCACAATCCTATTATCGAGTTGATTAGCATGTCGAAAAATTTGACAAAGGGATTCATCATTATGGGAAGTATCCAGAGCACAAGAATACCTAGCATGAAAAGTACTCCATAAACCTGGTATTTTACATACCATTCCATATAATCTTCTGGTAAAAGAGCACCAAGGATTTTAGAACCATCAAGAGGCGGTATGGGAAACAAAGAAAAGAAAGAATAAGTCAGGCTGTATTTTGCGGATTTGTACATTACATCAAAAGTAAAGGAATTCGCCTTCACAGATTTCGCTATTTCTGCGAATATAAGAGCCTCCACTAAGTTAATAACGGGACCTGCCACAGACACCGCAAGCAGGCCCCACCTTCTTGATTTCATCTTCCACGGTCTTATAGGAATGGGTCTTGTCCATCCGAAGTCAAAAAGCATGAATGCTACAGTCCCTACCGGATCAAGATGCACAAAAGGATTCCACGACATTCTTTTCGTTTGCTTTGGTGTATCATCGCCAAAAAGCAAAGCTATCCAACCTTGAAGATAACCTCTTGGCAGTGCTAAAAATACTACAGCTAAAAATCCAGATATTAGTTCGACTGGATGTGTGATGTATGTTATGAACTTTTCCATCCAAAGTACCTCCACTGTTTACTTAATAACATTAAGTTCTCTTCCAACTTTTGCAAACTTTTCTATAGCAAAGTCAAGATCTTCTTTCGTATGCACAGCACTGATCATGACTCTTATCCTTGCTTTACCTTTCGGAACTGTTGGATAACCTATCGCTTGTGCAAAGACACCTTCTTCAAAGAGTTTTTTGCTGAACTGTGTTGCAAGCTTTGCATCGTAGAGCATAACAGGAGTTATTGGAGTTTGGCTGTGACCTGTATCAAAGCCAAGTTCGTTCATCTTCTCCTTGAAGTATTTTGCATTTTCCCAGAGCTTTTCTACCCTTTCGCCAGATTCCATAAGAATTTTCACAGCTTCAAGAGCTGCAGCTGTGTCGGCAGGTGAGAGTGGCGTGCTGAAGAGGAACGGCCTTGATCTTTGTTTCAGATAATCTATTAATTCTTTTCTTCCAGCTACATATCCGCCAACAACGCCAAAAGCTTTGGAGAGTGTCCCAGTTTCTATATCAACTCTTCCATGAAGCTTGAAGTGGTCAACTATTCCCCTTCCTGCTTCTCCAAGAACTCCTTCGCCATGAGCATCGTCCACCATCACCATTGCATCATACTTTTCTGCAAGTTCAACTATGCCCGGAAGCGGCGCCAAGTCTCCATCCATCGAGAACACTCCATCAGTTACGATCAATTTCCTTCTGAAATTCTCTTTTGCGGCTTCTTCAAGTTTTGCTTTAAGGTCATCAACATCGTTGTGCTTGTACACATACCTTTTTGCTTTAGTTAATCTTATTCCATCAATTATTGAAGCATGGTTAAGCTCATCGGAGAATATCGCATCTTCTTCCCCAACAATCGTTGGGATCACTGCTTGATTAGTTATAAACCCTGTCTGAAAGAAAAGCGCAGCTTCAACTTTTTTGAATTCTGCGAGAGCTTTTTCAAGTTCCTCATGAATTGTGAGATTTCCTGCGATTGTTCTAACGGCTCCCGGACCCACACCCCATTTTTCTATGGCTTTTATAGCTGCTTCCTTCAACCTTGGCTCATTTGCAAACCCAAGATAGTTGTTGGAGCAAAGGTTAAGAACTTTTTTCCCTTCCACCTCAAGCCACGCACCCTGGGGACCTTCCAAAGTTCTTATGTAGATGTAAAGCCCTTGATCTTTAAGCTCCTGAAGTTCTTTAGTAAACACACTGTAATCAAACATCTTTCTCTCCCTCCTTTTCTTTATTTCTCCCTAATTCTTTTTCCTTTAATTTCCTCCCCTTTCCTTCTATATCCTCTACAATCCTTTGAACCTCATAAGCTTTCTTCGAAAGCTCTGTTGCAGCTTCAGCTAAGTTCTGCGATGCAAGGTTTACTTCCTCTATAACGGCAAAGATCCCCTGGACTGCCTCTGCGATTTCTTCAGAGTTCTTTTTGTTTCTTTCAATCATCTCAAACAATTTTACTGAACCTTCATTGAGCTTTTTTGTCTCCTTAGATATGTTCATAAATGCATCTGTCAGTTCATCGATCTTCTCTTGAGAATTCTCAAGAGCTGTGAATATTTCCGATACCCTTTTTGTGGTTGTTTCTGAAAGGTTGCCTATTTCTTCAGCTAAAGTTTTTATGGCTTGCCTATCTATTGTTTCTCTTGAACTTTCTATTGAGGCGTTAATGGATAGAACGACTATCCTTTCTCCTATCTGTTGGATGAAGCTACCCATTGCGTAGATTTCCTGAATGGCTCCTGCAAGTTCTGAAGTCACTCTTTCAAACTCTTTTAGGGATTTTATAAGGAATTCTGAGAAACTGGCAACTTCCTTTGAAAAATCATGGGTTTGTTCCACATCATCAAGCATTTCCCTTGATAAATCACTTAGAATTCTTCCTTTACTTTCTAATTCTCTTGTGCTGGCTGCAAGTTCTTCTGATGATGCAGCTAACTCTTCCGATGAGGTAGATGTGGTGAAAGCCATCTCTTCAAGAATGGACAACATCCTGTTCATGGGTTTTACAAAACTATTGTAAATTTTTCTCCTTCCCATGTTGAATAGTATTACCAGGGCTATGAACATAGGAGCTGAAAGCCCAAGAACAACCGCAAGGATTTTGAGTATTATTGGTGTAAGGTTTCTTTTTTCTTTCCAGTTTATGTAATAAGAATTTCCATCGATGGATTCGCAAGCATAATAGTATACATTCATAAATGAACCATCCTTAAAGATTGCAAAATCACCAACTTTGAGAGAGGATAATTTCGATAATATTACATCATCGAGGTCTTTTTCGGAGACCAGCTTGAATTTACCTCCAAGATTTTCCTCAGCAGATTTCATGATGGAAGAAACATCCTGGTAAAGCATTAAGATGTATTTGTCTTTATAGAGGACTACTGCTATAGGCTTGCTCTTTTGAGAGAATATGGTTTTCTTAATTTTCTCCTCAGGCTTGATTAAACTCAGTATGCTTCTACTTTGATCCAGAAGTTCCTTTGAGGTAGCATACACAACATTATGTGTTTCATCAAAAGCTACTATACCTATTATACTTGGATCACTCTTTACAAGGAGTTTATAACTTTCTTCCACATTCTTCCTTGTAAAATCGTCTTTTACACTCTGATACATGTACCTGGCTTTTACGCCGAGATCATCGAATATATAATTAATGGTAAAGCTAAAACATTCACTCATAGTGGAGTATCTTTCTTGTGCGGAACTTTCTATTAACTTCTTAGAAAGCATAAAGGAGGTTACGAAAAACGCAAAGGTGAATACAACAAATATCCATACATGCCAAAAGATGATATTTTTATCTTCGTTAAATTTTCTATTCTTCAAATCCACCACTCCCGATTTTCTCTTTTATTTCCTCATATATTGCTGACTCTTTAAAAGCCCTCGTAAATGTGTACAATATTTCTCTTCCCTTTCTCTTCTTTCTTATAACTCTCATGTCCTGAAGTGTTCTAAGTATGTAGGAACTGTCCTTTCCCCGTCTTTTCTCTATATCCCTCCTTGTCATAGGACCGTAAAGTGCAAGTATAACTACAACTTCAAGCTGCGATTCAGAAAGCTTTGAAAATTGTCTTTTCAGCGTCTTCTCTATGTAATCCGCATAATCCTTTTTTGTGTAGAATCTGTACCTTCCTTCAACTTCTCTAAGTTCTATGCCAAAATCTTCTTGAGAATATTTTTTCTCTATCTCACTTAACAATTTTAGCACTTCATCGTGGCTTAGCTTTGTAACTTTCTGTATCTTCTTTACAGTTACTCCTTTTGATGCAAATATAAGTGCTTCTGTAAGGGCTTTTTTGTTTAGCTGCGTATTAACACCCCTTCTGAATAACTTAGTTTTCCCAGTCTTATAAGTTCCAAAATTGCAAGTAAAATCACAACCAATTCATATCTTGTTTTTGCCCTTTCCAAAAGATTTTCTATTTTTGCTGGAAAAGATTCGTTCAACAGTTTTTCCATCATCTCTTCAACTGTTATCTCTTCAGCTTTTATCTTATAAACTCTTTCCCTCAATTTTAGGTTTCTTATTATTCTTGGAAGAACTTTCTGTATCTTTTTATCGATCGTTCCAAAACTTCTATAAATTCTCACTGGGAATCTCTCCTTTATTTCCTTAAATGCTATTTCTCTTGCGAGTTCTTTTATCCTTGCGTAGCTTTCAATTGTAGCGTAGAGGTCTTCCTTTTCTTTTTCAAACCGTTCTTTTTCTTCTGGAATTATTTTTGGAAGGAGAGCTTTTGATTTCAACTCCATCAAGTATGAAGCTGTTGCTATAAACTCAGAATTAAGCTGTATATTTAGCTCTTTCATCTTTTCCATGTATCTCATAAAATCGTCTGCAAGCTCCGATATTGGGACCTCCCTTATGTCCACTTTCTTTTGCCTCACAAGATACACAAGAAGATCAAGAGGACCCTCAAATTCTCTTACCTTAAAGATTAGCTCTTCCAAAATTCTCCCTTCCCCTTGATAAGATCTATCACAAATTTTCTAACCTTCTCTAAATCCTCCCAGAAGAATCCATCACCATTTCTGTTCTCAATGAAAGAGTATATCTTCTCTTGAAATTCACCCAGCACACTCTTAATTTTCTTCCTTCTGTAATTCAGGGCTACAACAGCAAGCATAGTTTCTATCGCCAATATATGCGCAACATTTTCGAGAATTTTCTTTAATTTGAGAGCAGCAGTCATTCCCATACTCACATGGTCTTCTTGATAAGCTGATGTTGGCACTGTGTCTGCACTTGCCGGATGGGATAGAATTTTATTCTCATTGCAAAGTGCTGCTGCAGTGTATTGATAGATCATATAGCCAGAATTCAGCCCCTCTTTCCCACTTGCAAGAAATGGTGGAAGTCCTTCATTAACCTTTGGATTCACTAACCTGTCTATTCTTCTTTCAATCATGTTTCCAAGATCTGTTAAGGCTATCGAGAGAAAGTCTGCTACAAGTGCGACTGGCTCTCCATGAAAGTTTCCACTTGAGAGTGCACTACCATCCTCGAATATCAAAGGATTATCCGTAACTGAGTTCATCTCGATCTCAAGAACACTTTGGGTGTACTTTATGGTATCTAAAACCGCTCCATAAACCTGTGGGATAGCTCTTAATGAATAAGCATCTTGAACTTTCTCTGAAGGTCTTCTTTTTTCTTCGTATTTGATCATTTCTCTGAAAAGCCCCGCGACTCTTTTCTGACCATTATGTGGTCTGATCGCATGGACTTTATCTTCAAATGGGTCGTATATTCCATTCAAAGCTTCAAAGGACATCGCTGCTACCATCGTTGCGAGGTATAGGAGCCTTTCCGCATCTCTTGCAGAAAAGGCAACAAGTGATGTCATAGCTTGCGTTCCATTTATAAGAGCTAAACCTTCCTTTTCCTTGAGCTCTATGGGCTCAATCTTAAGTTCCTTCAAAACATCTTTTGATTTTCTTCTTTCACCTTTGTATATCACATAACCCTCACCTATAAGCGGAAGCGTGAGGTGTGCAAGCGGAGCAAGATCTCCACTAGCGCCAACAGAGCCTTTTTCTGGAACATAAGGGTAAACACATTTGTTAAGAAATTCGATTAGTTTTTCCACAACCAAAGGTCTTACTCCAGAATAACCCTTAGATAAAGACACCGCTCTCAAAAGCATCATCCCTCTAACTATCTCCTCTTCAAGTGGCTTGCCAAAACCTGCAGAATGGGAAAGTATTACATTTCTTTGCAAAGTAAGAAGATCTTCTTTAGGTATTCTAACAGATGCCAGAGCCCCAAAACCTGTATTCACACCGTAAACTGCTTCACCAGATTTTAGGATTTTCTCTATAATCTTTCTTGATTTTTCAATTCTTTTGCGTGCACCTTCAGAAAGCGTGACTTTCTCTTTGAATCTTGCAACATCTACAAACGCTTCTATACTTAAATGCTCACCAATCTCCATATCCCTACCTCCATCAGAACATAAGATTCATAGCTTCCCTTACCTCTTGCATTGTTTTCTGCGCAAACTCCTTCGCCTTTTTGTTACCCTCGTATATAACATCATCTACATAATGAGGGTCTGCATCAATCTCTTTTAACTTTTCCCAGATAGGTTCGAGTTTTCTTTTCATGTTCTTTATTAAAAGTTTTTTACAATCGATACAACCTATCCTTGCTTTTGTACATCCTTCCCATACCCATTTTGCCTCTTCATCGCTTATACCAAAGGCTTTATGGTATTGCCACACAGGGCATCTATCTGGATTTCCCGGATCGCTCTTTCTCTTTCTTGCAGTATCTGTCATCATAGGCATGATCATTTTTCTCAAGCCTTCTTCATCGTTCTCAAGTGAGATAGCATTTTTATAACTTTTACTCATCTTTCTCCCATCGGTTCCGGGAAGCTTTGGCGTCTTAGAGAGAAGTGCTTCTGGTTCAGGAAAGATCTCTGCATAAAGTGAGTTAAATTTCCTTGCTATCTCCCTCGAGAGTTCTATATGGTAAACTTGATCCTCTCCAACTGGAACGCCATTTGCTTTGTAAATTAGAATATCAGCGGATTGAAGAACTGGGTATATCAAAAATCCAGCACTGGAGAGATCCTTGTAATTCAGTTCTTTTTTAACTTCCTTATAAGTGGGAACTCTCTCAAGTCTTGAAACAGATACAAGCATGGAAAAAAGAAGGGCAAGCTCTGCATGCTCTTTTATTGCTGACTGAACAAAAATAACAGACTTTTCAGGGTTCAAGCCAACTGCGAGAAACATCCTAACTAAATCTCTTGTGTACTCTTTCAAATGCTCCGTTTCATCGTAATGCGTTGTAAGTGCATGCCAATCAGCTACAAAGTAGAAGCATTCGTTATCCTTTTGCAGCTCGACCCAATTCTCCAAAGCGCCAACAAGATGACCAATATGGAGTTTCCCAGTTGGTCTCATGCCGCTGAGGATTCTCATTTTTCTACCTCCTCCAAAAGTTTGTCCATCCATTCTTCTACGATTTTGCTTATTGGATCTAACTGGCAGCAGAACTTCTCCATAGAGTTTAGAACTCTTTCCTTGAAATGTTCAAACGCTCTTCTATCAGGAAGGGATGCTAAGTTTTCAAGGAAAGTTTCCTTAGATTTAATTATGTGATCAAGATCGTGTGCTGCGCTCTCCTTTATATCAGGAATAAGCTTTGGAAAATCATCAACAAAAAAGTCTCGAGCTTTTTCATTTACCACATCGATGGTTCTGAGAAACCTTTTCACCTTTTCAACATCTCTCGATAACATAAGCAAACTCTCGTAGGGTAATATTGACATTCTTTCATATTTGAAATATCTGGAGAGCTTTGCGACTATCACATTAAAGACCCTTATTAGAGAATACTTGAGCTTGCTCCCCTCCATTGCTGTTTCGTTTCTTAGCCAGATCATAAATTTGCTATCAAGGGTAACAAAAAGACTTAAGCCAGCCATTCCGGGAGAGATAGAGATTATGTTAGCCTCTGCGGAATGCCTTATACCCTTAGACTTTTTAGATATCATCGAGAATATTTTGAACCTTTCTATTACTTTCTCGAACCTGTGCTTAGGAATTTTACTTTTACTGTCTTCTAAAAGACTTACTCCCATCTCTTCGTAGAAACTCAGTTCATCCTTCATAGATTCTATAATGCTTTCCCCCTCTGAAAATCCCACTTTTACAGATTCTCCAAGCAAATCTTCAAAGTACTTTTTTAAACCTTCTTTTTCGACATCCTCAAAGAATCCTGTTGATGTAACACTTCTTGGATCAAATATAAAAAGGTATCTTTCACCCTCCTTCGCTATAACAAAAGAAGGCGCCATCATATCTAAGATCTCGTATTCTTCGAACTCCGCCGGATATATCCTGTACACCCCATCTTTAAGATCCTTAACCAAACTTTCAAGCATATATGATCCCTCCCAGAAATGGTTTTCAAGCAAATTTTACCATGCTTAAGTTTCATTATGGAAGATATTCCTTTTTAAAAGACTTTCCAAATTCTCGATATGATATGGGAATATTCGGGCTCCCAAAGGAGTAACAAGTGTATTCATATCTCTGGAAAAACACAACTATTCCATAATCGCTCAAGTAAAAGTCCTGATCATCCCTTATTGTTTTAAACTTGTTGATAACACTTTGCTTGTTCATCACGAAGAAGCTTTTTACCTTCTTGTTTATAACCTTTTTATAATCGTACTTATTTATGAATAAATCTCTAAGGGATAGTTTCTTTTCTAACTTAAAATCGTAATTAACTGCAAACAAATAGTTGATTGGATGAGCTCCTCCTGTGTATACCATCTCCTTGAAAAGTATACTTATAACGCGATCATCAAATCTCTCCACAGAGAATAACAGGTAATACTTTGGCATGCCTGCCGTCTTCTTCTCTTTATACCCTTTAAGTTGTTCAAGAAGAGAGTTTTGCCATAAATGCCATCTTTTCTCCACAAAATTGTGAATTATTTCGTTCAATTTCCGATGCTTGGAAGAGAATTGCGGGTAGTAAATTCTTATTCCATCTGCCATAGCAACCCTGACTTTGTATTCAACAACTTTGCTTTTTCCAAATTCCTTTGGTATATCAATAGAGAATGCGAGGATAGTTGCAACAGCTGCTATCATCACGAAAAATCTTCTCATTCCGTATTCCTCCTCAAAAGAAAAGTAATTATTTTGTAAGGAGAATACTCAAAAGATTGTGAGCGTTTCTCATGGAGAATGCTTACTCTCTCAAGTTTTCCCAGAAATTTCTCTGGAAATTCTATAAAGAATTTTCCAGACCTTCCAAAAGCCTCGTGGAATCTTATTTCGATATCGTTTTCCACCTTCCTAAAAGATGTAAGAACGAAATCCTCTGGTTGTATTCGCAGGAATTTTTCGGGCAGGTTCAGCCTTCCTTCTACAAGAATGGGTTTCTTTACATAGTTATCGAACTTTACAGGTCCGTAAACTTCCCATGGTTTTCCAGAAGTTATGCTATATGTAAATGTATGCTTTCCCTCATCAGCTCTGTAATCAGGGAAAACGGGACCTCTTAAAAGGCTAAGCCCTAAAACACCATCCTTGCATGAATAACCAAACTTATCTTTGCTCATTAGAATTATTGTGAAGTTCCCTTGAGAAACTTGAGCAAAACCCATCGACGGAACTTCGAACATTCCACTATCCCATAAGGTATTCCTTATGCAGCTTCTTTCCACCACACCACCAGGTATCCCATAAATAGCTTTTCTTGCTATGATATTCAACGGGAAAATGGCTCTAAGAATAGCTCTTTTTAATCGCCATTGCACTTTGACAATAAAATCCACTCTTTTTATCTTTGATGTAAGCACTACATCTTGTGTTATTCGATATCCATCATCTTCATACTCAATTCTTATTACCTTCCTTACTGGACCATCCTCAATCTTGTAAACATCCTTGGGTTTTAACGGAATAGGAGACAGATCATAGTCATATTCTAATTCCCATGCATCCCAATGGGCGGGTACATCTTTGTACAACATAAGAACATTACCTTTTTCCTTGAATAGATTTTTATTAATTTCTTTGTCCAGTATGGAAACACTACCATCGCTCAGAACTTCTACCCTGTAATGTTCATTTTCCATAATTGTATCATCAGATAGCTTATATTCTCTTGGGTTTTCTTTCTTCTCTTTAATTGCTCTCCAGGAAAACGCTTCTATGCTGTCAAAAACATGTATGTACTTTCCATCATGGGTCTTTTGGGATATTGCACCTTCAAATGAGATGGGCTGTTTTGTGAATACCTCAAAACCATCATGGCTAAAACTTGAAAAGTTAATCACTGAGTATTCGCTGCCGTAAGATATATTCTTTAAAGATCTTTCCACTATATCCCATGACCTTTTGATAACTTTTTCAAGCTTTTCGTTCACTTCGTCATAAACTTCTTTTATTGATGTCCCGGGCAGTATATCGTGAAATTCCGCTACCAAAACTTCTTTCCACAACGCATCCAATTCATTTTGATAATCACCGTCCGATAACGCATTTGCAAACTCTGCAAAATAAAGTGAGAGGGTAGCATCAAAATGAAGTTTTTTGACGAGAGATTGCGAGGTGTAAGTCCCTCTGTGAAAGTAAAGATATATTTCTCCGTCCCAAACCGGCAGGCTTTCTTTTTCGAGATATTTGAAATAATCTTCTATATCTTCGAACGATTTTTGCAAAGGCAGAAGAGAAATATCTTTCAAAACCTGAACACTTTTTATCATATCAAAACTGGGACCACCACCGCCATCACCAAAGCCATAGGTGATCATGAAATCTTTTGTATCTTTCCATGACTTTAGCGAATCAAATAAAACTTCTGCCGTCATATCTCCAGCATAGTTTCCAGTTGGTGTTGAACTTACGATAACCTCACTTCCATCTATGCTTTTCCATATAAAAGCTTTGTAAGGAAAGTCAACAACATCTGACCAGCTTGTCTTCGTATGAAAAAGATATTTTATCCCAGCTTCCCTTAAAATCTGCGGGATGTTCCAGCTCATTCCAAACACATCAGGAAGCCATCCAACCTTTGCGATCTTTCCAAACTTTTTCTTGAAATACCCTTGAGCGTAATAGTATTGCCTTATCATGGCTTCCAACGGAACGAGGTTGCAATCGTGTTCTATCCAAGCACCACCAACTATTTGCCATTTCCCTCTCTCCACAAGATCTTTTATCTTTTCAAAAAGGTCAGGATCGAGCTTTTCAACATCTTCATACATCTGTGCACTTGATTGTACAAAAGAAAAGTCGTAATTTCTGAGCAAGTTCACAGTGTTTGAAAAAGTTCTCAAAATCTTCCTTTTTGTTTCATCAATGGGCCAAAGCCAGGCGTAATCAATATGGGTGTTTGCAAAGAGATAGGCTATCCTATAAGATTTTGGAAACTCGGATAATGACTCTTTCAACTCTTCAAATTTCTTTATAAAGGAATCTTTAAATTTTTCGTCAAACATGGCTTTATCCAATCTTCCTGTGTATGGTTCCCAAAGTTTTTCGAATTCTTCTTTCGACCTTTTATCTTCAGATAGGGCTTTAAGGTAATCATCTGCGACTCTTCTTGGAACTATCTCTGAAAAAAATCTCCTCAAACCTTCTTCAATACGCTTTCTTTCGTATCCATCAACTTTCCTGTGAAGATTGATAAGTTCCTTCAAATAATAGATAGCATTCAAAAGTTCCTCATCATGAACAATTATCCTTGAATATATGTGCTTTACTTCGCCTGTGAACTTTCCAGAAAGTCCTCTTGGAACTGTTTCAACCACTATATCATGAGCTTTTCCATCGCAAAATTCATTCATAATAACTTTTCTTTGAAGTTCATTCAGCTGCCCGCAAAGCTTTCCATCAACCTTTACAAGGCTCTCTCCGTTGAACCAACCTTCAAATAAACATACTTCCTTGCTACTTATTTTTGGCAAATTGATCTTCGACTTATGTACGGTTAAATCAGCTGCTCTTTCCTCCTCCCATAGTATATATTCTAAGCATTTAACAGATGTGGCGTAAAGTTCTGATAAATTCCTTATAAAGGCTTTGTTAGCTCTATCCCTTATGACCTCCACCTCCCAAAGCAAGTT
>Ga0256842_1002946_pt1 | contig 11725 bp, 16 predicted proteins | sample 4559240metaG_FD_185973 | JGI IMG/M metagenome (GOLD analysis project Ga0256842, IMG submission 185973) | Hydrothermal vent microbial communities from Guaymas Basin, Mexico - 4559-240 | ecosystem: Environmental > Aquatic > Marine > Hydrothermal vents | place: Mexico: Guaymas Basin | collected...
CTTGCTCACAAAAACTCTATTGTTATTAAACAAAATGATGGTGATTTATATACTGCTATCGACTTAGCAATAGCTAGAGCTCAAAAAGCGATGAGAAGAATGCACGATAAAGATTCTGAGCATCATAAAGTTGGTATAAATGAAGCTAAAGCTGAGATAGTAGATGTTAAAGCTGAAGCTGAATCTATGGAAGATGAAATCATCCCTGTTAGACTTGACCTATACAAACCTCGTGAAGTTGAAGATGTTCTTCAAGACTTAAAAGCAAGTGATAAAATATTTGAAATTTTCTTAGACAACGAAGGTAAAACTCGTGTTTTATTCAAAAAAGATAATTCTAAATTTGGTTTATATTAAAAACTAACTTTATTTTTTAGTTCCTACACTTTTGTGTTGGAACTAGAAATATCCAAATCATTTTTCACCCGTTTCACAATCTTTTCATCCTCTGCCAAATCAACCCATCTAAACTGATTTCCACTTTGAGAACTCCCTTTAAGTAAATCACCACTTTTTCTAAACTTTAAATCCAAATTTGCTATATCAAATCCACTTGTAATCTCTACAAATTTATCAAGTCTATTAGAGCTATTTTGATTTGTATAAAGATAACAATACCCTTTTAAACCAGTACGACTCACCCTACCCCGTAACTGATGCAAAGTTGAAAGCCCTAATCTTTCTGCTCCAACTATTATAACCGTTGAAAGTCTTGGAAGTGATATTCCAACCTCCACTACTGTTGTAGCAACTAGAATCTTCCCTTTTTCTCTAAACTCTAATAATACATTTTCTTTCTCTTTATCTTTTCCATGTGTAACATATACATCATCAAAATTCTTTTCCCAATATCCACGAGCCTCATCAATACTTTGATAGTCAATAGCCTCACTCTGCTCAACAAGTGGATATACAAGTAAAACTTGATTATTTTTTTCTATCTCTTGTTTTATATGGATAATTAAATTTTTAAAATCACTCTTGTGAATCACTTTAGAATCTATATCTTTTGTAAATGGTGTAGAGGTGATTAAACTTACATCAATATGTGCCGTTTCAATCATCGCTAGTGTTCTAGGAATCGGAGTTGCCGAGAACTGTAAAAAATGTGGTTTTTCTTCCCTCTCACTTATAAGTTTTTCTAACATATTTCTTTGCAGAGTTCCAAAACGGTGTTGCTCATCAACCATAACTAAACCAGCTTGAGGTAATTCACGATAGAGCAAAGCATGAGTTCCAATGATAAAATCAAACTCACTTAAATCTATCTTTTTTGTTTTATTTGTAACTAAAACAGATTTTATATTTGGTAGAAATTTTTCTGCCTCTTCAAAGAGTTGATTTGCAAGAATTGTTGTGGGTGCCATCAATATAGAACGATTTGGAAACATCATAATAGCACTTGCTAAAATTACCATCGTTTTACCACTTCCAACATCACCAACTATCATCCTCTTTGAGGCTACATCTTTTGAAAAATCTTTTTTTATATCTTCTATGGTTTGAATCTGCTCACGAGTAAGGGTAAATGGTAAAGTTTTAGACCACTCAACATAAGAACTTTTCTTTTGAACCAATGGTTTAAAATAGCGTCTTTTAGCTGATAATTGTTTCATATAAGAAAAAAGTTCTATATATTTTAAAGCATTTATAGATTCTTCACTTAATCCATTAGGTTCTAAATTCTCATCACTTGGAAAGTGTAACTTTAAAACTTCATCAATTATATCTCTTGGTAAGCCCTCAGATTCTAAATTTTGTATAGTTAAGTTTTTTGCCACAAAACGACCCATAGCATCACTTCGCAAGGCTGATTTATACTTAGGTGTAATAGCCCCAATAGTAGTAATTTTTCTCGGCATACTCATACTACACTGCCCAGTTTTACACTCAATCATCCCAAAATAATAATCCCTATCTCCAACCTTAAACTGATGCATCATATAAGGCTTAGGACGAAAAAGAACACCTGTAATAGTGTGTCCAAAATTATGTGCGAAAAAAGTGATTTGGATAGAGTTTGGAGATTTAAAAACTGATTCTACTGTCGCATCTATCAGTTGAGTTTTGTGAGTTTCCAATTTTTCATGTGGACGAAAATCTTCATAAGAGTGAGGAATAATAAGGGATAGTTCAGACCAACTAGAGATTCCTAGCTTTTCAAATTTAGTAGATATATCTTTTGTAAGTTTCATAATAATTTAGTTGTTTTTTTCTAACTTTTCAACTCTTTTGTAAAGGTTCCCAATCATAAACGACATAACTACAATAATAAGTGTCAATACTACATCTTCTAAAATTTCCATGATTTTCCTTTATATGTTATAATTGTCGTTAAGAGTTAGAGGGCTGTAACCCTCTAGCCTAACTCCTGAAGAATCTTGATTATTAGATAAATAATATTCAAAACTCGCAGGAGAATATTAAGATATTACATCTTAATCTCCTTACGGCAATTTTATCCTAGCCATTACTGGCTAGGAACATTTACATTATACAAAAAATACATAAACATTTAAAAAGTATGGCAAATTGTCATATAATTAAAATTCTATTTAGTAACTATCGCATAACTCAAATCATTAATCTCAGTATGTTTTTTGATAAATTGATTCAAATCTTTTAGTTTAAGATTCTCTATCTTTTTAAGTTCTTTTACCGAATGACCTAGTTCATAACCCTTGTAATACTCCATAAAAGTACGGTTTAGTCTTTGGCTCATTGTTTCAACTCTTAGTGGTTCAGAGCCTAATAAAAACTTTTTAGTTTGTTCTAGCTCATCTTTTGTGACACCATTTTTTACAAACTCAGCTATCACTTCATTTACAGTTTGTTGTGCTTCCTCTAAAGATTCTAATTTTGTTTGTAAGTAACCTGTAAAATAACTACTTGATTTTGTAACACTTACTCTTGCATAAGCAGAATAAGCAAGACCTCTCTTAACTCTTATCTCTTCCATTAATCGACTTCCAAAACCACCTGTTCCTAAGATAAAAGTAGCAACTCTAGCTTTATAATAATCTTCATCATCTACACTCATATTATACGGTGAACCAAAATAAATATATGCTTGTTGTGTCTCTTTTTTCAAAATAGATTGAGTTGGTTTTTGAGTTACTTTGTAATTTTCAACAGTTGATAATTTCCCTTTTGGTAAAGATTCTATCACTTTTTTAATCTGTTTTTTAGCCTCTTCTATCTCAACATCTCCACCAAGAACAACTATTAAATTTGATACAGATAGATGTGATTTAATAAAATTTTTCACATCTTTTAAATCAATACTCTCAACACTCTCTTGAGTTCCATTTGATGGAGTAGCCAAAACAGTACCCTTAAAAAGAATAGAGTTTAATTCATTAGAAGCTACATAATCAAAATCATTCTCTTTACGACTGAGTGAGCCAAGAGTCATAGTTTTCACTTTATCTACTGCCTCTTTAGTAAAGTTTGGGTCTTTTAAAAGTGAATCAAATTTCACTAATGCATTAGGAAATTCCTCTTTCAAAGAGCCAACTTCCATAACAAAAGTTTCAGTTCCAGTTGAGGAATGAATGTGAATAGCTCTTGATTCTAAAGATTCAGCAAAAGCTGATGAACCTAATTTTTTAGTCCCCTCATTCATAACTTTAGCACTAAATTTTGCTAAACCAGCCTTTGAAGTATCTGTAATACTTCCACTATTTGTAAAAGTGAATTGCATAGTCACAAGAGGAAGTCTTGTGTCACTCTCAAAAATCACTGGTACTTTTACACCGTTTGCCTCAATATATTCTATCGTTGCTGCCATAATTATCTGTCCTAAAATTAGTAGTGTTAAAAAAAACTTCATGATTAAAATTGCTCTAAAATCTCATAAGCTGTATTACGAACTGCTGGAATCTCTCCAACATCTGCTATAAGATGAATCATCTCATCTTTTGCCATTGTGTTTGTCACACCAGCAGAGCTTACAACATTCTCTTCCATCATAGTTGAGCCTAAATCATTCGCTCCAAAGTGAAGTGCCATTTGACCAATATAAGCACCCTGTGTTACCCATGAACTTTGGATATTTGGTACATTGTCAAGATAAAGTCTTGCTACTGCTAAAAGTCTCAAATAACGATTTGAAGATGGTTTTTCCATATCTGGAATCAATCGTAATAGCTCAGTATTTTGCCCCTGAAAACTCCACATAATAAATGCACGAAAACCACCAGTTTCATCTTGAAGTCGGCGAACCATATCAAAATGCTCAATTATATCTTCATCACTCTCAACAGTTCCATACATCATAGTAGCAGTTGACATAATATCAAGCTTATGTGCCTTTCTATGTATATCTATCCATACTTCAGAATCTATCTTTTTAGGTGCGATAATATCACGAACCTTATCACTAAGTATCTCAGCACCAGCCCCTGGAATAGAAGCAAGACCTTTAGCTTTTAATCTTTCTAAAACCTCTTCAACAGTGATTCTGGAAACTTTAGCAATAAAGTCAATTTCAATAGCTGAAAACCCATGAATAGTGATAGTGGGATATTTAGTGTGGATATGCTCAACTAAATCCTCATACCACTCAATTTGTAGTTTAGGATGCACTCCACCTTGAAATAGAATCTGAGTTCCACCAATCTCTAGTAGTTCATCAATTTTAGCATCAATCTCATCAAATGTTAAAACATAAGCATCAGCATCTTTTTCATGTCTGTAAAAAGCACAAAATTTACAATCTACCCAACAAATATTCGTATAGTTTATATTTCTATCCACCACAAATGTTGTAATTCCTTTTGGATGTAACTCTTTTTTTCTCTCACTTGCCATCTTTCCAAGTGTTTTTAAATCACAGTTTTTTATTAAATCTAATGCTTCTTGTTTTGTTAATCTTTTCATATAATCTAATGCACTTTATGTGAATGTTCATTTTTTGTACTGAAGTGAACATAAATGGCAAATATAGTAGCCATTAAAGCAAATGTTCCAGAAACTATTGTTAAATCACTCATCTTGTGTTCCTTTATTTATAAGATATAAACCGATTAATATAACTTCAGCTACAAAAAACAATGGAATAACTTCTACCTCTCCACCCTTTACAAGTGGAGTAACTATGGCAACAGCAAATACTATTTTTGCAACATCAAAAAATAGTTTTCCAACCTCTTTTATAGCCTCTTTAGTCATATTTATTCAGACTTTTTTAAATCTTTTGCTATAGCATCTAAAACACCATTAATAAACTTAGGTGATTGTTCTGTTCCAAATGCTTTAGTAATTTCAACTGCTTCATTTATAACAACAGCAGAATCTAATTCACCAAATAAAATTTCATAACTTGCTAGTCTAAGAGTAGCTCTTTCAATAGTTCCAAGTCTTTCAAAATCCCACTCTTTTAAATGTTCTATAATTGCTTTATCACAAACTTCAAGATTCTCCATAACCCCATCAAAAAGACCTAATGCAAAATCTTTTTGTTTATTACGAATTTTTTTTTCTTCTAAAATAGATTCTGAGTGATCAGCTATATCGCCATTTCCTAAATCATAAGCATAAAGTAAAGAAACTACTGCCATTCTTGCGTGATGTCTAGTTGCCATTATATCGCCTCATATAGGTCTAGCATCTCGATAACAGTAGTCATCGCTTCAAACCCTTTATTTCCAGCTTTTGTACCAGCTCTCTCTATTGCTTGTTCAATTGTATCTGTTGTTAAAAGACCAAATGAAACTGGTTTTTGGTATTTTAAACTCATAGTAGCGATACCTTTAGTTGCTTCAGCACTTACATAATCAAAGTGAGGAGTTGCCCCACGAATAACAGCACCTAAAGCACATACAGCATCATACTTACCAGAATCTAAAAGTTTATCTATAACCATTGGAAGTTCAAATGCTCCAGGTAATAAAATATGAGTTAAATCATCTTTATCTCCACCATGACGAAGAAATGCATCCTCAGCACCCTCAACAAGTCTATCTACTATAAAGTGATTCCATCTTGTACTAACAATAGCAATCTTTTTACCATTTGTAACTTTTAATTTACCTTCAATTAATTTCATTTATATCTCCTTTATTTTTTTAATTTTAACTATTAATTTTTCTAATTCATCTAATTTTACCATATTTGGTCCATCACTTAAAGCTATACTTGGGTCAAAATGTGTTTCCATAAAGAAACCATCAACACCAACAGCAGCAGCACCTTTTGCAAGGTATGGAATCATTGAACTATCCCCACCTGTTTTACCATCTTTAGCAGTTGGCATCTGAACAGAGTGAGTTGCATCAAAGATAACTGGTGCAAAATTTCTCATTGTCACTAAGTTTCTCATATCTACAACCATATTGCCATATCCAAAAGAGTTTCCTCTTTCACAAAGGTAAACACCATGTTTTAATGAATTTTCATAAGTAGCTTCACTACACCCACGAGTTTGAAGCACTTTTAAAACTGGGTAAACCATAGCATCCCCACCTAAAAATTGCCCTTTTTTGATGTTGATTTTACAATCTGTTTTAGCACAAGCAACTAACAAATCTGTTTGACGACATAAAAATGCTGGAATTTGAAGCATATCTACAACCTCAGCAACAGTTGGCACTTGAGCAGATTCATGAACATCTGTAACTATTTTATACCCAAAATCATCTTTTACTTTTTGTAAGATTCTAAGACCCTCTTCCATTCCTAGACCACGAAAACTTTCCAAAGATGTTCTGTTAGCCTTGTCAAAACTAGCTTTAAAATAAAAATCTATTGTTTCATCTTTATGATACTTTTCTAATGATTTAGCTATTTTAAAAATATTTTCTTCACTCTCTATAACACAAGGTCCAGTTAGTAGTAGCATTATTCTTTCCATTTATGAATTTAAGTTTTATTCTTTTTACTTTTTTAAGAGTTAAATTATACCCTATTTACTCTTATCTAAATCGCATAAGTATCATACCTACAAATTTATCGGCACTATAATACTCTACTCTATAAATTTTTCCTTTTTTATCAATTGAAAATCTATTAATAATATTACTTTTTCTTATTTTAATATCTGTTTCAATTTTCTTTTTATTAGTATAACCAATTACATTTATTCTATATTTTTTATCTGATTTTATTAAGAACCATTTTTTCACATCTATAATTGAACCAAATTTTACATTCTGATTTATACCATCTATTTGTACATCTACACCATTATCTTTTATATCATATTTTTGATAATCAGCTTTTAAATTAGATAATTTTCTATTTCCATAATATACAGCATAATTATCTCCAGTTTTTATAACTGTTGTAAGTGGATTACTTGCTTTGAAATCTATCTTTTCATTTTCTTTAATTGGAAAATAATTTATAGTATGTCTAGCATTATCTAATGGTAAGTTTATTTTATTGTTATAAAAAGAGATATAAATATCATTATTTATAGCACCATAAACACCTTTAGCAGTTAAATTAAAATCTCTTTTATATTCAATTCCCATAATATCCATATATTTTTCTAACGCTAAAAGATGATAATAAACTCTTTTATGTGTTGGTAAGTTTTTACTTGCTTCATTTCCAAAAGCTGATTTTCCATTATTTATAGCAAAATATGTAAGAGATTTTTCCATCTCTTTATCACCATCTTTAGTTTTTGTATTATGTTGTGTATAAATATCTTTAGATTTTAATAAATTGTTATTAACATGTTTAACAACTTTTCTTGATATATCCTCTAAATTTCCATATTTTTCGACATCTATTTTTTTTTGGTCAATAATAGAAGCTTGCCCCCATCTATGTGGAGAGTGCATACTATCCACATATTTTTCACGATAAAAACCACTTCCATCATGTAGGTTTACAATAAGTTTAACTCTATCATCTTTAATTAAATTTTTAATTCTTTCTACTGTTTTATACTCTGGGTCTTTTTTTGAAAGATATGCAAACTTTCTATTCATATCTCCATAAGGTCCTCTACTTCTTTTTATAATACTGTAAAAGTTCAGATTTGGAACTATCCAAACAGAACCTTTTGTTATCTCATAGTGTGTTGCTAAAAGAGAAGCAGAAATAAAACCACCTGGTTCATCCCCTTGTATACCACCTATTACTAAAAGTGTATTCTCATCTTGTACACCTTTCTTAATATGATTAAATTCCATTGTAGTGTTTGCACTTAAAAGTGTACCTACAAAAATAAGTAAAACTAACTTATATAACTTCAACATGCCAAGGCTCATATCGCACTCCATCTTTATTATTTTTATCATATCTCATACCAATATAATCTAAATTTACCATTTTCTCAAACTCTCTAGTTTGTGCAAAATCATTAGTAAAATTTTTATATCCCAAACCTTTTTTCCCAACATCAAAATCACTTATCGTATGGTAAGAGTATGCAGGTGGAGCTATGCTTAAAGAAGCTTTTGTCATATTACCATTCGTTCTATAAATTTTATCAACATATAAACTTAACTGTTTTATTACATTTCTTACACCAGAAGTTAATATCAAATTATTTCCAACATCTTTTTTTAAAGATTTATAATCATTTAGTGGTTTAGAATCAAACAGATAATGTCCAGTATGTGGAATCTTCTTTACATGTTTTAAAGAGATTTTATTGTTAATATTTACACAAGTTGTTGAACCATGAAAACCATATTTATTAGGATCTTCATAAAATAGTTGTTCCATTAAATCTATCTCTTTTTTTGAAAAAGAACCGATTTTTATATAATTTCTCGCATAAAACAAAGCATCTTCATATGATAATAAATTAAAATTAGCAAAACCAACATACCGTTTTATTTTTTTTAGTCTATTATTTAGTTTAATTAAAGTGCTAAATTCATCTCTAGTAAGATATTTATTATTATCTAGCAATAACTCATTTCCATATAATGGTGATAGTGTTAAACATACCAAAAAACTTCTTCTTTTCATGAGGTGGATTATACCATAAGATTTTAAGAGATAAACGATATAATCCTACTTATTATTATTTTTACAATAGAGGTAAATTTTGCAACAAAATGAATACTTAGAATTAGGTTTAATCAATACTTTACGAGTAGATAGACATACTCCTCACGGAATTTTTTTAATGGCAACGGATGGTAATGATGTACTTCTTCCTCAAGCATATGTAGAAGATTATATGATTGAAGATAGTTTACTTGATGTATTTTTATATACTGATTCCGAAGATAGACTAATAGCTACAACTAAAAAACCTTTAGCAATGCTTGATCAATTTGGACTATTTGAAGTTGTAGATGTAGCACCATTTGGAGCATTTGTTAATTGGGGCTTATTAAAAGATTTACTAGTTCCAAATATGTTTCAAAAAGAACCTTTTCAGATTGGTGATAAACGGTTTTTAAAAGTTGTTTATGATGAAAAAACACATAGGCTTGTTGGAACTGAAAAACTTGGTGATTTTTTTGACAAAAGACCAAAAAGTTTAACACCAAATAAAGAAGTAGATATTTTAATTATTTCTAAAACTCCTCTTGGTTTTAAATGTATTGTTGAAGAGAAATATGAGGGTTTAATATATCATAGCGAAATATTTGAAAATATTAATTTAGGTGATAAAAAAACTGCCTTTGTTAAAACAATAAGAAAAGATGGAAATATAGATTTATCTTTAAGAAAACAAGGCTCAACAAAAACTGGTGGCTCATCAGAAAAAGTATTAAAACTCCTTAATGACAATGGTGGAATAATGCCATACAATTATAAAAGTGATGCTTCTCTAATAAAAGACATTTTTGGAATTAGTAAAAAAGATTTTAAAAAATCACTTACAACACTTGTTAATTCTCAAAAAATAGAAGTTAAAGATAGTGGTATATATATAAAGGAAATATAATGTCTAAAAAGAAAAAAAGTATAGAATTATCATCAAAAAAAATAAAATTCAATATAGAAAAAAGAGAGTTTAAAGTTATTAGATACTATCCAACTCAAATGAGTCTAGATGCTATAGAATACAATGATGGAGAAAAAATTGGTATGATTAACATAGCATTTGCTCATATTCCAAAAGATATTAAAAAACTAATTAAACCTAATTAAGAGAATTTATATGGATATGACAGAAAATATTGAAAAAGCATCTAATGGTGGGAATTTATTAATATGGGGAGTTATATTTGGTATCCTTATTATACTTGTTGGCTACCTAGCCTATATAAATAAAGATATAGAAAGATAAAAAAGGAAAGAATATGTCAAAAAATAAAAAATATAGTTCACTGGAAGAATTAAGAATAGATATAGATAAACTAGATTTTAAATTAGTCGATTTAATATCAGATAGAACACATTTAATAAGAGAAGCTTCTACATTTAAAAATAGTATTGAAGAGGTTAAGGCAGATGATAGAATTGAGTTTATTATGCAAAGAGTTAGACGCCGTGCAATAGAGTTAGGAATATCACCAAATATGTTATCTGATTTATTTACTATTATGATTAATGAGATGGTAGAATCTGAAATAGCAGAATTTAGAAATACTAAAACATTTTAATTAGCAAAATCATTATATAGATTTTGCTAACTCATCAACCGATTCTTTGATTATTTTTATATTCTCATTACTATTTTGTGATAATTTGTCTATTTTAGAGATTTCAGCTATTATATCTTCAGTTTTTGAAGCATTTTGGGTATAACTATTAACTGTACCCTCAGCAAGAATAACTCCTTTTTTTATAGAATCACTTGCTTCATCCATTTTAGATGATGCTCCCATTGATATATCAGTTACCTCTTCTATTATTTTGGAGTTTCTATTCATCTGCTGACTACTATCATTTACAGATTGAGCCACAACATTTATTGTTGCATTTATCTCAGTAAGAGATTTTTGAGTTCCCTCTGCCAATTTTCTCACTTCATCAGCAACAACAGCGAATCCTCTTCCATGTTCACCAGCACGAGCTGCTTCTATCGCTGCATTTAATGCTAGTAGATTTGTTTGATCAGCTATATCTGATATAGCACTTACAACATCTTTTACCTGCTCTGTATCTGATGAAACCTTAGATAAATCATCAGCTAAAGTATTTTGAGCATGTGAAGCATCTTGCAGTATTGATACTATTTTTGATAATATTTCTTGTATATCATCTAATTTATAACTTACATCTTCTATATTATCTTTTGCTAAAGAAGCATCTTTTAAATCATTACTTAGAACTGACTGTAACTCCTCACCAACCATCACAACATGCTTAAGTAATTCTTGTTCATCCTTAACACTACAATTAACTAAGTCATAATCATCATTAATTTTATTTACAATAGAATTAATTCTATTTGATTTTTCAGTTGTATTTTGTGCATCTAAAAATACTTGTTGAAATTTATTTATATGTGTAACTGCATCAGTAAGTTCTAAATTAAAATCATTTTTTAAAACTATTTTTTCACCATGTTCTAATTTTTCTAATTGGCTAATTAAAGATTTTGTCATATCAACACCATTAAATTTTTCATCTAAATCATGAATTAATATAACAAAAGCTACAACAAATTGCACTATTTGACCAATAATATTTTCAGTAAAAAATATAGCATTTAGTATTAATAAAATAATACCAACATAATGAATTATTCGTAAACGAAGAAATAAAGATTTAAACATAACAAACCCTTTTATTAAAGTAAGTGAGGATAACTAAATAAAAATATAATCTGTCTTAAAGAATGTAAAAAAAATTAAAATGA
>Ga0256842_1002947_pt1 | contig 11723 bp, 13 predicted proteins | sample 4559240metaG_FD_185973 | JGI IMG/M metagenome (GOLD analysis project Ga0256842, IMG submission 185973) | Hydrothermal vent microbial communities from Guaymas Basin, Mexico - 4559-240 | ecosystem: Environmental > Aquatic > Marine > Hydrothermal vents | place: Mexico: Guaymas Basin | collected...
TTCTGTCCTTGTAAACGTACTCGACTGGCAACTCCCTGAGTTTTCCGTCCTCGTCAACGCCGAGAACCGTTAGGCCCTTGACGGGGGTTGGACCAAATCTACCGTTGCCCAGCTTCTCGACGAGCTCCCCTACGGTCGTCAGCTCACCGTTGATTATGACCTTTGCATCCCCTGTAAGGCACTTTCCAACGCCGGGCGGCCCAGCAAAGAGAAGGTGGGGCATCGAGCCGGTTTTAGCGTAGTGCTTGAGTCTCTTGACTATGTGATCCTGACCCACTATATCGTCAAGCCTCTGCGGGCGGTACTTCTCAACCCAAGGCTTTTCGAGAACCTTAACTTCCCTAATTTCCTCTCCCATGCGTTCCACCTGATGGTTTTTAACTTGAAGCCTCTTAATCTTTTTGTGCTTTGAGTACAACGTAACATTTTTAAATCCTTTTTTTCTATATATGCGGTGATATCCAATGAATATACATAAAAAAATTATAGCAACAATTTTGGTTTTATTTTTATTTGCGATGGCAGTGAATCAGTTTTCGCTAAAAGTAGCGGCGGATGACTTTCAGGGAGTTCAAGTTGAGTACAGTAAGTCCCTCCTTTCGAGGTTCCTGGTTAGCAAGGAGGATCGCTTTGCTATCTACTTTGGATCCGGCAAGGGGACCTTTACTGCAATTGGAATGTTACCCAATGGAACGCCTGTATTCCTTGGATATTACTACGGGGATGGGAGTTTTCACATGAACATGAAGGCCGCTCTTGTTTATTCAAAAATCTGGGAGAAACATTTGAGACATCTTGGACTCGATCTTGAGAGCGTGAATCCGGGAATGCTGTTTCTTGGAGTGGTGAAAAGGGACAACAACCTCTACTCTACGGCTTTCTCGGTGCCCGTACGTGTTGACAAGATATTAGAGGGATACACGGTAAAAGTCAAGGTATCCGCGCCGATGATTAAACTGTCCCAATTGAAGCCAATAAAGGAAAATCTAACCGAAAAAACAGTAAACAAGAGTGGAAATTATGGAGTTGAATCGATTTGGGATGAGTACCCTCCTTCACTATGGGATAAGGATACTCATGACTTCCTTATGAAGTTGGTCCCAGACCGCATAGACGAGAGGTGTTACGCTTTCGGGCTTTGTTTCTACTGGGCCCCGGACTACGAGATACTCTCCTACGGCATCAACGCTAGTATTCCGCTTGTCATAGCTCACATCTGGGGTGATCGGGATGATAGAGACTCCGGCCATATTGAGACGTTTATGGCCACTGAAAGCTCATCGGGTATTTCCATATCGTTCTCGGCCCTTGGGGTGGAAAACGATGGAAGCTCTGTAACCCAGATATCGGCCGGTCCGGTTTTTACCCTAAAGGAAGAGGGGAAGTGGATGGAACGTGACACTCATTTCTATGGTAGAGACCTTCCCAAGGGAGAGGACAGCTATGTGATGTCGGGAATCGTTGGGCACTACGTTGTTATGCGTTATAGGCTCTACGCTGAAGGTTATCATGAGGGAAAGAAATGGGTTGTGCCGTATGATAACAGGGCTTTCTTCACGATAGCAGTCCCTGTCCTTGAGAAAACTCTGGGGGGAGTTAGGATAAAAACTTGGGACGGGATCTTCAGTGCTGCGGATGGATCCGAACTCGTGGAAAAAGTGAGAAGCATTGTGAACACATTTGATGGGTACAGAAATTACACCTTTACCAAAAGCGTTGACATAGATACCTGGCAACTTAAGAGTGAGTCCCATTATACACCCTTGTTCTCAATGGGCATTTCCGTGGACAATCTGGGGGTGATACCAGTAGCAGGATTCTCGATAGGCATGTCCTCGGAGGATGCCTCATTTCTCAAGATGGACGTTAGTTATACTTCCTGGAACGACGATCAAAAGTTCGAAGTGACCACTTATAAGCTAATAAAAGATATGTTCCTTTACCTGAAGGACAAGAAGAGCTACGTTATCCCAGTGATGTATGTTGACATCTACGAGGTTCCAAAATATGCTCCAACGCTTCCAGTAGATCCTCGTCATCCTATATATCCACTAAACGAAACTGCAGGCGGTAGATAACTTTAAGACCCCTATCTTTCAATAATTTTTATGATGGACCCGCTGGAGCATGCCTCAATTCCGAGCTTGATTTACCTCGCGCTCTCTGGTGAGCCAACCTTAAGTGGACTCACGGCGCTCGTCCTCGGCGCAGTCTTTCCCGACCTTGATGCGCTCGCGGATGAGCACCGCTCCTACCTCCATTCCCTCCTGCCTTTCCTCCCGATTCTTCTTCTTGGCCTGCATCTCGGTGGCCCGTTTCTTCTCTTCGCCCTCGGCTGGGGGAGCCATCTCTTCCTCGATTTCTTCACCGGAGTGATTCCCCCGGTTTACCCGCTGTCAAGAAGGGGATGGGGGTTGTTAATCATCGTTACTGGACCGAGGGAGTTTAGAATTGAAATTAAATTAATCGAAAGATATCCAGACAAAAGACATGAGTACAAGCTGGAAATTGGCGGAAGTTTCGCCTTGGCGGTTTTGACTCTCCTCACGGCAATAATTAGGCTGTACTAATCAGTGCAGTGCAAAACTTTTATACCTTCATGCCCAAAAAACGACCGGTGGTTCTCATGGGGAAGCTCGACTGGATTAGGGAAGAACTCCAGGAGCTTAAGGAGAAGGGCCTTTACGTTACCATAAGAAAGCTTGAGAGCGCCCAGGGTCCGTGGGTCATCGTTGATGGCAAGAAGGTTCTCAACATGTGCTCCAACAACTACCTCGGCCTTGCCGCCCACCCCAAGATTAAGGAGGCTGCTATAAGGGCGATTCTCGACTACGGTGTCGGTGCTGGTGCTGTTAGAACCATAGCCGGAACGATGGAGCTCCACGTGGAGCTCGAGGAGAAGCTGGCGAAGTTCAAGAAGAGAGAGGCTGCGATACTCTTCCAGAGCGGCTACAACGCAAACCTCGGAGCTTTGAGTGCCCTTCTCACGAAGGGAGAGGATGGAGTGTTTATCAGCGAGGAGCTCAACCACGCGAGCATCATAGACGGAATGCGCCTCAGCGGTGCGCCTAAAGTAATCTACAAGCACCTCGACATGGAGGACCTCAAGAAGAGGCTGGAGGAGAACAAGGACAAGAAGAAGAAAGTCATCGTCAGCGATGGTGTCTTCAGCATGGACGGTGACCTCGCACCGGTCCCGGAGATGGCCGAATTGGCTGAACAGTACGACGCGATACTCTATATAGACGACGCCCACGGTGAGGGTGTCCTCGGTGACAACGGCAGGGGTATCGTCGACCACTTCAAGCTCCATGATAAAGTTGACTTCGAGATGGGAACGCTGAGCAAGGCCTTCGGTGTCATCGGCGGTTACGTGGCTGGCCCGGAGGAGGCCATCGAGTACCTCCGGCAGAGGGCAAGGCCGTTCCTCTTCTCAAGCGCCCCGAACCCGCCCGACGTCGCGGCGGCCATTGCTGCCGTTGAAATCCTCCAGAAGAGCGACGAGCTAGTCAAGAAGCTCTGGGACAACACCCACTTCCTCCAGAACGGGTTGAGAGACCTCGGCTACGACCTCGGAAACACCAAGCACCCGATTACGCCTGTTATGCTCTACGACGAGAAGCTCGCCCAGGAGTTCAGCAGGAGGCTTTACGACGAGTACAACATCTTCGCTCAGGCGATAGTCTATCCGACCGTCCCGCTCGGAACCGCTCGTATAAGGCTCGAACCCTCAGCGGCCCACAGCAAGGAAGATTTGCAGTACGTCATAGACGCGTTCGAGGACCTCGGGAAGAAGACTGGATTTTTGAAGTGAAGCCTTGCTAGTTGTCTATGTTTCTTTTATTCTGCCCCTATGATTGTGGGCTTTTAAGTTTCGGCTACATCCCAATGCAACTCTCTTACCTTTTTCAGTCAAACTTGTAATAGATAATAATGATAAGCTTATAATATAAAGTGTGTTGTGGTGGAGCCTTTCCTTGAGGTCTTTGTCCCAGGCATTGGCTGGATAGTGGCAATAGGGAGCATCGTTGCGGCCATTGTCAAGTACGTGTATTCAAAACCCGTCAGCGAGTTTACCGAAGCCCTTTGTGAGCGAAATTCCGGACAAGATTTATTATAATGGTCAGGAGCTTGCCAAAGGCATTAAAACGAACTTCTGGGGAAGCAGGGCAGAGATTGGTTACGGATACGTCAAAAAAGAATGGTGGGGGCTAAAGAAGGGAAGCAGTCATAGTGAAACCAGTAATAACGATAACTAGGGACGAGGTCAAGGCCATTGATGACTTATTCAGCCCGAAGGAATACGGCAAACTCCTCGCACAGGCATACCTCAACGGATGGGACGCTAACGATGCCAAGAAACTTGCAGAGGATTTTGACAAAAAGTATAAGAGTTTTAGAGTGCGTTTTAGGGGGAGATACAGCTGTGGAGGTTATTTCCCAGAAGGAGACTTATTATAGACAAGAAGGGAGCAAAGCACATAATTGAGCGACACATCTTATGTGCAAGGAGAAAATGGAAATACAAGTCAAAATTCAAGTACTTAACCGCAGATATGCTCCTCCAAATGCTCAAAGAGACAATTGAAACTGTGACAGAAGCAATCCACCAAATGAAGTAGTCCTTGAAAAGTATTACTACGGGCTTGGCACTAAGGACAAGCTAAGAGTGGTTATTAGGAAAATGTCTAATGGTCTCTACAGGATAGTGACGGCACACCCTGTGGATTGGGACTGAAGTGACAAGAAACCATTTTTAATTTTTTATGCTATGTAACATGGATGTGATACAAATGAGGAAATTCAAAATCACGTTTAAACTTGAGGAGCCCTTTGGTCCATTGGAAAAGATGATAAAAGAGGCAATAATAGAAGGGAAAAATTATGGATACCCAGAGGAATCGATAATAGAGACGGCCCTCAGCGAGTACGATGTTCTCATCCACTGTCGGGGGGAGGAAGTGTTTAACGCAACCGTTCACTTCAACGAATTTCTTTATGAGCTTTTCAGATCTTTCCTTGGAAGCTATGATCCGAGATTAATTGTCTATGGATTTAGAAAGGATGGGCATCTCTATTTCGTGAGCATGGACTACTGGAAGGTCTGCAGGATACCGACCAGCGAGTTCGTGAAGAGCGCGATGAATGTTGCAGAAGAGGCCATCCTGGAATTGGAATCCCGCACTCACTTATTTGAGGAGAATGGGATTAGAAGATACGGGGAGATGATTAACAGGTACAGGGAACTAATTAAAAGGCTAAAATGTACTAATAATCCCAAAACCTGATTCACACCTTATAAATTTTTAAGAAAAAACCAGAAAGGTGGTCTTAATGCCGGTTAAGTTCTTGGTTGATTCCCCTCTAGAAGAGTTGGAGGAATCCGAGGGGCTTGGATTATTATAGAGGTGAATGGAAAGCGGATTGTGGGGGCCACCTGCTACATTGTACAGGCGCTGGCGGCAATCCTCACCACACTGACCTCCTCCCCGCCCTAAAGGGCTAACCCCTTGCCAGTGGCGGGGAGGAGGTCAGCCTCTGCATAGGTGTATTTTTATCGGATGAGTTGAAGTTCCGAATTTAAGTCCCTGGATGGGTTCAAGAAATCGTAAAAGTGCTGGGCAAGAAATACCCTTAAAACCTCACCCACTCAACCTTATAATAAGTAACATCCGCATCTTCGTCAACTATCGCCATAATCATGTTCTTCCTGACGCCGTGGGCAACCCTTACACGGGCTGTGATGTCGTTCGGGCTTATGCGGGAGTTCTCTGGGAGAACCCACACGAGCCATTGTGAATGCTCGTCCATTCCGCGCCTGTAAACGCGGAAGTGGGAACCGAACTTTAAACCTGACTTGACGGTGTATCCCCTGTCGCGCAAATCCTTGTAGACGAGGTACTTGGCATCGAACAGCTCGTCCCTCTTCCTTCCACGCTCCATGAGCTCCTCAAGGGTGAGCTTTCTCTCCCCGTCTCTAACCTCTATCTTGCCCCTCTCGACGAGGTAGGTGGCCTCAAGCAGAGAGAGGAACAGCTTTCCCTCCACCAGCTTCCCGAAGTGGCGCTTGTTGTAGAGGCCGTTTATCGCGTTCTGGTCGGTGGAGAAGACCCTGTCCCCGCTCAGGTAAAAGACTATCATTCAGCTTCCCCTCCATTCCTCCGCGGGCAGGATCATGTAGTATGCATCCTCGCCGTCCGAGTAGTAGCCTATAATCCTCTTCACCTTCCTGAAGCCGAAGCGCTCGTAGAGCCTTATGGCCTTCTCATTGCTCACGCGAACTTCGAGGCCTATGTAGCGGGCGCCCCTCGCGATGAGCCTGTTTATGACCTCTGCAAGCAGGGCAGAGCCAATACCGTTCCCCCGGTAGCGCTTGTCCACGGCTATGCTCATTATGTGGCCTTCGAGGTCGGGCCTCAGGTAGGCCATGACGTAGCCTACAACCCTACCGTTGTATTCTGCAACGAGAAAAGTATCGGGATTGTTCTCAAGGAAGAGCAGGAAGAGCCCTCTTGGATATACCTCACGGAAGGACTCCCTCTCAATCTTCATCACTTCGCTTATGTCGAAGAGCTTTGCTGGCCGTATCGTGACGAGTGCCAGCGGGATCTTGGCCTTCACTTCCCTCGCTGAGACGCTCATGTTTATTACTAAACGCGAAAGTTTTTAAGGATTGAGGAAGGGCTCCCCTATTGAGTGGTTACCACCGTGATGAGCACTCTCGAACCTGACCTCGGGATGATGACCGGATTCCTGGCTGATGCATTAATTTTAAAAAGATGGACAAAAACTCCAACACATGCGGAAGTTGCTCCCAATCTTGCTGGCCCTGTCCGTTGTGGTTATGTTCCTGGGCGTCTATGTGGGATCCGTTGAGCTCAGTCCATCGGACGTTACGGACTCAATAGTTTATGGCATAAAGAGGGCGCTGTTAGGGGAGAGTCCTGCGGAAAAGCCGAAGTACTTCCTCATAATTTGGGAATTTCGCCTGCCAAGAGTTCTCCTTGCATACCTTGTCGGTCTTTCTCTCGCTAGTGCAGGTGTGGCGAGCCAGGCCCTTTTCAAGAACCCCATGGCGGATCCGTATATCATTGGAATAAGCGGGGGCGCGAGTGTTGGAGCTGCGCTTGGACTCATTTACTTTCCTAATCACGTTTCATTGCTCTCTTTTGTTTTTGCCCTCCTCTCAGTTTACGTAGTTTACACCGTGGCCAAAGTAAATGGCAGAATACCCGTTGACACTCTCCTCCTCTCAGGGGTGGCCTTTGGCTTCATGGCCAATGCCGTGACATCGTATCTGGTTCTCACACTGGGACCAAAGGCTCATCTAACTTATATGTGGCTCATGGGGAGCTTTAGCGGCGCGGATTGGGAGAAAGTTAGGAACGTATTCCTAGCGTCCCTCTTTGGCCTCACTTTTCTCATCTGGAAGTGGAGAGAGCTGAATATACTTCTTCTGGGTGAGGAGGGTGTGGCGCTTGGCCTTGACGTGGACATGTTCCGCAAGTTCGTGGTGGTAGTTATTGCTATAATGAGTGCTGTCTCCGTTGCTTCAGCGGGCATAATAGGTTTTGTAGGTCTGATTGGCCCCCACATTGCCAGGATACTCGTTGGACCAAATCACAAAAGGCTGACGTTGAGCGCGGCCCTCATTGGAGGGATACTGATGGTTTCAGCAGATCTAGTAGCCAGAACGATTGCCAGACCGACGGAGATCCCTGTTGGTATTGTCACGGCTATGATGGGCGGGCCGTTCTTCCTTTACCTTCTCAGGAAGCACAAGAGGGGGGAAGTCCTCACATGATTTTGAAGGTAAACGTCTCGTTTTCGTATGGAGATCGGGAAGTTCTGAGAGATGTTTCCTTTGAGGCCCGCAGGGGCCGTTTGCTTGCCATAATCGGGCCCAACGGGGCCGGTAAGAGCACACTCCTCAAGTGCATCGCCGGGATCCTCAGGCCGCGAGGCGAGGTGCAATTGGATGGCATTGACTTGCTCACTCTGAGCCCAAAGGAAAGGGCTAGGTTCGTCTCCTACGTGCCCCAGGCATCGGTTCCGGAATTTAACTTCACCATCGAAGAGTTCGTTGAGATGGGGACTTATTTTACCGGGGGAAGCGTGAGGGATGCCCTGCAAAAGGTGGGCTTTTGGGAGAGAAGAAACGAGTCCGTGCTGTCGCTCTCAGGTGGGGAATACCAGCTCGTCCTTCTGGCGAGGGCCCTGGCCCAAGGCGGAAGGGTTCTGCTCTTGGACGAGCCCACTAGCCACCTTGATATCAACCATGCACTCATGATAATGGAGCTTCTGAAAGAACTCAAGGAGGAAAAGATCGTCGTGGCGGTGCTCCATGACCTGAACCTTGCCCTCAGATATGCGGATAACCTGTTGATCCTCAAAAATGGGGAGAAGTTCTGGGAGGGCAGCGTTGGAAGGCTTTCGCCTAGAATCCTTGAGGAGGTTTACGGGGTCAAAGTCGAGTTTGTCAGGGGGAAGTTTGGAACCGCGGTTCTTCCTTCTCTATGAGCTACCAAACCTTTAAATTCATTGTGAGGAGTTAAACTCTGGAGGTGATTATGGTGGAGGGAAAGAAAACCGGGACAACCACAGTGGGTATAAAGGTAAAGGACGGTGTTGTCCTCGCGGCTGACACTCAGGCTTCACTCGACCACATGGTTGAGACACTCAACATAAAGAAGGTACTCCCGATCACTGACAGGATAGCAATAACGACCGCCGGAAGCGTGGGCGACATTCAGGCTCTGGCGAGGCAACTTGAGGCGGAGGCAAGGTACTACCAGTTCACTTGGGGAAGGCCAATGACGACGAGGGCCATGGCGAACCTGCTGAGCAACATCCTCAACGAGAACAAGGGGTACCCCTACATGGTTCAGATTATCATAGGGGGCTACGTTGACAGGCCCGAGCTTGCGAGCGTTGATGCACTCGGCGGTCTTGTCTTCGAAAACTACACGGCCACGGGTTCCGGAAGTCCTTTTGCCATAGCCATAATCGAGGATGGCTATAGGGAGGACATGAGCATCGAAGAGGCCAAGGAGCTAGCGATCAGGGCAGTCAGGACGGCAGGGAAGAGGGATGTGTACACCGGTGAGAAGAAAGTTCAGGTTGTTACTATCACCAAGGAGGGCATGAAAGAGGAGTTTGTTGAGTTTAAGGAGTGATGGCCTTGAAGGGGCTCATAATAAGGCAGCCCTATGCCGGGTGGATAGTGGAGGGCAAGAAGATCTGGGAAATAAGGAAGTCGAGAACCCGCATTAGGGGGGAAGTGCTGATAATAAGCGGTGGAAAGGCCTTAGGAAAGGCGGAGCTCGTTGACGTCCTTGGGCCGTTTACCCCGGAAGAGCTTGCCAAACATAAGGACAAGCATCTCGTAGACTACCCCTTCCTCAGGGAGTACTCCAATGGAAAGCCCCTCTACGCTTGGGTCTTCAAAAACGTCAAGAAATTCGAGAGGCCCATTGACGTGAAACTCAAGAAAGGCGTCCAGGTCTGGGCCAACGTGGTGATCGAGGATGGATAGAGCGAGGCGTTTCCTGTTCCCACCCCTCAACTGGCCCTTCCTGTTCCTCCTCGCCCTTACTTTTGTCATCACCTTCGTTTTCTTTTCGAGCGCAGTCCTCGTGGCCTTCCACAGGCTCGGCCTTCCGCCAGATGTGGCCGTCACACTCTTTACATTCGCCCTCGTTGGAAGCTTCATAAACATCCCCATAGCGGAAGAAGTAACGTACGAGCCCGTGATTAGGGTCAGGGAGGTCGGCTTCTTCGGGGTTCTTTATCCCGTTCCATACTTCGACTGGGAGGAGAGGAAGACGGTTATAGCAATCAACGTGGGCGGTGCCTTGGTTCCACTGAGCATATCTCTTTACGAGCTTCTCCGCCTCGTTTACCTCGGCGAGTATGGATTGCTCATGAACACCCTCCTCGCGGTTCTAATAGCTTCACTCCTCAGCAATGCCGTCGCGAGGCCCGTCAGGGGCCTTGGAATCGTGATGCCAGCCTTCTTCCCTCCTCTCGTGGCGGTTCTCCTCGGCTGGCTCCTCGGGGATGGAAACCCGACACTCGTTGCCTACGTCAGCGGAACGCTCGGCGTTCTCATTGGGGCCGATCTGATGAACTGGAAGAAGATCAAGCAGCTTGGGGCACCAATGGTCAGCATAGGTGGTGCCGGAACCTTCGATGGAGTTTTCCTCGCGGGGGTTATTGCTGTCCTCCTGGTATAACGGTGGGTTTATAAATAGCTGATTCGACAGGAGATCGTCAAAGGAGGTGGCGCTCATGTTCGTCCTAGGGAGCGGTGGAAAGCACCTTGAGCCTGAGCTAAGAAAACTGGGCGGTGAAATCCTTGATGTCGAGATAAAAAAGTTCCCGGACGGGGAGAAGTACGTCCGGGTTCTCGGCTCTGGTGACGAGGCTACAGTTATCAGCTCCACCTATGCACCGCAGGACGAGAAAATTGTTGAGTTGCTCCTCATAGGTGATGCGCTCAGGGAGAAGGGCTTTCAGAGACTCCGGGCGGTTGTTCCGTACTTTGCATACAGCAGGCAAGATAGGGTTACAAAGGAAGGAGAACCGATTAGTGTTAGGGCGATTATGAGGGCGTTGGGCCTCTACTACGATGAGCTTTACATCTTTGACCTTCACAATCCAGAGACAATGCGGCACTTCCCTGGCAAAGGGGTGAACGTTTCTCCGGCGAGGATCATTGCCCAGTACTTCCGTGAGAAGCTGGGCGATGGAATAGTGCTTGCTCCCGATAAGGGTGCCCTTGGGAGGGCTAGGGCTGTCGCAATGGAACTCGGTTTGGAGTACAGCCACTTTGAGAAGAGGCGTATTTCTCCAACTGAGGTTGAGATGAGGCCCGTTGACATTGACGTTAATGGTAAGAACGTTCTCATAGTCGATGACATCATAAGCACCGGGGGAACAATGGTTAAGGCTGCTCAGATTCTTCGGAAGCTTGGTGCGAGGAAGATCTTTGTTGGTGTTACCCACGGCGTCTTCGCGGAGGGAGCAGTTGAGAGGGTGAGCAAAGCGGTTGATGAGCTTGCGGTCACTAACACCATACCCACACCAGTCTCCAAGATAAGCATTGTTCCCGAGATACTTCGCCTTTGACTTTACCGCAAAAATTTTTAACACTTTTATGTTTAAATTTGGCTATTCTTATTCTTGCTTTTGACGGGTTCTTATTCAAAAATCTCCCCGCCCTTGGGTTTTGCAAAAATTTTGTACCAGTAAGGTTCCGCTCTATTGGGTGGAGCCCCCGAAAAGGGGGCGAAACACCCGGGCGCCAAGACGGCGGCGTCGGGGGGAAAGGGTGCAAAGCACCCAAAGATGAACCTCGCCCTCCAGCCCGGGTTACAAAAGGTGCGCTCCCGAGGAAACGCCGAAAGGCGGACCCCTCGGGGGTAAGGCAGGCCCGACATCCCGACCAAACCCCGGACGGGAATTTGGTACTTCCCCGCAGGGGAAGTCCCACCGGCCGTACTCCTTGCTCAATTCCGGTTGATCCTGCCGGAGGCCACTGCTATGGGGGTCCGACTAAGCCATGCGAGTCATGGGGGTGTCCCTTCTGGGACACCACCGGCGGACGGCTCAGTAACACGTCGGTAACCTACCCTCGGGAGGGGGATAACCCCGGGAAACTGGGGCTAATCCCCCATAGGCCTGGGGTACTGGAAGGTCCCCAGGCCGAAAGGGGCTCTGCC
>Ga0256842_1002948_pt1 | contig 11723 bp, 9 predicted proteins | sample 4559240metaG_FD_185973 | JGI IMG/M metagenome (GOLD analysis project Ga0256842, IMG submission 185973) | Hydrothermal vent microbial communities from Guaymas Basin, Mexico - 4559-240 | ecosystem: Environmental > Aquatic > Marine > Hydrothermal vents | place: Mexico: Guaymas Basin | collected...
ATCTCTTTTTTTCTTTTAAATAGTGATTGGATTTTTATAGCTAACTCTTTTGCTGAAAAAGGTTTAGATATATAATCATCAATTCCAAAATCATACCCTTTTGTTTTAAACTCTATAGTATCTAAAGCACTTATCATTATAACTAGTGTCTGTTTTGATTTTTTTCTAATTATCTTACAAATCTCAAAACCATCTACATAAGGTAACATGATATCAAGTGTTATCAAATCATATGAATTAGCAGATATTTTACTAAGAGCTTCTTCACCATCATAAGCGATATCTACATCATAGACATCGCTTTTCAGACGGTTTATAATAAAGTTAACAATTGTCTCTTCATCTTCGACAATAAGTATTCTTTTTCTCATATAATACTCTCTTTTTTATGATTGTAACTAAAAAAATAAAAAAGTATGTTTACATACTTGGCTTAACTAAATGCCAAACACCTTTTGCACCATCACCTTTTGCTTCATATGCTTTTGTATCTTTAAAAAAGTAATATAGTGGTTGAGATTTATAAGTAATTTGCATTGCTCCATTATCTCTTTGAATTATTCCAAAATCTTCTTTTTTAACATTAGCAGGAAGTTTTAGATTGTTTGTATCTCCATTATATACAGGCCATTTTGTTTCACATCCATTGTAGCAGTTAGACTTATTTCTTGTATCTTTATCAAATGTATAAAGAGCCATACCTTTGCTATCTGTTAAAAAAGTTGATTTTTCCACCATTTTATCTTTTTTATCCATTGACATATTGTCACCATAATATGAAGCACACCCTACAAAAAGTAAAGCTGTTGCAGCTATTGCTATCGCTAATTTTTTATTCATCTTATTCTCCTGAAATTTATATATATGATATTGTAGTGACAATTTATGGAGATTCTATGAAGATTTTAACAAATATAACAATAAGTCATAAAAAACTATTAAACTTAGAAATCATTAGTAATCAATCTCTAAGTTTAATATGAAAAAGCTCAAAATATTTTATTTATCACTTACTCCATCTATTTTGATTATGTTTATACATATAACTAGCACTTTGATAATAGGTAATAGCCTCTTTTTCATCTTCTTTATTTACTGCCATATTTTTATATTTAGTTCCTTGTAAAGTCTGCTTTATTATCTTATATTCACTCGCTGTTTTATTTGGCTCTAAAATTAGAAGTTTTTTATGTTTTAAATATCCAAGTTTTTGATAATTACCTATAAAGGCTCTTTGTCTGAAACTATTACTTAGTATATCATTACCATAAAACTTACTTTTGTAACTCCAGTTCATGATAGAGAACAAAGTTGGCATTAAATCTACTTGTGAAGAGAGTTTACTTATCACTTTAGGTTCTAACAATTTTGGAGCATACACTATAAGTGGTATTTTATATCTCCAAACTGGCAATTTACTTTTTCCTGCACTTCCACCATTATGATCAGCTACAATTATAAAAATAGTATCATTAAACCAAGGTTTACTTTTAGCATCATTTATAAACTTATCTATTGAGAAATCCGTATACTTAACTGCTCCACTTCTTCCTGTGTGAGATGGTATATCAATCCTTCCTTCAGGATATGTATATGGTCTATGATTTGAAGTTGTCATAACAAAACTAAAAAATGGTTTTTTACTCTCATATGATACATCTGACTCTTTCAAGACACGATTAAATAAATCTTCATCACAAACGCCCCAAACATTTGAAAAAGTTATCTCACTATCTTTCATATCTGTTCTATCTACTATGTTAAAGCCATTATGAGAAAAAAAGCTATTCATATTATCAAAATATCCATGCCCTGCATAGATAAACTTATTATCATAACCTTTTTCTTCAAAAATAAATCCTGAAGAGAACATATTAAAATTATCTGGTCTTTTTACTATACTTCTACCTGGTGTCGGTGGTAGACTCAAAGTTACAGCTTCCATACCTCTTACAGTTCTTGTTCCTGTTGCATAAAAATTATCAAAAAATAGAGATTTTTTTGCAAGTTTATCAAGCTTTGGAGTCAAACCTCTCTTATCACCAAATGCTCCCATATACTCTGCACTTAAACTCTCAACCATGATAAGAATAACATTAAGTTTTTTCTCAGCACCATCTTTTTTTATCATTTTTACTTTATTACCATTAAAACCTTCAAGACTATATAATTCACTCATTACTTTTGTAATATCTTCATTTTTATAAAATTCATCATAATCTAAAGAGTTGTTTCTAAATGCAGAAAAAAGAGAATAGAAACCATTTTTTGCTAACTCATTATTATAAGTATTATTTGATACTTTAGAAAATTCTTGTTTATTAAATAGATTAAAAAACACAAAAGGAAGTAAAATAAAAACAAAACCAAGTTTTAATCTTTGAATAAAACTCTGCTTACATGTAAAAGCTGTTTCAAGTATAGAGGTTTTTTTATATACAATATAGAAGATAGTTATAGAAACTAAAAAAACAATACTAACAAGAAGCGGTACAGGGTATGACTCTAAGATATTGTTTATAACTTCATGTGTATATACAAGATAATCAACTGCTATAAAGTTAAATCTTTTACCAAACTCTTCCCAAAAAAACCATTCTGAAACTCCATTGAAAGCAAAAGCATAAATCTGAGTCAATACAAATAACCATATAATATACTTATGGATTTTTGAATTAAACATTTTATTTGGAGCTACTATAAGATAAAAAGCAAAAGGAGCAATATAATAAAATGCTGCTATTAGGTCATAAAAAAGACCTACACCATAAAGCTTTATCAAAGAGATTAAATCAGAATCAATATGATTAAAATCTGCGACCAAAAGTACAGTTCTAACTACAAAACTGATAAAAACAAACAATACTATCAATAAAATAGCTAAATTAAAACGACTATTTTTAAATATATACATACAATTCTCCAAATTTATATTTTTGTGGAAGTCTAAATTTTTAGACTACTAACATCCACATCTTTTCCTCTTCTATTTTTCTTACAAAACTCTACTATTTTACCATGAAATCTAGCATAAATAAGATTTAAAGGAATCTCTTTTTCATAAAGCTTATATATTTTATCAAGATTAGACTCAATACCACTTACTAACCACTCTTGAAGTTCACTATAGCTCTCAAACTCATATCCAAACTTTTGTACAAGTCTATTTGTATAACTATCGACTACCATAACTTCTTGTTTGCAAGCATAACAAAGTATACTATCTCTACTCTCTTCACCTATACCTTTTTGTAAAATCAGCCAATTTTGACTCACATTTAAACAAAACAGTTCAAAATTTTCATAATCTTTTAAAATATTTTGACAAAGTTTTTTGAGATTTTTTGCTTTTGTATTATAAAAACCACTTGGTTTTATAAGAGTAGCAAGTTCTTTGACATCTATAGTTGCAATAGCTTCTAAATTTAGTAAGTTTTTCTCTCTTAGATTTGCCAAACTTTTTTCAACTTTTTCCCATTTTGTTTGTTGAGTAAGAACAGTTCCAACTATAACTTCAAAAGTGCCACTTTTAGGCCACCAAAAATCTTCTGTTTCTTCTTTTATATAACCTTGCTCTCTTAATGCTTTTAATAATTCAAAACTATCCATTTTTTACCTTTTTTCTTAAGTATGATAAAACAGTATCTATCACATCGTCATCATCTTTACTTCTTGATTTAAGATAGCTTTTTTGTTCATTTTTATCTTTTAATGTTATATTTTGTCCAAAATTTGAGATTGAAACTACGTCTGAGTGGGTTGCCAAAATCTTGATAGTTATAACATCTAAAAATTGTTTCGTATAAATATCAAGTTTTCCAAATCTATCTACCATCTCTTCTTCCATATCAAGAACATCTCTAACACTTTCACAACGACTTAAACGGCGATATAGTTCTAATCTAACTCTATCTTCACTTACACAATCACTACTTATAAAAGCATTTATAGAAAGCTTTATCTCTACCTCTTTTTTCTTTACAGGAGTGTTATTTAACAAAGTATTTATAGCATCTTCTAGCATCTTCAAATAGAGTGAATAACCTATATTTTTTATATGTCCACTTTGGGCTTCACCTATAAGGTTTCCACCACCTCGTATCTCTAAGTCATGGTATGCTAAAACTGAGCCACTTCCTAAAAATGAGTTAGCTTCAAGAGCTATGAGCCTTTTTTTAGCCTGCTCTGTCAGAGTTGATTTATCTTTTACCAAGAAGTAACAATACCCTTGACGTTTTCCTCGACCAACTCTTCCTCTCATTTGATGTAAATCTGCAATTCCAAAATTGTCACTTCCATCAATGATAATGGTATTTACATTAGGTATATGTATACCAGATTCTATGATAGAAGTTGAAAGAAGTAAGTCATACTCTTTATTTTCAAAAGCTATCATCTCTTTTTCTGTTACAGTTGCACTTATCTTTGAATGCAACACCAAAATTTTAAGATTAGGTAGGAGTTCTTGAAGCTCTTTTTTCTTGTTTTCTATACTTGCGATACGATTATGTACAAAAAATATCTGACCTCCACGTCTTAACTCTCTTGTAATAGCTTCTTTCAAAGACTTCTCTTCGTACTCTTTTACAAATGTGCGTATATCTTCTCTCTCATTTGGTGGGGTTAAGATTTGAGAATATTGTTTTATAGAACTTAATGCCATATTTAGACTTCTAGGAATTGGTGTTGCACTCATACTCAATATATGTACATCTTCTCTCATCTGTTTTAATTTTTCTTTCTGTTTTACACCAAATTTATGTTCTTCATCAAGAACTATCAAAGCTGGATTTTTAAGCTCAACACTTAAAAGAGAGTGCGTTCCTACACATACTTTTAATTCGCCACTTTTTAAATCAGCTAAAATCCTACTTTTTGCTTTAGTTGAAGTAAACCTATCAAGTTTTTCAACTCGTATACCATACTTATTAAACCTCTCATAGAGCGATTTAAAATGTTGAGAACTCAAGAGTGTAGTTGGAGCCAATAAAATACTTTGATAGCCATTTATAGCACTTAAAAACATAGCATTCATAGCAACTTCTGTTTTTCCAAATCCAACATCACCACTTAAAAGTCTATCCATCATCTTTGAGCTTTTTAAATCTGCAAAAATTTCATCTATAGATTTTTTCTGATCATCTGTATATTCAAACCCTGCATCTCTTTGAAAATCTCTTATTTTTGCTTGTTGATGTAAAGTTATAGCTTCTATCATCTCTCTTTTTGCTGCAACTGCTATGATTTCACTTGCTATTTCTAAAAGTTTTTCTCTTGTTTTTGCTTTTAGTTTAGAAAAACTCCCTTTTCCTAACTTATCTACAACTGCTAGATGACCGCCATCACTTATATATCTATCAATTACATCAAGATTTTCAACTGGTAAAAGAAGTCTATCGTCACCTTGATACTCAACTACAACAAAATCTCTAGTGCTACCCAATACTGTTGTATTTTGTAAACCTTTAAACAGGCCTACTCCATAATTTTCATGAACAACTAAATCACCAACTTTTAGCTCATCCAATATAATAGAAGCTTTTTTTCTTCTTCGTTTTTTTGACTGTTTATTTAAGGATATAATAAGTTCGTCATAACCGATAATATTAACTATAAGTTCACTCTGCTTAAAACCAAAACTTACATCAATCTCTTCTTGTCTTAAAAGTAGTTCACTTTTAGCTAATAGTGTTATCTTTTTATTTTTGTGAAAATTTAAAAATGTATTAGTTGCACTTATATCGAGAGATTTAAACTCTTTTGCAGTTGGAATTACCTGCAATGAGTTCAATTTTTTACTACCGTCTTTATCAAAAAATCCAAGCTCAGATATTTCATCTTCGAGTGAATGCATCAGTTTAATATTAAATTTTTCAAAATAGTCTGCACAAACATCTTTAAGTGCCCAAAGACCTAAAGAGTGTATATCTTTTACAAAACTATCACTCTGTATAAGCTCTATTTTTTCATTTAGTTCATCGAACTCTTCACCGCTAAGTGAAAACAGAGCAGGAACTATTTCAAACCCCTCTAACTCATCTTTTTTACTCTTTTGTGTTTCACACTCAAAATAACGAATACTCTCAATCTCATCATCAAAAAGAGATATTCTAATAGCAAGTTCAGAGTTGATTGGAAAAATATCTACAATATCTCCACGAAAAGAAATTTCTCCTTGAGATTCAACTACATCAACTATACTATATCCCCAGTTTAACATACTATATTTAAAATCTTTTAAATTTAATGTTTCACCAAATTCAATACTTTGAGTTTTAAAAAGATTTTTTGTAGGAAGGGGAGTTAAAAGTGTTCTTATAGGAGATATAAGCACCTTTTTTGTTGAATTGTCTTCATAATATTGTTTTAATGTAATAAGAAGTTGTTGTAATTCATCACTAAAGGAGAGTAAGTCATCACCAAAGCTAGCTCTTAAATCAGGTAGAGAATATGCTTTTTTCCCCATATATTCTACAACTTGAGATACTAAAAAAGCATCTTTTTCATTGGCAACACCAATTAAATCAGTATTGCCACCATTTTTAAAAAATTCATAAACAGCTGATTGCAATTTTAAACTACACCTTAGTAACTGGTTTAGTTGTCATTTTAGGAGCTTCATTATCTCTTTTTATTTTACTTTCACCCTCAAACTCTGCTTTAGCTTCTATCATAAGTTCTTTAGAAACAACTTTTCCAAGAAATTTTCCTCCAGCAAGAACTTCCACACCATCACAGTTTGCATTACCTTCAAATAACCCATTTACTATCAGGCGATTGGCAGTAATTGAGCCATTTATTTTTCCAGCTTTTCCTATGGTGACTATACTTTTAGAATGAACTTCACCAGTAACTTCTCCATCCACATGTAAACGAGAGGCACAATTGAAAATACCATCTATTTTAGCACCACTTGCTATTATTGTTGTTTCGCTAGATGCAGGTGATTCTGCATTTGTTTTATCAAAGATTGCCATGAAACTCTTTTCTCCTTTTTAAATATCTGTTCAAAATTGGAACTATTCCACTTTATAAAATTTAGTGGGTCTAAAGGTCTTGTTATAAACCTAACTTCATAATGAAGATGTGGGCCCGTAGACATCCCACTATTACCAGTATACGCAATAATATCACCTTTTTTTACAAAATCTCCAGATTTTACAGGAAACTTTTTACTTAAATGCCCATAACTTGTTTTAAAACCATAATTATGCTCTATTATAACCAAATTTCCAAAGCCACTACTTTTATGATAACCAGCATATTCAACAACACCATCAGCAGGAGCACGAACAGGTGTCATCCTTTTTGCTCTCAAATCAAGTCCACGATGAAACTCTTTTCGTTTCAATATCGGATGAATTCTCCAACCAAATTTCCCACTAAAACCAGAGAAAGGAACAACTTCCCCATTTGGTATATTATCAAAGAAAAGTTTTTGTTGTGCTGTTGTAAATTGTATCTTTTGAAGCCTGATATCAACTTCTTCTTCTAAAGATGGTGTTATCCCTACCAATGCTTCTATATCAGTAATTTTATCTTTTATAGAGTTTAACTCTTCATTTTTTTTATTTATTTTTTTAGTTAAAATTTTAGTTTTAAGATTTAAATCTTTTATTAGCTTATCATTACTCTGTTTTAAATCTTTTATTAGCTTATCATTACTCTGTTTTAAATCTTTTTGCTGTTTTATCATATTAGTTTTTTTAACTTCTAAACCAGTTACTTCATCCATCAAAAATGAGATCAAATAAGACCCTGTAACAATAATAAAAATTATAAAAAGTGTAAAATACAGCACAAATCGTTTAATTATCTGATGTAGCAAATAGTGTTTAGAACCATTTACATCAGATATAGTTATCGTAAACTTATTTCTTACTGACACTTTTTCATAAACCTTTCTACCACGGAAAAAGAGCCAAAAACTAGATACTCTTCACTCTTTCTTATTTTTTTAAAAACAGAAAATGGGATATTGTTAGATTTTAACACTTTCTCTAAATTAGATTGTGTTACTTTTCGAGTATCTTCAATTTTAAGTATATTAACCTCTTTTATAATTGGTTTTAATATTTCTAAAATTAACTCGTACTCTTTATCATTATAACTATTATAAACTAAAATAACTTTTTTTTCTCTAAAATGCTCTAATAAAACTGCTGCAGCCATAGGATTATGTCCAACATCTATAGTTACATTTGAAGATATTTTCTGACACCTACCATAAAGTTTTAATTTATCTAACAAACTTATATTTACCTCAAACCCTAAAAGTTGAAATGCACAAAATGCTGTAGAAAAATTATCTTTAAAAAAATATGGATAATTATTTTCTTTTATATAATCATTTAATTTATCATAAAATTCATCATCCAAATAACTCTCAGCTAAATAGAGATTACTATTTACTTCTTCAACTCTTTTGTGAGCTAACTCATAAACTTCTTTTTTATACTGTTTTGCTAAAACTAAATTTTCACTTACACTTCTTAATTTTGTAGTTGCTATTTCTTTTATAGTTGAACCCAAAAAGGACTGGTGGTCATATCCAATAGGTGTTACTATACTAAGCTGTTTTTCTAAAACATTAGTTGCATCAAATTCTCCACCAAGTCCTGCTTCAAGTACAATATAATCACATTTATTTGAAAAAATAGATAACGCTAAAAGTGTAGTATATTCAAAATATGAGAGTGCTTTTATATCTTCTTTTTCAAGTAATTTTAGTAGTTTTTCATGATTGCTTTCTAAAATATCATCATCTATATCTTTGCCATCTAGCCAAATACGTTCATTAAACTTTGTAATATGAGGAGAACTATAATGTCCTACATGAAATCCCTTTAGATGTAACATATGAGCTAAAGCACGCCCTGTTGAACCTTTTCCGTTTGTACCTACAATATGTATTACTATAGGCAATTTAAATTGATGTTTAATCTTTTCATATATATTTGGAAATCTATCATAATCAATTTTATCATAATAGAGAGGCTTACTCTTTAAAAACTCTTCTAAGATCATTTAGACTTTGGCATTACCTGATTTCTACCACTCTCTTTTGCACGATATAACATTTTATCTGCACTAGTAACAGTATCTTTATCTGAACCACATTTTGAACGTTGTGCTACACCACAGCTTATCTTAACATCAATACGCTCATTTTTATATACAAATTTATAATTTTCTATTATTTTTCTTATTTTTTCTGCAAAAAGCACACCATGTTCTAAGTCTGTATTTGGAAGTATTGTTAAAAATTCTTCACCTCCATATCTACCTACAAAATCCACCTCTCTTAGATATCTTCTTAAAATCTTACCAAGAGTTGAAAGTATAACATCTCCTGCATCATGACCATATGTATCATTTACAACTTTAAAATGATCTATATCTAAGAAACAAAGCGTATAATCAATTTTATATCTTTTGTATGCTTCTTCTACTCTTTTTATCTCATTATTTAACGCACGCTTAGTTGCTACATTTGTTAAAAAATCTTCTTTACTCTCTTTTTTTGCAACTACTAAAGCATTTTCTAATTTTTTAACTCTAGTATGAAGTTTCGTTATTGTCTTTTGATTTTCTGTCATCTTAAGACTTAACCCTTCTGTTTCAGATTCTAAAGATGTTGCAATATGAAGAAGTTTTTCTTGTACAGCTTCAAAACTATCTTTTTTTATATTTAAACTTGTTAAATCTTTTTTGATACCTCTTACTTGGTCACCGCTTATATTACTAGTATCAATTAAATCAAATATTTTTTTATTGATATCATTTAGTATTTTATCTAATGTAGATATTTTATTATTTACCTCTTCTTTATCAAGTTCAATTCTTTTTTTGATAAAGTGTTTAATCTCCTCTTGCATTGCAGTAGAGGCAAGTGACTCAGGAGAATTTCTAAGCTCATAACTAATAGTTGCCAAATCATCATTCATACTAGAAGCTATGGAAGGTGTTAGTGTTGCTACTATTAAAGGAGCTACTGTTTTATATATCTCACTATCATCATCTTTACTTAAAATTTTGATTATATCGTTAACCATATTTTCAACATCTTCTTTATTTATCTTGCCATACTTATCAAGTTTTTTCAAAAATGTATCATCATAACTAGAAATAAAATCGAACCACTTATCTTTTATAGTTTCTATTGATTTTAAGTCTTGTTTCATATCCAATCTATCTAAAGATGCGTTTGCTAAAGTAGTTGCTTTTTTATTATGTAAAAGAGATAAAGCTTGTAGTGTACGTTTTGAAAGAAGCACTAGTGAAGTTATTAACTGCTCACTCTGCTCAGAATTACTTCTATTTAATCTAGATACAAAAAAAGCAAGTAGTTGATCAAGGGTAGATACTTTTATTCTTTTAGCTTCTGCTGCTAAATTTACATCTAACTTTTTTATATATTTTGTTACTTTTTGGCAATCTTCAACTACAACACCTTTTTTCTTTGCAACTTGACAAAATATATCATTATAATTATCTGGTGTAAATGTTAAATGCTCAGCTCTTAATTTTTCAAAACTCTCTTTAATAATTTCATTTATTGTACTTGCCATCTTACATACCTTTAATAGCTATTTTTGATACAAATTCATTTAAAGCATCTAATGATGCTAATTTAATAGCCTCAAATCTTTTTGTATCAGAGATAACACTATTCGTAGTACCATCATCATTTTCAGCAATAGGAAAATCGTACTCACCAGTAGTTGAAAAACTTTCACTTTTCCCATCTCTTGTTGTATATTTTATCCTTAGTGATACTTTTGTTTTATATGAAACAACATAACCTTGTGCATTATAAAGAATAGGAGAAAAAGATATTGAACCTATTTTAACAAATAATTCACTATCTGCTTTTTCACTTGAACTAAGTTTTCCACCAAGTCTTGTTATAACAGATTCATTGACTGCATCTTTTATCAAAACACTATTTTTTGGATCTTTTCTACTGATAGAAACATCTACATGAATATACCGACCTAATACTTTTTTCGTATAATATGTTGTTGATTTATACCCACAACCTGTTATAAAAAACAGTATTATTAAAAACCCAAAAAATTTAATCATCTATTTTACCACCAAGTTTACTAGTTTATTTGGAACATAAATCTCTTTTATTATACTCTTTTCTTCTAGCCATTTACTAGCTCTCTCTTTAGCTAATGCTAAAATATTATCTTTTGAAGTATCTTTTGCTACTTCTATTTCAGATCTTCTTTTACCGTTTATTGTTATCGGTAAAATCATAGTTGAACTTTCAAAAACCTCTTCTAAAATATCTAATTTTTTAAAATTCTTTAGTCCAAAAAGAGTTTCACTAAGTTCCCAACAAGCATGAGGAATGATAGGCTCAAGTACATTTGCTAAAACAAAGTAGCCTTCTGTCCAAACATCTTTATTATCTTGTACACCTAAAGCATTAAGTGCTTCCATGCAAGCTGCAATCAAAGTGTTAAAAGCATAACCTTCATCAAAAATATCATTTGATTTTTTTAATGCTTCATATACTTTTTTTCTTGCTAATTGTGACTCTTTTGATAAACTTTTATGCTCTATCTTTGGTAAATTTTCACACTTTGTCGCATTTACGCTTCTATCTGTAAACTTTTTTATAAACTTATATGCACCTTCAACAGCACTATCATTCCACTCTAGCTCTTTTTGAGGAGGTGCAGCAAAAAGTATAAAAAGTCTTGCTGTAT
>Ga0256842_1002949_pt1 | contig 11720 bp, 9 predicted proteins | sample 4559240metaG_FD_185973 | JGI IMG/M metagenome (GOLD analysis project Ga0256842, IMG submission 185973) | Hydrothermal vent microbial communities from Guaymas Basin, Mexico - 4559-240 | ecosystem: Environmental > Aquatic > Marine > Hydrothermal vents | place: Mexico: Guaymas Basin | collected...
GCTTTTTTCAGATAGTAAGAAAGGTGCTTATTCATTAATTCTTCTTTTTTATAACCGCTGTTTTTTTCAAAAGATTCGTTCACATAATAAATAAAACCTTTTTTATTTAAAAAAAGCACCGAATTATTACTTTTATCAATCGCTATTTTAAATTCATACAGTTTTTTTCTAATTACATAAATTCTGATTTGCAGAAACAATAAAATAATAAACAACGCTAAATCAACGCCGCCTATAAAATAAATATAACTGTTGAATTCTTTGTCAATTTGTTTATTTTTAAGTTTAAAATCATAAAAAAGATTTTCAACGGCACTTTCAAATGATGTTGTTTTTATTTTTTCTCTTATTTTATTAATTTCCTTTAATTTTTCCATTACGGAATTGACATATTCGAAATAAGGTTTTAAATATCTGTTATCCGTGATAAATTCAGTCTTTTTATCTTCTATACCTAAATATATTTTAAAAAGCTTATATATGGCTTCATCTATTTTTTCATCGTTTGTAACATGTTTTTTAATATCTTCTGAAATATCGAGTAAATATATAATCGTGGATATATTGATTGCGTTATAAGAATTAAACCTTTCAACCAGTTTCATTTTTTTATTAAATTTATTTTCCAACAAATCGATTTCTGTTTTATAGCTGTTATAAAATGTCGTGTTTTTTAACTTTTCTATATCGTTTTTTATTAAATTTAATTCATTGTTTATTCGATCAAAATTATAAATTTTCTTTTCACCGAAAACAGTTGAATTGATTTTGAAATTTATGTTTTCTATTTCATACAGCACACTCATAAAATTATCATATTGTTTTTTTGATTTATACAAATTGATTAAATAAGCCACGGATACAAACATACCGGCCAAAATAATCGCAATGAAAACATCAAAAATTTTATTCTTCATTTATTTCTCCGGTTAATGTTTTTAAGAATTCTACAATACAATCAACTTCTTCCTCCGTATATACTTTATACAGCTGATATCTGAGCATAAACTTCACCGCTTCTTTTAATGTTTTAATTCTTCCGTCATGCATATATGGATAAGTCTCGGCAACGTTTCTTAAACTCGGCACTTTAAAATAATATAAATCTGCAGGATTTTTTGTAATTAAAAACCTTCCCTTGTCTTTAGTATCCGCATTTTTCATAAAACCGAACTTTGCTATTACATTGGCGCCTATCAACATTCCGTTATGACAAGCAATACATCCTTTAGAAATAAAAAGTTTATATCCTTTTTTAGCCTTTTTGTTAATGGCGTTTTTATCACCCCTTAAAAACCTGTCAAACGGACTGTTAGGAGTGGTAATACTTTTAATATATTCACTAAATGCCGAAATTAGATTTTTTTCATTTAAGCCGTCTGCGAAAACTTTATCAAATAATTTTTTATATTTTGTTTTTCTTAATTTTTTGACAAGTTTTTTTGGGGAAATATCCGTTTCATGTTTGTCCTCCAACGCCGCTTTTACGCATTTTTCAAGCGTTTTAAATCTCCCGTCCCATTCATAATAATATTTATATTTTTCATTAACCAGCGATATTGTGTTTCTTGTAAAAACATATCCGTTTTTTCCTACAGGGGTTTTTAAATGATTGGTAAAATACTCATTTTTTATATGACACAAAGAACATGAAATTTTATTGTTTTCTGATATTACGGGGTCATAAAACAGTCTTTTGCCCAATTCGGCCATTTTTTTATTGTATACATTTGTTTTCGGTATGGGGGTAATTAACTCATAAGCCGTTAACAATCCGCCAAATAAAACAATCAAAACTTTAAGCAACATAAACCTTTCTTTTTTATAATTATATAAAATTTTATTTTAAAATAAACTCAAAGCATCCTTGCATAAATTTTTCCAGAGTTTTGAATCCTTAACTTCTATACATTTTTCAATATATTTTTTCTCTCCCGTTAAATTTGCCAACATATAATATGCTCTTGCTTTATCCTCACCTTTGATTCTCACCAATACGTTTTTTAACACTTTAACAGCTGTTTTTTTATTTTTGGTATATTTTGCATATGTAAATTCTGCAAACGGCGAATAAGGATATGCTTTAAACTTTTCCTGCAGGTCAATGATTTTTTTTGCATATAAAGCGGCCGTTAAATAATCTTTGTTTTGTAATGACCAGTTTACAATCTTTATAAAGGCGTCGCAGTTTCTGATATCTGATTTTTTCTCCAATATTTTTGCAGTTTTGATTGCTTCTTTAAAATTCTTAAGCTGCCATAATGCAAAAAATTTCTTCAACCGATAGTCATAACAGCCTTTTTTCATTACCTGACAAAGATCCTCAACAGCCGTAACAATCCCTTTGTAATCATTTAGCCCTTCTAACGCCTTTATTTTTCTTTTCATCCATTCAACGAAAATTTTGTCATCGGGAGAATTGAGATATTTATTGCAAACCACCGACGCAAGGCTGTAATCCCTTGTTTTTACAGCACATGCGTATATTTTTAAATCATATTTTTTATCCAAAGTTATTTTATATTTTTTTATTATGTTTACGGCTTTTGCACATTTGTTTTGATTTAACAGTTCAATTACAAATTTTGCAGCAACTTCTTTTAAAAATTTCTCTTTGTTTTTAATATATTTTTCGTCCAGATTTTTAATTTCTTCAGCCATATCCAGTATTTCGGAATATTTTTTCATTTTATATAAAAGCATAATTTTTTTATAAAGTGCCTTTTTGGCTATTTCCTGACCTTTGTATTTTTCAATTATTTCGTCAATTTTTTTAATCTGTTCGGAAGTGTTGGAATCGTTAACTTCAAACAAAACTTTATCTCTAAGCGCCTGAAGCTGATCGCTGTAATCTCCGTATGGAAACTCGTTCAAATATCTGTTTATCCAATAATCAGCTTTTTTAAAATCACCCGCATCGTAAGACCACAATGCAAGGAAATATTCCAAAGGTTCATACAAATCATCAAGCTTTTTGAGTCTTTTTATTAAATCTTCACCGATATCAATAGCAAGCGGATACAGTTGATGGGATGCAAGCATTTTTGCCAGTTCAAACGCTTTTTTCTTATCTTTTAGAATAAAGTTTTTATTTGCCTGATATACTCTTTTATAATATTCAAAAGCGGTTTTAATATCACCCTTATCCATATACCTTTGAGCCAGCCTCATTGCAGCAAGAGAAGCGATATCGATATCTTTTGTAGAATAAAGTGCACTTTTATAAAGTTCAAACGCTTTTTTGCCATCCCCGGTTATGTACATCTGGTCAGCCCAGTATATCATAGCCAGATACGCTTCTTTCGTATTGGGATATTCCGTTATAATTCTTTGGTAAAAATAGCTCGCATCGGTCATAAAACCGAGTTTCGTATAATTTTTGGCTGTAATTAACAATACCTTAGGAAGATTTTCATTGAATGCAAAACTTTTTATCCATTTTTTAGCAAGGGATATTACTTCTTCGGGTTTGTTTTCCAAATCTAAAATTTTTATTTTTAAATATTCGACATCAGGTACAAATACGGACCTGGGGAATTCTTTTATAAACTGATCAATTTCATTTAATACATCTCGTCCTTTTTCAAATGCTTTTTTAATTTCAAAATATTTAATTACGTCTTTTGCCTGATTGTTGATATTTATGGGATTGCCGTTTTCATCAATTGTCCCTATGTATGGTTTTGGGGAATTTTTAAAATAAAAATTAAGGCCTTCGGTTTTTTTTACATTAATAAACGGAATATTTTTCCCTGCTATGACAACCCATTTTTTTGCTTTTTTCGGACTTATACCGATAGTGGGCTCATTGTATAAATTATCTTCAAAAGATTTTAATATGTAATCTGTTTTTACATTGAATGTTAAAACAAAAGATTTTTTTCTGAATTCCGGTTTTATGTCGAAAAAAATGGTATTGGTTTTAAAAACGGGGGTACTGGGCGGTTTATTAAAAACACATTCGACTTTTTTATTAATTTTTTTACATGAAAAAGGTATATTGTTAATTATGGTAAGTACTTCATAAGAATTATTGTTTTTATAGTAATTTACATTAATTTCCAGAGCGTATAAAATTATGGAAAAAAATAAAAAAAGAAGAAATCTCAACTTTAGCCTTTTTGCTAATTATAGCAAAAGACTACATTGAAATTGTAGTGTTAAACACCTGTGCGGCCACTATACCGAAATAAATTGTTCCGATCAACAATACAAGCTGACCGATAAGACTTCCGCTTGAAATACTGATTTTTTTCATTGTTCCGTCAACCGGTTTGTCAAAATAAATATGTTTTACAATCCATGCATAATAAGCAACCGCTAACGCGGAATTTAATAAAGCAACTAAAACAATCGGCCAAAGTCCCGCATCGATTCCTGCATAAAACGCAACCGCTTTAGACATAAAACCTGCTAAAAGAGGTATACCCGCCAATGAAAACAACTGAACCGTAAAAAACAGTGCATGAACAGGCGCTTTATTTCCTAAGCCTTTTACATCTTCAAGATATTTTACACCGGCTTCCCTTCTTAAGTCATTTAAAATCAAAAACACACTTGTCTGCATAAATATATATGCAATTGCATAATATAAAACACCGGTATACGAATATACGCTTGCAGCAGCTGCAAAAGGAATTAACGCATAACCGCTGTGAGCGATTGATGAATACGCAAGAATTTTAGAAATTCTTTTTTGCCATAACGCCATAAAGTTTGCAAGTGTCATTGTAAGTATTGCAAAAAAACTGAAAATCAATACCGTTGCCGTCGGATATGCGATTAAAAATTTATAAAAAGCTTTAAACACGGCTACAAGCATTACACTTTTAATAACCCCGCTCAAAATCGCCGCAGCAGCATGGTTAACCTGAGAATATGCATCCGCGGCCCATGCATGCATAGGTACGATAGTAAGCTTGTAAAAAATACCCGCAAGCATAATTGCCACCGCTATTAACGTAAATTTACCGTGTACATTCATTTCGGCATAATTAAAACTGTCGGTTACAAAACTGAAAAACGCAAAACCGAGTAAAATGATACCGCTTGCCACCGCACCGGCAATAAATGCTTTAATAGCACCTTCGGCGTTGTAGAAGTTTCTGATATTTGCAACAAGAACGTATGAAATAATCGCTATAACTTCAAACAGTACAATAAACAGGAAAAAGTTGTTCGTTTCGAGAATAGCCATACTTGCACCGGCTACAAAAAGCATTTGTGCAATTAAAGGTCTTTCAAAACCGGTAAGTGACAAAGTCACCGCCGCCAATGTAGCTAAAAGCACATATTCCATCAACTGAGTAGAACCGTCCAAAACAAAAAACGGAAACACATCATTTAATCCCATTCCGTTATAAACCATAACCGCACTCGCAATAAACGCCGCAATGGCAATTAATTTAGCAATAAAAATATTGCTTTTATAAAATACCGGTACCAGCAATCCCGCCGCTATTAATATTATGAAACTCATTACATACCTCCAAGAAAGCTAAATGCTTTATTTGCCAAATCAAATATCGGCTGTGGTTGAATACCGAAATACACAATCATTAAAGCAAACACCGCAAGTGCCGCTTTTTCAGGATAACTCATCGTAAATTCGACTTTTTGAACAAGAGGTGATATCTCACCGTGAATTGATCTTCTGACAGCCCAAATAATATAACCGGCACTTATCAATGATGCAATGGCAATAATTGCAATCCACCATCCGAACGATTTGATTGCAGAAACTATTATGGTAAGTTCACCTACAAATCCCATTGTTCCCGGAAGTCCTAACGCCGCCATACCGGCAAGTATGAAAATAGCACTCACATACGGAGCTTTTTTCATAATTCCGCCCATCTCATCCATATACCAAGTATGTGTTTTATGATGCAGCCATCCCGCAATTAAGAAAAGTGGCGAAATTACAAGTGCGTGTCCGATCATTTCAAAAAGAGCGGCGCTCAAACCGTCATAAGTCATAGTAGCAATAGCCACAACCACAAGCCCCATGTGTGATATTGAGCTGTAGGCAACCATTTTTTTGATATGTCTTTCATAAATTGCAAGCATACCCGCAAACAATGTGGTATTAAGACCTATGATTAACATCCATATTGAAAACTCCTGTGTTGTTACAGGCATTAACTCAACCGTATATCTTATTAAACCGTATGCACCCATTTTAAGCAAAACACCCGCCAGCAATACCGATATACTGCTCGGTGCTTCAACGTGTGCATCCGGCAGCCAGGTATGGAACGGAAATGCCGGCAGTTTTGCAGCAAATCCTATAAACATAAACCACCATATCAGTGCCGGTGTTGCCAAAGCCGTTTCCCTGATTAAAGTTAAATCCCAGTAACCTGTCTGTTTAAAGAGTAAATAAAACCCTACAAACATAAACATACTTGCGACATGTGTATACAAGAAAAATTTAACGGCGGCATAAATTCTTCTTTCACCTCCCCAATAACCTACCAGGAAAAACATCGGAACAAGAGTCAGTTCCCAAAACATAAAAAACCATAATACGTTTGTAGTCATAAAAACACCGAAAATCGGTCCGCTGAATAATACAAGCAGACTGAAATATGCAGCCTGGTTTTTTTCTTCCCAAGATGTAAATACAACCAAAATTAAAAGCGCTGCTGTTAAAAGCAACATAGCGACACTTAACGCATCAACCCTAAGCGTTAATTCAAATCCGAACTGCGGTACACTTAAAAAACTTCCTAGCTCTAAAAAACCTTCCTGCGGAAGTGCATTATACCAGCTAAAAGCAATAAAAAACTGAACGACAAACCAGCCTAGTGCTATATATTTAGCCAAATCCTGATTGTTTCTTGTCAGGAAATACAAAAGTATCGACAAGAAAACCGGAGCAAAAATTATATCAACAGCAACCATTTACAGCCCCTTTACAATTATTAAGATTGCAATAACGATGATTGCGACACCTATAACAAACTGACCCATGTATGTACCGATTTTACCGCTGTGCCCTGCTCTGAATACTCTATATATGCCCTGAGTTGCAGGTACGGTTGCGTTAACCAAATAATCTATGACGTTTGTGTCAAACCATCTTGCCGCTTTTGCCACGGCATTAACAACAATTGTTTTAGAAATCCACGTAATCATTCTTTCAACATAATATCCGTTAAACAATACCTGATGAATTGTTTGAACGAAATGATGAGACGCTATTTTATACAGTAAATTCAAACTTTTAACATACAGTCCTACCACTATTAAAAATAACAGTAGCATTCCTGTGAGCATAAATGCAGTCAGTCCCATAATATGAGGTTCAACCTCTTCTTTGCCGTTTAAAATATAATGAATAATATCACTTTGCCATATTGATATAAATAAAGTCACAACTGCCAACACTCCTAATGGCAATCTTATCCATAAATTACTAGGAGCGTGAACACTACCTGCTATGTCTTCATTTCTTGGTTCACCTAAGAAAATCAGAACCCAAAGTCTTGTAATATATGCAATTGATAATAGTGCCGCTATGGTTACAAACACTTTAGTAAATTCATTACCGTGTGCCCAGGCATTTGCTACTACCATTTCTTTTGAGAAAAATCCGCTGAACGGTGGAACACCCGCAAGTGAAAGTGAACCCATAGCCATAAATAGTGCTACAAAAGGCGCAGTTTTTATAAGACCTCCTAGTTTCCATGCATCTTTTGTATGATGGGCTATGTAAATAACAGCACCTGCACTTAAGAATAATAATGCTTTAAAGATGGCATGGTTTACAAGATGAAGCATACCAGCTGCAAGACTTCCTACTCCAAGTCCGACAAACGCTATAGATAAGTGAGACATAGTAGAATATGCCAATATTTTTTTAATCTCTTTTTGAACAAGTGCACTGGTTGCACCTATAAACGCTGAAAGCGCCGCAACATTGGCGACTATAAAAAGTGCATCGGTATATGCAAAGAAATCAAACAGTCTTGCGACAATGTAAATACCTGAGTTAACCATTGTCGCACCGTGGATTAACGCCGAAACGGTTGTCGGACCTTCCATAGCGTTCATAAGCCACGGATACAAAGGAAACTGTCCTGATTTACCTATTGCACCCATAAATATAAAGAGTGCTATTACAAGTGCGGCGGTTTTAGGCAATTCTCCTGCATTTGCCATTTCATTAAGTTCCACAAGATTTAAAGTTCCGGCATAATAAACAAGTAAACCGATTGCCGCTAACATGAATATATCACCGAACCTTGTATATAAAAACGCCTGCATACCTGCATCTGCCGCCGAGTTTTTATAATACCAGAAACTGATAAGCGCATAAGAAGCAAGTCCCATAAATTCCCAACCGACAAACGCTCCTATCAAATCTTTTGTAATTACTAGTAAAATCATACCGCCGATAAAGAAAAGAACTTTTGCGTAATATCTCGGCTGATCCGGATCATCACCCATGTAATCATGCGCAAAATGAATGTCGGCAAAACCAAGACCCGTTGCTATTAAAAGCATAACGATACTTAAATGGTCGATATATATTCCAAACGGCAATCTCAAGTCACCGTAAGCTATCCACGTATAATCAATATTTATCGGCGTTTCGCTGTAATTAAAATAAATTACAATACTTGCCAAAAACAACATTGCACCGACTATTTCAGCTACCCAGAAGGCTAAATTGATTTTAACTTTTCCTAATACATACGCAAGCACCGCGCCTAAAAACGGTGCGCATAGTAATACTAACACTGCATTATTCATCGCTCACCGCCTTATCTAATTTATCCGGAATAATTTCACCGGTAATTCTGTAACTAAGCAGGAATATCAAAACCCCCACAGCCGCTTCAAGAGTGGCAATTACAATAATTACGTATGCAATAGCAAGCCCCCTTGTAAGACCGAAATGATATGCCGCACTTGCCAGAAACAAAATCACGGCGTTTAATAAAATTTCCAGTGAAAAGAAAATTTTTAAAAAATCACTTTTACTCGTAACTCCGTATAATCCGACCCCGAAAAGTATTATTGCGAAAATCGCATCAATGTAAAAACTAACCATTTTTATTCCTTTTCATGTTTTAGTGTATGTAGCATTCTGATACTTCCGTATAATACACTTGCTGCTACAACACCCATAAATATTGCAATTTCTGAATAAAAATCAGTAAATACTTTAACCTGGTCTTTTAAAGGAATAACTTTACCTTCATACGGAATCGGAGGCAGGATAAACGGTATAATCAACAAACCGATAACTACAACCGTTACTATCGCAACCGCCCAAGGTCTGATTTCGAATTTTGGAAATTTCGAACCTATTACAGTCACACCGAAAAGCGTCAATACTACTATACCGCCGGTATATACGAAAATTTGGAAAAGTCCCAATAATTTCTCATCCATCAATATATAATAAATCCCCAGTAAAAACATCATCAATACAAATGCCAACACCGCAGGCACAGTGTTTTTTTGTGTTAGGGACATTACAGATAAAATTACCGCTACTGCCAATATTAGTACACTCATTGCGCATCTCCTTTAGAAGCTTCATTATTTTCGGTATTAGCTTCTTTAGTTTCTGCTCCGGCTTTTGCCTTAGCAGCTTCTTCAGCTTTTTTCTTTGCCTCTGCTTCGGCTTTTTTCTTAGCCAGCATTTCAGCTTTTTTTCTGGCTTTTTCTTCCTCTTCTTTTTTCTTCTTTTGAATCCAATCTTCCGGGACTTCCGGTTTTACCCAATATTCTTTAATCGCTTCATCTGTCCCATCAGTAATCATCTCAAATGTTCCGCCGCTCAATTTAATCGCCTTTTCAGGTTTTGTAGGGCATACATCTTCGCAAAGACCGCAAAAAATACATATACCTAAATTAACTTCGGGCAAAGCTTTCGGTCTTTTAATAGGAAGCGGCTCCATAACAATGGCATCAACAGGACATATTTTTGCACAAGCTTCACACCCCGTACATATGTCATATCTAATTTCATGTTTCCCTCTGAAGATAGGAGAGTGATGCATTGTGTCATTAGTTACGTCCTTAGTCGCAATTCTCGGCTCTTTCAATGCTTTTGTAACCCTTACAACTTTTTCTATTATATTAAAAAACATATTAAACTCCTAAAATATATATTTTTGCAAAAATAATCCAAACCAAATTCAAAATGGCAAGAGGAGTCAACCAGCTCCAACAGAACTTAAGCATCTGATCGAGTCTAAGTCTTGGATTTGAAGCCCTAATCGCAACCATTACCGCAGCCAAAAGCGCAATTTTTAAAAACAGCCACCAAAAGCTGTCGAAGAAAAGCCCTCTGTAACCGCCAAAGAATAAAACTGTAGCCGCAGATAAAACAACAAGCATTTCCGTAAATTCAGCAAATTTTAAAAGAACGTAATTTGTTCCCGCGTATTCCGTATAAAAACCGTAAACAATCTCCTGTTCGGCATCGGGAATGTGGAACGGAGGCTGTTCTAGAATTCCGAGCATCGCAATAATAAATATAACTGCTCCCGGTATAAGTATAAGTGTGGTAAGCCAAGTGTTTTGAGATTGAATTTCATATAAATTCATCGTCCCGAAAAGAAGCGCCGGTGAAAGTGCCGCCAGGAAAAACGGTGCTTCCATTGAAAGCATCTGCGCAAGGATTCTCATACCGCCCAAAAACGAATATTTATTGTTGCTTCCGAATCCTGTTAAGAATAATAAAAACGGCTCAACGCCGATTAACACAACCAAACCCAAAACACCGTATTGAGTGTCTAAAATTCCGTGACCATTGTTAATAAGCGGAGTCCACGGAATTAAAATTACAGGAAGTGCCGCTATTAAAGGCGTAATAATCGGAATAATATTAAACAGATACGGGTCGGCACTTTTTGGCGTAATGGATTCTTTTGTTAAAAGCTTAAACACATCATATACCGTCTGAAGAGTCCCGGCAGGTCCGTTAAAATGCGGACCCACCCTTTTATGCATGTATGCAAGCACTTTTCTTGCGAAATAAAATACAAAAAACGTCCAGGCAAGTAAAAACAGAAGACCCGGAAAAACCAAAATATAAAATAGCATCGCTCCTACACTCATATCCTCTCCTTATCTATCGAGGTCACCCTGACAGATATGCATACTGCCGTATAATAACGGAATATCTGAAAGGGTTTTACCTTTTAATAATTTATCTAATACCATGGTATGATTTACACTAGGCGCTTTCAGTTTTAATCTGTAAGGGCTGGTTGCCTTTTCCTGCGTAACCAAATGCATTAACATTTCACCTCTTGCCCATTCTACCCTGGCTACAGCTTCGCCTGCCGGCATTCTTTTTGGCATTCTTATTAAATGGTCTTTTTTAGGATCCATCTCTCCTGCTTCAATGCCTTCTTCTATTTTCGCCATTGCCTGTTTTATTAAATCCATAGCCTGTTCAAGCTCTTTAAATATAATATACAGCCTATCTCTCGCATCACCGTTTTCACAGGTCACATAATCCATTTCAAGTTTATCGTACGCCGCATACGGCTCGTCAATCCTTACATCAACTTTAGCCCCGCTTGCCCTGGCAATAGGGCCTGCCAAATAATATTCGGTCACATCATCAAGCGTAAATACGCCGTTTCCTTTTGCCCTGGTGTTCATAAGCGGGTTTTTCATAAAGATATCTGTTATATCATCTTTAGTATCTTCAAATTTTTTAATAGCTTTATTAATGCTTTCAAACCATG
>Ga0256842_1002950_pt1 | contig 11714 bp, 6 predicted proteins | sample 4559240metaG_FD_185973 | JGI IMG/M metagenome (GOLD analysis project Ga0256842, IMG submission 185973) | Hydrothermal vent microbial communities from Guaymas Basin, Mexico - 4559-240 | ecosystem: Environmental > Aquatic > Marine > Hydrothermal vents | place: Mexico: Guaymas Basin | collected...
TCCTAGAAAAAAGAAAAGATATCTTATAATTAATGGAATAGAATATGTTGAATTCATATATCATAATGGAGTTAGACTCTATCGCTATTTAGATATGTATCTAGATAGATTACATAAATATCAACTTAAGCAAGAAAAAGAAGAACCGAAAAATAAACAGGTACAATTTTCTTTTGAAGATAAATCTAAGAAAGAAAATAACACTACAAAAGCAGGAAAGAGTAATAAGTTAGACATAAATAACAGACAAACTGCTGGTCATCTTTATAAAACTTTGCTAATGGTTAAGTTAAAAAATACTTTACATTATGCTAAGGATCTTAAAATATTTTGGTTTAATCTTTTAAGGAAAAAAGAAACTTTATCTGATTACTTAACATTAATGAGAAACTTAGATAAATTACCTGAATCACATTCAATGGTTGCTAAAAATATTATTGCTAGAAGAGTCATTAATCAGCTTAATATAATGAGCTTGAATAAAAATTTTAAGAACAATGCAACTCAAACAATAAAAGTATCCGGTTTTAATATACCTTATGCACATACATTAGATGGATACAATGGTTCTTGTTATAATTTACATGGGCATAATGGAAAACTTACAATAGAGATAACAATGGATAGTAAACATGGACCAGACGGTTTCTTATTTGATTTTAAAGAGCTTAAATCTAAAATTAAACAGATGATAGATAAAGAATATGATCACAAATTGTTAATTCCTGTTTCTAGAAACAGAATTAGTACTATCTATTTTACTGAAGATTTTTTTAGATATTCTAGACCTAAATCTAGAAATTCTGATCATAAACTTCATATAGAAGAATCTTTATATCATCATAAAAGGTTTAGAACTTATAAGATGGTGCCCTATGAATTTTCAACTACTGAATATATGGTTAAATATTCTTTAGTACCAGATATTTTTACTTACGTAATTGTTCCTTTACTTTACAATGAAAAGACAGGTGACTTTACAAGATCTTTTCATGTAAAAGTGACTTTCTGTGAATCTGATAATAATTGTATCACCGAAGAGTTCAGATATATACTAGATAAATAATGTTATAGAGAAGGGGTGCATATTTAGCACCCCTTTCTTATTTTTAAATTTAAAGGGAGGAAATAGATGTGGAAATTAAATTTATTTATTTTGATGATATAGTTAGAGCTGTTGGAAATAAAATGCTTCCTATTAAACAACATATTGAAGCTATGATTTTGGACAAGGGAGATTTGAAAGATAAATCCCCTAGAAGAATATGTGAAAGTCTATTGATGCAATTATATTATAAAATGCTCTTTACAGAGATTCAAGTTTTTCCAAAATATCCAATAACTTTAAATAATACAATTTTAGCTCCACCTGATCCAAACATATTCGTTATGTTTTTACCATTTACTAGAGATAATACTAATCAATACAGAGATAAAATGGAAAAACTTTATGAATACATTATAAATCTTACTAATTTCTATCATAAAGCAGTAATGGGTTTAGATTTTGGGAGAAAGATAATTGTAGATGAGGGATATAGACCTCTTTTACTGACTAATTTTAAAACAGAAGTGTCAGATGAAGATGAAGGTTATGAGTATAAAAATGAAAACATAGATTTTTATACAGTTGATGGAAAATTAGTACCTAAATATTTACAGAGAAGAGATTTTTATCATCACTTTATAGTTAAATTCTTAGATATTATTTTAAAAAATGATGATAATATATCAGTGGCTTAAGAATTATCTATAATTGTATATTTAGCAGAACTAGATAGATATCTTAATTTATAGAAATATTGGAAATTCTTACTTTTTTATAGGGAAGAAAAAAGAGGAGGTATAACAACATGTTTGAAAAGCAAGTTAAACTGGATGATTTAACTAGACTAAAAGAAGATTATCAAGAACTATTACGTGCTAAAACTGCTAAAGAAATAGATGTTGGTGCTAAACATCTAAAAATATATTTTAAAAAGAGCAGTAAGCCTCAAGTATGGATTATTAAATTTAAAAATTGGAAAACAGAAAATGTATCCCTAGATTTAGATAAAATAGATGATATTATATATTTCAGAGTAATTCAAACTGGTGTAATAAATAAAACTCAACTAGTTTTAGAAAAATTATTTACTATTATGGAAACAGTTGATCCAGAGAATGATAAAAAATACTTTGAATTATTGCAGAAGTTAAGAAAGAAACCAGAATATATCTATGATGAAATACCCTGGTTAATTCAAGTTGCAGAAGATTTTTCTTTAAAACACACAGGAATAGATTTTAATTCTTTTTTAGATAAAAAGAAAGTTACTAAAAATTCAGTCGTATTTGATGGTAAAGATAATTTACATATTTTTATGTTATCTATAATTTTAAAATTTTATATGCCTATGTCTAGTACTACACTTTATAAATATGCAGATCATGAAGTGCATAAATTATTTTTCAAGAAACTAACCCAGCAAATGGGTTGTGTTGATCTTGTATACAAAATACATGATCTTATTATGAAGAAAATTTTTAGAACTATTAAATTGGATTTTAGTCTTTTAAGTATATTACAAATGAAATATACTAAGACGCAAGAAGATTTTGCTTTAATGATGTTCGATTTTATTATCTCTTCTATTTTAGTGATCTATGATCTGACTAGAAATCCGACTACATTCTTAGCAACATCTATCTCTTCTATGATATCCTGGGAATTTCAAGATATTAAAAATCTTAATGTTATTTATAAAAGAACAGAAGATTTATTTGATATTTCAAATAGTTCTAGAAATTTAACTGAAAAGCTTATAATAAATAAGGTGCTAAAAGAGACAGAAAAATTTGTTTTAATCCAAGCTAAAAAAAGCACCTTAGATGTAAGTTGGATACATAAAACTATTTCAGAAAAGAAATTAGAAGAATCTTATTATGATATGTTTATTGTTCCATTATGGAAGTATATTTTCTCTATTAAATATGACATAAAAATTGATCTGTACAGTAAAGTAATTATTCAATTAATGTTATATTTTTCTTTAAAAATATTCTTAGAGGAAATATTAAAAAGAGATACCTCTACAGATTCTAAGTTTATAACTGAAAAGTTTCATTACTTGGAAATTTTTAAATCTATTGCACTAGAAAAACCTAGAAACAGAAGAACCTATAGTTATAGTTTGCAATCTATAGAAAAAATTTATCAAACTACAGGTTTTAGTTTTTATGGCTTTAAAACCCTAATAATCTTAGTAGACTATATGATGAAACTTTTTGAAAATTTAAATTCTTGTACCTTTAAAGTTTTAGATGGCACAGAAAAAGAATATAGTCTTAATAAACAGAAACTAGAATATCTAGAAGAAAAATTACTTCCATTTATATATGTCATTTTAGATTCAAGTAATGAAAAAAATATGCCTAACTTAAAATTATACAGGGAGTTTACTTTGCAACTTATAAAATTTACTTAGGGGGTTATAAATATGTCACACAGAAGGGTGCGATCTTATGCAACTAAAGTTGCATACAATATCTTTCTAGATATTTTAAAAAAAATGCCTAGGGATAAATTTAGAAAGAAATATTTTGTAACAGAAGATATACTAATGTTTTCTGAATATTTACTTAGTCAATATAAAAGATCTAAAACTGCAACTTTAAGGGTTTTACGTTATGAATTATATTCTTTTATGATATTTATGTTATCTTACTATAGAAATAAAGAGTTACATAATATTATTATTGAACTAACTTTTGAAGAAAACATTATTAATAAAGTAGTTAAAAAATTTCTTAGGAATACGTACAATAAAAGAGAACTAAATGGGTGGTATAGAGCTACTTACTTAGCTGCTAAAATTAAAAAAAGAAATAACATTCTTAATCTATTAAAATCTATTAATAGAAATATTAACTATGTTTGTTGATATAAACAGCTGCATGTGCCTTAACTGCCTCAGCATATGACATATTTGTCATACCTTTTAATGGTTTACCTATTTCACCCTTTTTATTACCATGCACTATTTTCCATTTAGCATTAGGAAATTTTTTATGATAATCCGCTGGCCCATTTATTTTATGTTTCTTTTTGTATTCATTCCATTCAGATAAACTCATATGCTGAGGCACCATAAATTTTTGCTGATCTAAGCTCTTATCTAATAAGTCTAATTTTCTACTAATATTTTCTAATTTTTCTAAAACTTTAATTAAGTTCATAACTTTGTTATGGACTCCTTTCAAAAAATAAAAATAAATATAGAGGAGGAACAGTATATGATCCCTTTTAATCCATCAAAAGTTATCAATAAAATTCAGAAAAATGTAGAGGATACTGGATATCCAATTAGTAAACTTATTGCTTTATATAGTTTACTAGAAATTGGAGATGAAAATAATATTGTAATAGATTACATCGAAAGAATCAAGAAACTAAAAAGAAGAGATGTAATGCAAACAATACAAGATATAATTGAAATAGAATGGTCTAATCTAGATAGATACCAAGAATATGAAAATATCTCAGATATAAATTCAGATCATTTAACGCAAAAAGTAACAGAGGCTATTGCTATGTTTATGAAAGAACATGGTACTAAACTTGGAGAAATAGCTAAAGAATTTGGAATAGATATAGCGAATCTTACTGCTCCAAATGATCTTATTTTAAACCAATATGCAATTATATTTTGCTTTTTAATAGATCATGATACTGTTATGGTAAAAAGAGACGAATACAAAGAAGCTGATATCAAATTTTATGATGGAATTGTTACACCTTATGGCTTACAATATGAAGAATTTATTGATTTCTTCTTTCAGTTTATTTACGATAAGCTAACACCTGAAGAGGAAAAGGAAGAAAATCTAGTAATCTCTAGAAGAGATAGAGCTCTTCTAAAGAAATATGGAAGATTCTTAAATGATGAAGTAAATCCAGATGTAGATCCATTAACTCATAGAGAAGAAGAAATAGAGAAACTAATTTATATACTTAACAAAAAGGATAAACCTAATGCAGTAATACTTGGAGAAGCTGGAGTTGGTAAAACTCAATTGGTACTTGGATTAACTCATAGAATAGTAAATGAACAAGTACCAGATTTGTTAAAAGAAAAATTAGTTTATTCTTTAGATGTCCATACCGTAATTGCTGGTGCTAGTTTAGTTGGTCAATTTGAGCAAAGAATGTCTGAACTTATCAAAATCTTATCTAAGTACGAAAAGAAAATTATTCTTTTTATAGATGAAATACACAACATAGTTGGTCTTGGTGGTAACATGGGAAGAGGTGACTTTTCTAATATTATGAAACCATATCTTACTTCTGGGAAAATTCTCGTAATAGGGGCAACTACTAACAAGGAATATAAGAATTCTTTTGAGAAAGATAAAGCTCTTATGCGAAGATTTCAGAGTTTAAGAATATATGAACCACCAACAGAACAAGTATATGATATGCTAATTAATTCTAAAATAGAATATGAAGAATTCCATGGGGTTACTATTAATGAAGAACTTTGTTGGGCAATAGTTAAACTATCTGATAGATATATTAAGTATAGAAATTTTCCAGATAAAGCTTTTGATGTTTTAGATCAAGCACTTACTAAAGCTAAACTTGATCAGAAAGAAGAAGCTGATATCTATGATATACAAAGGGTAATATCTTTAGAAACAAAAATACCAGTAGAAAATATTAAGCTAGATAAAATCAAAGCACTTAATAATTTAGAAAGTCATTTAAAAACTCACATTTTTGGTCAAGACCATATAATAAAATCTGTATCCAAAAGAGTAAAGATAGCTTCTCTAGATTTACAAATTAAGAATAAACCACAGGCTAGCTTTTTGTTTCTAGGACCTACTGGTGTAGGTAAAACAGAAACTGCTAGGAGATTAGCAGAATTTCTTTTCGGAGATCCAGATAACTTAATAAGAATAGATATGTCTGAATTTATGGAACAACATTCTGTATCTAAATTAATAGGCACCGAACCTGGATATGTTGGATACGGAGATCAGAATGTTCTCACTGATAAAGTTAAAGAACGACCTAATTCAGTAATCTTATTAGATGAAATAGAAAAAGCACATCCAAGAATATTAGATATCTTTCTCCAGGTATTAGATTCTGGTAAACTTACAGATGGACAAGGAGAAGAAATATCTTTTCTGGATACTATCATAATAATGACATCTAATATAGGTGCAACTTTTTCTAATAAAGAAATAGTAGAGATAGGATTCTCTGGAGGATTAGGAAATTCTGAATCTGTGAGAAAAAGAAAAATTAAATCTGAACTTTATAAGTATCTCAGACCTGAATTTGTAAATAGAATTGATGAGATATTAGTTTTTAATTCTATGTCTGAAGAAAATCTAGTAAAGGTTTTCTATAAAGAACTTAAACTTATTAATCAAAAAACTGAGGATAATTATAAATTTAAAATAGAACTATCTGAAAATGCCTTAGATTATTTAGTTTCTCAATGTGATAAATCTATGGGTGCTAGACCAGTTTCTAGACTTTTAGATAAGTACATTAAAGATCAGATCTTTGAAATAGTATCTAATAATTTTGATACCATGGAAGGTAAAACTTATGTAATAAATTATAACTTTAAGGTGTCAGAATTTAACTACAGGGAAAAAAGAAAAAGAAAGAAAAAGACTACTAAATAATATAAGTTTTTTCTAAAAGGGTTTCTGTGGGGTTCCCTTAGTAAAAACCCCATGTCTTCTTTTTACAAAAGATAAAAAAAAAAGAAATATTTCTAAAAAAATACACTTTTTGAAAGAGAGGTTTTAATCTATTATGTATACTCCGAAAGATCTTAGATTGTTCACCCAACGTAGTAATCAATTAAGATTCTTTGCTAGTAAAAATAGTGCTACTTCAGCTAATCCAAAATATAGATATAGAGTGTTGTATCTTCCTGAAAATATTGATTTCTTATTAGCTAGTAATAAATTTAATTTCTATCCAAATGAAATGAAACATATGGTAATTCCAAGAGCTAATCTACCAAAAATGGGAATAAGACTAGGTAAACAATATCAAGATTATTATAAAAAAATGAAACAAGAACTAGGTTCATTTATTGTAAATCTTAGAAGACAACCTGTAGAGAAACAAGAGAAAAACTATATTCTTGATACTAGTTTAATCTTAGATATGTTTTCTAAAAAATATCCAACTACTAATATGAAAAAAATGAGAGTTGAACTTTTATATAACTATATTATGTTACAGTATATGACACCTGTTGATACTCCAAGTAGTCTTAAAAAGAAAGCAGCTGGTATTTTTGCAGATCAAGATCAGAAAGAACTATCTGAATTATTTACTAAAGATCCATATTATAATGTAATTCTTTATACTGTAGATGTTTCTAAACCATTAGATGAATATTTCTATACTAAAAAGGTGTTTCCATTGATATATTTTTGGCTTAGAAATAATAAATCTTTTCCAGCTGAAATAGATTTTATTATACTATCAGCTATAAATACTAAAGATGTAGATAGCAAGCCTGTATTTATTAAAATATACGATAGATTTCAAGACATTTCTGGAACTACTTATTATAATAAATGGAAACAAATTCTTGGTATGCTATTGAAAACACAAAAAGAGAAAGGTATTCTGAAAAACTTCTCTGAAAAAGCACAGGAAATAGAAATAGATATAAATCAAATTCTTACTGAGGAAGATCTTAAAACATTGCAATCTGATTTAGTTGATACTATTTCTACTAAAGATAGAGAAAATAATTTCCTCCATCTTGAAGATAAAGATCTAGATATAACAAATTTCAAATATAAACTAATTACTTCTGCAACAAAATTATTTGCTGAAAATGTTAAAATAGAAAAATCATTTAAAGAAATAATTACTGATACTAAAGATGAAGATCTTAAAAAGCTAATAAAGTTAGGCATTTTTTCTATAGCGATGGATTACTATATTAATTCTAATAAAGAGTTAGCCCTTAAAAGATACTCTTACTTAAAAAATATGATAAATCTAAAAAGAAAGAATCCAGAAGAGTTTCTTAAAAAAGAGCATCATATAATGGCTTACTTTAAAATGTTATTATCTAAAAATATAAATAAAGTCATAGAAAATTATAAATTTAAAAAATCAATATCAATAAATCCAATTATAGAATCTATAAATCTTAGACAAATGGTAGATGACAAAATACCAGAAACATTATTCTATAAAAGACAAAAAGATTTTGTTTATCAAGTTAAAAATGATTTAGTTAAATTATGTGAAACTATGACTAAAAAAGATGATTTTCCTCTTCAACTAATAGATATAGTAGAAGAACCTTACATAGATAATAGAGAAATTAAAAAAACAGCAATTAGATTTTATCGCTTAATTTTTAAAGATAAAGAAGGAAAATACCATAGAGTTAAAATCGGTTTCCCACAAATAGCAGAAGATGGAACCATTTTAGTAAATGGTCATAAAAAAATAATTATCAATCAAATAATATTGAATCCAGTTTATTTTGATAAACCATATAGTTGTAAAGTTACTTCTTTCTTTTCTACTATGAACTTACAGAATAGAAGTTATACTAAAGGTAATAGATATCTTTGGGTATTTGCTATGGGTTTACATTTTCCTGCTCTTTTATTATTGGCTGCTATAAAAAGAAATGAAGGTGGCCTTGATTTTGTATTAAAAGATTTGAATATTACATATACAGTAACTAATGATACGAAAACTATAAGAAAATTTAAAAAGACTCATAGCGAAGTTATAGTTATAGAACTATATGATTCTAAATTTGTAATTTCTCTTGATAATCTAGAAAGTTATAAAAAATCTTTATTGTTTGGACTAAAAAAAGTCCCATTTAAAAAGTATAGAATAACGAAAGACATATTATTTAATAATCTTAAATCTGTTTTAGTGGCTGCTACTAAACATATTGATTCAGAATACAAAATGAGATTCTTTACTGAGGCATTTCTTGATTCTATTACTAAAGAAAACTTAGAAGCAACTGGATATCCTACTAACTTATATGATCTAATCCTGGTTATTTCTAAAAAAATAGAAAATCCAATTATAGATGAAAGAAATGATTATAGTATACAAAGACTAAGAAGTTCTGAAATCTTTGCACATGGGGTTTATAAACAACTAATTAAGTCTTACTATGAATATGTAGTAAAAAAGAGTAATGGTATTAAAGATGCTACGTTAAAAGTTGATCCTCTGAAAGTTTTTAAAAGTATTGCAAATAGCCAAGTAGTAAGAATGTACGAATCAATAAATCCAGTAGAACAGCTATCTTTAATAACAAGAACTACATATATAGGACTAGGAGGTCTTGGTAACCCAGATGGTGCTAGTGCTACTATGAGATCTGTACATCCTAGTCATTTTGGTTTAATATCTGCTACTGATACTCCAGAAGGTGGTACTGTAGGTATTATAAATCATTTAACAGTGGGAGCTTTATTGAAAGATAACAGAGGTCATTTTAATATTAAAAAAATAAATAATCTAGAAAAAGTAGGTTTATTATCAGCATCTGATGTATTTACTCCTTTTAATAATCATAATGAACCTACCAGAAACTTAATGGCTGCCAACCAGGTAAAACAAGCTTTACCCTTAGATAATAAAGAACCTCCACTTGTTCAGACTGGATATGAATCTATACTTAGTAACTTTTTAGATAATTCTTTTTTAATAAAAGCACCTGTTTCAGGAAAAGTCATTAAAGTTTCTGAAAAAGAAATCAATATAAAACCAAAAAAGGGAAATACTGTAAAAGTAAAACTTAAACCTAATATATTAATTTCTGGTCAAGCTATACATTCAGTTTCTTATTTAGAGCCAATTGTTAAGAATGGACAGAATGTTAAACAAGGACAATTGATTGCAGAAGGAGCTAGTATAGTTGATGGTACTATCTCTTTAGGAAAGAATTTATTAACTGCTTACATGAGTTACAGAGGTGGAAACTTTGAAGATGGCATCATTATAAATTCTAAATTACTGGAAAGAAAAGAATTATATTCTACTCATATAGAAAAAGTAGAAGTTTTTATTCAAAAAGGTTCTAAGATTTTGGTAACACCTTTTAAAAATAATCCATCAATTAAATCTAAAACTCAAGCTATATCTGATTTAATAAATAGTTCTAAAACTAGTGGAGGTATTCCATATAAAAAAGGACAAATAGTTCTTTCATATATACCACCTAATATTTCGGATTACATAAGTTTAGATGATGAATCCATTTCAGAAAATGGAGGGATAGAAGTAAGTGCTGAACATGATTCTAGACTTATAAATATGGAAGTATACCCAAATATTAGACTATCTGAAGAAGAGGAAATTAAAGATCTTTGGATAGCATCATCTAAAAAGAATCCAGATTTATATGGAGATGTAAATCCTGGAGAATTCAAATATAAGGGAGAATCCTTTGAAGGTACAGTAATAGTTTTCTATTTTGAATATAAAGAAACTGGTATCAATATTGGTGACAAATATTGTAACAGGCATGGAAATAAAGGAACAATTTGTTTGATAGAAGATAAGATGCCTGTTACTCCATGGGGTCAAGAAATAGATATTATTTCTAATCCACTAGGAGTTATTTCCAGAATGAACATGGGGCAGAAATATGAACTTTACTGTGGTCTTATCTCTTGGAAACTTAGAGAGTTGATGCTTAAAAATCCAACTAAAAAGAACGGAATAAATTTAATTAAAAAAATATATTATGATTGTCTAGATAAAAGTCCTAATAAAATTGTATCTACTAATATAATGAAAGTATTTTCTAAGATGTCTGAAAGACAATATAAAAATTATCTAGAAACTTTTGTTAGACCAAGAAAAGGTTTTTCTTTAATAATACCAAATTTTAATAGTCCATCCATATTCGATATAAATAAAGCTATGAATAGACTAAATCTAAAACCATCTTATATATTAAATTTACCTGCGCTTGGTTCCAATGTAAAAACTAAACTACCAGTAGCTGTTGGATATATTTATTTCTATAAATTAGAACACGTATCTTCTAAAAAAATGTCAGCTAGATCTGAGGGTAAATATATGACAAAGTACTTACAACCCCCAGCAGGTAAGAAAAGAGGTGGAGGTCAAAGAGTTGGAGAATTTGATTCTTGGTCTATTTTACAATATGGTGCAGACAATGTAATCAAAGAGTTTTTTGGTCCATTAAGTGACGATATAAAATTAAAACAACATATAATAAGACAAATCATAGATAATGGTGAAGCATCTATTTCTGATATAAAAGAATTTAGATCTGGATCTAAAGAATTGTTTTTAGCATATCTTAGAATGATGTTATTAGATATTAAGTAAAAAGGAGCTTAAAATCATGTTTAATATATTTCTAATAAATACATATGATTTTGATTCATTAAGAGATAAGAAATTCTTAACTATTGATTCTTTAACTGGAAAACCTATTGAGATAGAAAGTGACCGCTTTATAATAAATCAATTTAACTATTTGTTTTCGGAAACATATGATACAGATTCATATATAATGATAAAAGAAAAATTTGAAAACACATTCTTTCCAGAAATATTAAGTTTTATATCATATGAATTAGAAGTGATAAATCATAATACTTTTGAGATACCTGAAACATTATTATATTATTTATTAAAGAAACATATAAGTAATAATAAAAAC
>Ga0256842_1002951_pt1 | contig 11706 bp, 7 predicted proteins | sample 4559240metaG_FD_185973 | JGI IMG/M metagenome (GOLD analysis project Ga0256842, IMG submission 185973) | Hydrothermal vent microbial communities from Guaymas Basin, Mexico - 4559-240 | ecosystem: Environmental > Aquatic > Marine > Hydrothermal vents | place: Mexico: Guaymas Basin | collected...
AGCCGGCAGTGACCGAGGTCCCCCTGAGCCAGATCTCGCCGATCTCCCCCGGGGCGGCATCGGTGCCGTCTTCCTTCACGATCCGGATGCGGAAGTCCCCGAGGGGCCGGCCGACCGCGGGAACCTCGATGCCGTCCACCTCGCGGGTGACGATCGGCTCCCGGTACCCGGGGGCGGTGACGACCAGGGTCGCCTCGGCGAGGCCGTAGACCGGGTAGAGCACCCTCTCGCCGAGCCCGAACCGGCGGAACCGCTCCTGGAAGTTGCGCAGGGACGAAGGCCGCACCGGCTCGGCACCGACGAAGAGCATCTCGAGGGACGAGAGATCGATGCCGCGCTCGACGAGCTGCTCCTCGGCGATCCGATCGGTGCAGAGGTCGAGGGCGAAGTTCGGGCAGATGGAGATGCGCCCTCCGATCCGCGTGATCTCCTCGAGCCAGGAGACCGGCTTCATCAGGAAGCGGATCGGGTTCATGATCACCATCTCGCGGGGACAGTGCCACAGCGAGCAGAAGAACGTCGCGAGGAGCCCCATGTCGTGGTAGAGGGGCAGCCACGTCGCGGCGGTTTCGTCGGGACGACGACGACCCACCTCGACCAGCAGGCGGACGTTGTCGATGGCATTCTCGTGGGTGATCTTCACCCCCTTCGGCCGCGACGTGCTCCCGGACGAGAACTGGACGAAGGCCAGGTCCTCCACCCGGGGCAGCGCGCGCTCGACCGGGGGCGGTTCCTCGTCGAGGTCCAGGCTCGACGGCACGAAGTCGACCAGGACGTCCGGGGGCAGGAGCTGCTGCTCGTCGTTCCCCGCGACCAGGTGCACCTGGGCGAAGACGCCCCGCGCTCCCGTCCGCTGCACCAGGTCGGCGACGAACGGGAGCTGACTCCCCGGGGCCTGGCCAAGTTGCGCACCGCTGACCGAGAGGGGGATAGCCCCGAGGTACAGGAGCGCGAGGAAGCTCGCGACCACGTCCGGGTCGTTGGTGGGGCAGCAGATCACCCGGTCGCCGCGACGGAGCCCCTGGGCGGCGAGCCAGGCGGCGTGGAGCCGGACCTTCCGGTGCAGCTCCACCCAGGGGAAGCGGGTCCGGCGGCCCCGGGCATCGACCAGCACGAGGACGTGGTCGGGCGGCGCCTCGGCCATCCGGTCGACCAGGTCCACGACGGTGCGGATGCCCGGCATGTGTCCTTCCTTCCTACTCGAGGGGAGGGATCTCCTGGACCAGCTTCCCCTCGATCCGCTCGAAGATCTCCTCGAGGCTGTGTCCCGTGATGGTGAGCCCGTGGTTCCGGAGCCCGATCACCGCCCGCGACGGGTCCGGCGCCGCGAGGACCAGGTCGCGCACCTCGTCGGCGAGCTGCTCGGTCCCGCAGGGCCAGCTCTGGAGCGTCGCCGGCACGCCCGGGAGCCACGCGTGCACGTGGACGATCGCCCCGACCTCCGGCACCGCCCGGTAGATCTTGTAGTGCTCGATCGCGTCCACCGAGACCCGGGCCGTCGGGTCCGTGCCCGGCGGGACGGAAAGCAGGATCGTCGCCGTCTCCGGGTCGTACCCCTTGACCAGGAAGACGTCCCTGCCGATCTCCCGCAGGTTCCCCTTGTCGACCCCGCGCCCGGTCATCCAGAACGTCTCGGCGTCCCGCCGGGCGGAGAGGTTGCCGTAGGAGAGCTGCTTGAGACCGAAGATCTTCATCGCCAGCCGCAGGTCCCGCTCGTCGAGGAGGGAGCGGATGTCGAACACCTGCGGCAACAGGTTCATCTCCGCGAGCTTCCGGCCGTGGGCCATCAGGGAGCGGGCGACCTCGTCCCCCTGCCAGAGCTCCTCGGGCAGGTCCTCGTCGAGCCGGTTCCGGATGACGACCTTCGACTCGGCGAGGGGCGCCACGTAGTCGACGATGCGGCGGGCCAGCTCCTCGTCGGGCCGGGTGCGGAAACCGAGCTCCGGCGTCATGAAGTGGACCTTCCCACCGAACTCGCCGCCGCCCCCTACCCGGTGGACGACCACGTTGGACATCGTCTTGACCAGCACCCGGTACGTGTCCCGCTTGAGGGACTCGACGTCCGGCCACCGGGTTCCGTCGGGGCTCTCCACCACGGTGGCGACGAAGACCGAGGGATCGGGGCGGACGTAGAGCACCCGGTCGATCTCCGGCACCGTCGCGTGGAGAACCAGCTTGACGTCCCGGGGCGGCGGCTCGCCCACCGGGGAGACGTCGAACCCGCGGGCGGCGAGCAGGTCGCCCATCTCCCGCAGCAGGGGGATCAGCCCCTCGGCCCGGGGATCGATCACGTACGCGGCCTTCATCCGTCCTCCCCGCCGGCGGCCAGGTCGCCGGTGCCGGCGACCGCCCCCGCGACCTTCTCGACGAGCTGGCCGAAGGAGATCCCGACCAGCTCCGGGACCTTCTCCGGGGGGATCTCGATGCCGAAGGCGTCCTCGATGTCGAGCATCAGGTTGAGGAGCGCGGCCGAGTCGTAGCCCAGGTCGAAGTTCAGGACCTGGTCGTCGGCCACGTCCCGCAGGTCGAGGCGGGAGTTCTTCCGGACCAGCTCGAGGAGCCGGTCCCTGGTCCCCTGGTCGCTCACCCGGTGCCCCTCCCTCGCGGATCGACACGAACCTCTTTCCGGGGTCCGCGCCTCCCGGAAGCCTGCCTCCCTAGATACGGCGGGGCGGCATCCCCTGTCAACCCGGAACGAAAGGAAGGTCAGACCCGATTCCCGGGCACCCGGCACCGGAGGGCCGCCGGAAGGACCGAGACCTCGAGCCCGCGGGCCGCCGCGGAGAGGAGGTCGCCGTCCCCGTGGACCGGGATCCCGCCGGGAACCCGCAGCACGAGACGGCGGAACCTGGCGAGGCGCACCCGGGGATCGGCCCCGTGGGTGCCCCGGAGGACCCGCGGCAGGAACGAGAGCACGGTCAGCCGTCCCGCTCCCTCGGCGAGGCAGCAGTCGAGGAGCCCGTCCCCGGGGTCGGCGTCCGGGACCAGCCGGAACCCCCCGCCAGTGCTCGGGCTGTTCCCCACCGAGACCAGGGTCATCGCGCCGCGGAACGGCTCCCCGTCCAGTTTCCCCTCCACGTCCCACGGGGCCTCCCCGGCCAGGATCGCCCCGAGGGCCGCGATCCCGTAGGCGAGGAGACCCGGCAGGGGCAGGGTGAGGGCCCGCCGGGCGATCGCCCCGTCGAGGCCGATCCCGAGGGCGTTCGCGAACACCTCGCGTCGACCGTCGACGATCACCTCCCCCGCGTCGAGGGGACGGTCGCGCCCGGACGCGAGGGAGGAGACCAGCGCGGCGCCGGTCCGGGGCACCCCGAGGGCCCGGGCCAGGTCGTTCCCCCGCCCGGCCGGCGCCAGGCCCAGGGCCGGCCGTTCTTCCACCGGCAGGTCGAGGAGCCCGGTGACCACCGACCGGACGGTCCCGTCCCCCCCGCAGGCGACGACGAGGTCCGCGCCCTCCTCCCCCGCCTCCCGGGCGGCGCGCCGCCCCTCCTCCGCCGAGCCGGTCTCGCGGACGAACCAGCCCGCGTCCCGGGCGGCGGCCAGGAACGCGGCGGGCCCGCCGCCGCGTCGGCGCGGGCCCGCGTTCCGGTTGGCGATGACGACGACCGTTTCCAGGATGCCGCCCTCAGCGCCGGTTCTTCTTCATGAAGTCGGCGATCCGGCCGACCCCCTCCTCGATGTCCTTCGTCGAGGCGGCGTAGCTCAGCCGGATGTGCTGGCCCTCGCCGGGAACCCGCGGCCCGAAGTGGATGTCGGCGAGCACCGCCACGCCGGCCTCGTGCAGCAGGCGGCGGCGCAGCTCCTCGGAGTCCCCGGCGCCGATCATCTCGCAGGCCTCGGTCACGTTCGGCCAGACGTAGAAGGCTCCGCCCGGGGAAAGGCACTTGAAGCCGGGGACCTCGTTGAGCAGCCGGACGATCAGGTCCCGGCGCTCGTGGAAGATCCGCTTCATCTTCTCGGCCTCGTCCTGGGGGCCGGTGATCGCCTCGATCGCCGCGTACTGGTTCGGGTGGGCGGCGCACGACTCGGTGTTCGTGACCCAGCGGACGAAGTGCTCGGCGAGGTGCCGGTTGGCCGCGTAGCCGATGCGCCAGCCGGTCATCGCCCAGGTCTTCGAGATGCCGTCGGCGATGATCACCCGGTCGCGCATCCCCTCGCGGCTCGTCAGCGACTGGAACTCGCCGTCGTAGACGAGACGCGAGTAGATCTCGTCGGCGTAGACCCAGACGTGCTCGTGCTTCCGCAGGATCTCGGCGATCGCGTCCAGGTCCTCCGCCGTCAGGATGCCCCCCGTCGGGTTGTGCGGGGTGTTCAGGATGACGAGCCGGGTGTTGTCGGTGATCTTGTCCGCCAGCTCCTGCGGATCGAACGCGAACGCCCGGTCCTCCCGCAGGTAGAGCGGCACCGGCTTCGCCCCGTTGGCGATGATCTGGGACTCGTAGATGGGGAAGCCCGGGTTCGGGTAGATCACCTCGTGGCCGGCGCCGTAGTCGGTGACGGTGAGGATCGTGTACCCGATGAACGGCTTGGCCCCGGAGGCGACGACGACCCACTCCGGGTCGATCTCGATCCCCCGCATCTTCCCCAGGTACTCCGCCACCGCGGCGCGGAGCTCCGGGATCCCGGCGGAGGGGGTGTAGCCGTGCTTCCCCTCCTCGATCGCCCGGATCGCCGCGTCGCAGATGTTCTTCGGCGTCGGGAAGTCGGGCTGGCCGATGCAGAAGGAGAGGACGTCCTTCCCCTCGCGCTGGAGGCGCCCGACCTCGGCGAGGACGACGAAGGCGTTCTCGGTTCCCAGCTCCCTGGTCCGCCTGCTGATCTCTGGCATGGCTGCCTCCTCAGGAACGCGCCGCGGAGAGGGCCGCCTCGATGTGGGCGAGCCGCTTCTCCCGCTCGGCGACGAACCGCTCGATCCCGGCGACGATGTCGTCCACCGTCAGCTTCGCCTCCTCGACCACGTCGTCCAGGGTGCCGCCGGTCCGCCAGCGGTCGTCCCAGTCGGCGCTGAGGGTGTACTCGAGGGAGACCCGCGTCGCCATCCAGCGGGCGATCGAGTCCCGGGACCGGTTGGTGATCCCCATCGAGTCGATCTTGTCGGCGCAGGGCAGCACCGCGTCCCGGTAGGCCTGGTCCTGCCGGGCGAACAGCTGCGGGCTGACCGCGGCGACGATCTTCACGTTGAGGCCCTTCTTCTCGAGGATCGGGAGGGCCTTGACCAGGTTCGCGGTGCTGGTCGTCCCCTGGACGATCACGCACCCCTGGCGCGGCTTCCCCGGGTCGTAGTCCCGCATCACGTACGCGCCGCGGGCCGCCTCGAAGTGGGACGGGATCCCGAGGGCCTCCCGGTCGGGCACCTCGATCGGCGGCCGGGTCAGGTGCAGCGCCAGGATCGGCACGCCGGTGGCGAGGCCGGCGGCGATCAGCACCGGGACCTCGTTCGCCTCCCACGGGTGCAGGTCGATCACCTGCCCCTCGGGGAAGAGCTGCGTCACCGACGGGGCGAAGATCCCGAAGTGGGTGCGGGAATCGTCGGCCGTCTCCGGGCCGGAGTGCCCGGCGACCCACAGCACCGGCCCGAGCTTGAAGTCGCAGTCCTGGGCCATCTGGCTGTAGAGCCGCATCATCCCGTACTTCAGGTAGCTGAACGACCCGTAGGTGGAACAGGCGGTGGCGAAGCCGTTCCACTCCTTCTCCGGGTCGGCGGCGAAGTTGACGCTCGCCGCGCCCACCGAGATGCCGGAGTTGGCGAACTCGGTGATCTCCTGGGGCAGGAGGGCGCCGTCCGGGTTCTTCTCCCGGTCGTACATCCCCCACCCCTCGAAGTCGCCGAACGCCTTGGCGAAGCCGGAGATGTTGGTCGAGTCGGCCAGGTCCGCGGACATCGCGATGAAAAGCGGCCGGCCGTACTTCTTCTTGCCCCAGGCGTTGACCCAGGCGCCCCAGAGCGCGAGGGCCTTCCGGTTCGGGGCCTGCTCGCCGGGCTTGATCCAGACCTCCGGCGGGTAGTTGCGGAAGTCGGTCAGCTCCGGGTCGGTGAACGGGTTCTGCTCGAGGGAGATCTTGAGCGACGGGATCTCCTCCGGCACCGACTCGCCCAGCTCGACCAGCCGGTCGGAGAGGTAGCGGACCAGCTCCGGGTCGTCCCGCAGGACCGACATCACGATCCTGTAGTTCGCCTCGGCCTGGGCCATCCGCTCCTCGTAGCTCTCCGGGGCCGGCTCGCCGAACCCCTCGAAGCGGACGCCGTACTTCTCCTGGAACGGCTTCTTCGTCTCCCAGAACTCCGGCGAGTTCATCTTGTGGGGCGCGCCGTGGGAGGCGTAGTCGTACTTGCCGTAGCCGCGCCCCTTGCGGGTGCGGAACCAGATCGCCGCCGGGCGCATCCCGGGCTCCGCCTCGTGGACCGCCTCGAGGAGCGCGCGGCCGAGGGGCGCCCAGTCCATCCCGTCCTCGGCGCCGTAGACCCGCCAGCCGTGGGACGAGAACCAGTCGTTGGGCGTCCCGTAGACGACCCGGGAGGTCGGCCGCGGGTCGATCCCGAAGTCGTTCCAGTCGACCATCAGGTAGAGGTTGTCGAGGCCGAGCCCCCAGGCGGAGTTCAGCATCTCGTGGAACCCGCCGGGGGTGAGCCCGCCCTCCCCCTCGATGCCGAACACCCGCACGCCGTCGGCGCCGGCCCGCTTGAGGGCGAGGGCCATCCCCGCCATCGCCGGCAGGCCGTGGCCGGAGGGCCCGGTGTTGAACTTGAGGAAGAGGGTCTTCCCCTCGAACTCCGCGTGGCCCGAGAGCCCGCCCCGACGCCGGAACTTCAGCAGGTCCTCCCAGGTGAGCTGCCACCGCTCGGCGTTCTTCACCAGGTAGCGGTCGTCCCCGGTCTCCCCGTGGCGGATCCGCAGGGCCTCGTTCAGGGTGGCGAGGGTGGCGTAGACCAGCGGGATCGTGTGCCCGGCCGCCAGGACGAAGCGGTCGGAGAACCGCTTGTCGGGATTCCGGATGTCCCAGCGCATCGCCCCCGAGAGCATCAGGGTGACGAGGGCGTGCACCTTCGACCGGGACCCGCCGGGGTGGCCGGACTGCCGGTAGTTCAGCATGAAGTCGATCAGCTGGTCGACGATGTCCTTGACCTTCTCCCAGTGCTCGAAGTGGGCCTCCTGGGCGGCGAGAGCCTCTTCCCAGCTCGGTCTCTCCATGATCGACGCTCCTTCGGGGATGGGGGCGCGCGGCCGGGCCGGAACCCGCCCCCGCGCCGGGGGTTCTCTCTCGGGAGGGGGCAGCCAAGATGGCACAGCCCCCCCTCCCGGGCAACCGCGCCCGCCGCCGGTTTCGCCGCGCCCCTTACAGCAACCCTTGGGTGCCTAAGTATCCCGGGCGTGCAGGAGGACGAGGAGGGCGGGGAGGAGGGTGACGGCGGTGACGAGGGTGGCGCCGACGCCGAGGATGGCGAGGACGCCGGAGGAGACGAGGCCCGGGTAGTCGGCGAAGACCAGGGAGCCGAAGCCGACCATCGTCGTCAGCGACGTGGTGACGATCCCGCGGCCGGTGTGGCGGAACACCTCGACCAGGTCCTCCCCCCGGTGGGTGAGCCACCGGTGGACCACGTGGATCCCGTTGTCGATCCCGATCCCGAGGATCAGCGGGACCATCGTGATGCTGACCAGGTTGAAGTCGATCCCGAGCCAGGCCATCAGGCCCACCGAGACGACGATCCCGACCACCAGGGGAACGAAGGTCAGGACGACCAGCAGGATCCGGCGGAACGTGAAGAAGAGGATCAGCAGGACGCCGGCGGCGGAGAGCAGGACGGCGATCGTCCCGTCCCGCAGGACCAGCGGCCCGAGGGCCCGGCTGAGCACCTGGGCGCCGAGCAGCTCCGCCGGCACGCCGGTCTTCGCGACGGTCTCCTCCATCACCGGCACCAGCCGGGCGGAGCGCATGCCGGCCCGGGGGTAGCAGGAGACCACCCCCTCCCGTCGGCCGTCCGCCCGCTCGAGGAGCATGTCGGCCAGCAGCTTCCCGAGGGGGCCCTTCCGGGCCTCCTCGAGGGTGAGCACCCGGTCCCGGGAGAGGATCGCGGCGACCCGGGCGGCGACCCGCCGGGCCTCCGCGTCGACCCGGAAGCCGTGGCGCCGCATCGCCGCGAGGAGCTCCCGCTCCACGTCGGCGGGGCGCAGGGCGCCGGAGGCCCGCAGGCGCCGCAGGGTGGCGAGGGCCGCCTCCTGGCGGTCGTACGGGGGGACCACGCGGGCCGGCCCGAAGACCGCCGCCAGCACGCCGTCCTCCTCGCGAACCAGCGGGTCGAGGGCGTCCTCGAGGCGGGCGGAGCGGGCGAGCAGCTCCCGGTCGTCCGCCGCGGGGACCAGGGCGAGCACCGGCGTCAGGGCGGCGCCGATCCGCCGCACGAGCTCGTCCTGGAGCCGGATGCTCGGCGCCTGCTCCGGCCGGAACCGCCGGAAGTCCTCGTCCAGGTGGATCCGGACCGCCGGGGCGGCCAGCACCAGGGTCAGCAGGAGCCCGGCGGCGACCGTCCCCTTCGGGTGGGCGACGACGACGCGGAGCACCCGGGCGAGGCCGAACCCGGCGAGCCCCCGGGGGCGGTCCGCCGCCGGGTGGAGCCGGGCGAGCAGGGCGGTCAGGGCCGGCACCAGCAGCAGGCTGGCGACGAGGGAGAGCCCGATCCCGGCGGCGCAGATCACCCCGAGGTGCCGGAGGCCGGGGAACGACGAGAGCCCGGCGGCAAGGAACGCCCAGAGGGTGGTCGCCGCGGCGGCGAGGATGCCGAGCCCGGTCTCCCCGTGGGCCGCCCGGAAGGCGGTCAGCATGTCGTGGCCGGCGTGGATCTCCTCGAGGTAGCGGTTGTAGAGGTGGATCGTGAAGTCGATGGCGAGGCCGGAGAGGATCGCCACCGAGCCGGCGGTGAAGACGCTGATCTTCCCGATCGCGAGCCCGGCGAACCCCAGGGTCCAGGTGATTCCGACCGCGAGCGGAACGCCGGCGATCACCAGTGCGAGGGGGCGCCGGAACGCCACCAGGAACATCACCAGCACCGCGACGAAGGCGATCCCGGAGATCGACCGCACGTCCCGGGCGAGGATCTCCCGGTAGTCGACGAGGATCGCCGGCGAGCCGGTGAGCCCCACGTGGATCCCGGAACTGCCCGCGGGGGCGGGCCCGACGCCGACCGTTCCCTCGATCTCCTCGTCCTCGAGGACCTCCCGGGCGACCCGGGAGAGCTCCGCCAGGAGCCGGCGGGCGACCCGGACGTCCGAGGCCCGGGCCTCGGGCCGGACCAGCAGCAGCACGTACGCGGCGTCCTCGGTGACGAAGACGCCGTCCCGGGCCTCGAGCGCCAGCCGCCCCTTGAGCGCCCCGAGGTGGCGGAGGGCGTGGCGCGCGAAGCCGAGCGGGTCCTCCCGGATCAGGCGCGCGGCGAGGGGCCCGAGCGGGCTCCCGAGCGCCTCCAGGTTCTCCCGGACGTGGCGGTCGATCCCCTCGGGCGTGAGCCCCCGGGCCAGGGACTCGATCTCCTCCGGCGACAGGTAGAGGAGCAGGGCCGTCGCCTGGGACCCCTCGAGGAACGACCACGGGTCCTCGCCGAAGAGGCCGGCCACGGGACGGATCCCCTCGCTCTCCTCGACGAGCCGCTCCTCGAGGGCGAGGGCGAGGTCGATCCGGGTGTCCAGGTCGTCCTCACCCTCCCCCGAGATCGCGACGACGATCGGCTCGGTGCCGCCGTACCGGGAGAGGACCTCCCTCAGGCGCTCGGCGACCGGGAGTCCCCGGGGCATCAGGTCGGTGAGGTCGGTGGTGAGGCGCAGGCCCCGGGCCTGCCAGGCGGCGAGCAGCGTGACGGCCAGGACCAGCAGGAGGACGGTGCGCGCGTGGAAGACGGAGAACCACGCGATCCCCTCGAGGAGCCGGCGGACCAGTCCCCGGGCACGCTCCCCGACCCCCGTCACGGCACCTCCAGCACGACGACGGCGGTCGCCACCGAGCGGTCGTGGGCGAGGCTGACGTGGGCGACGGTGATCCCCCGGTCCCGGACCAGCTCGGCCGCCCGGCCGTGGAACCGGAGCCGCGGCAGGCCGCTCGTCTCCCGCCAGACCTCCACGTCCTTCCAGCCGATCCCGTCGGAGAAACCGGTCCCGAACGCCTTGACCGCCGCCTCCTTGGCCGCCCACCGGCCGCCGACGTGGGGGACCGGGTCGGCCTGGGAGCGGCAGTAGGCTTCCTCGCTCTCGCTCAGGATGCGGCGATAGAAGCGGTCCCCGTGCCGGTCGAGCATCTCCCGGATCCTCGCGAGTTCCACGATGTCGATCCCGAGGCCGACGATCACGTGCAGGCCCTCCCCCGGCAAAACCGCCGGTCGCGGACGGGGAAGTCTACACCACGGAATCCTTTGCGCGGATCTCCTTGACTGTCAACGGGTTGAGCGCACGCCCCGCCGGACGGGACCGGGGCCGCGTGCTATGATCCCGCCGGGTCCGGGGCTCCCCGGGCCGGAGGAGCCGCCGGTGAGCCGCGTCGGTTGGGAAGCCTACCTCGAGCGCCTCGGTCCCCAGGGGCTGCGCCTGGTCCTCGCCGGGCTGCTGGCCCCCGCGGACTGCGCGGAGCTCGCCGGCGAACCCTGCCCCGGGGAAGCCGCGGCCCGGGCCGACCTGCTCGCGGACCGGCTGGCCGAGGACCCGTCCCTCGCCGCCCGGCTGCTGTCGCTCCTCGACGAACGGTCGGCCGATGCCGAGGACCCGTCCGGCTGGGACGAGCGCCGCACCCGGGAGGCCCTGGCCGCCCTGATCCGGGAACCCGGGCCCGGCGCCGCCGCCCTGCTCCACCGCCTGGCCCGGGCCCTGCGCCCCCCCCTCCCCCCCGCCGAGATCCGGGCCACCGGCGAGGTGATCGCCGGGAGCCTGCTCGGCCTCGAGCAGGGCACCCGGCCCAAGTGGCAGGCGAAGGTCGCCTCGGAACGGGCCGGCCTGCGAGAGCTGGAGCAGGAACGCCGGGAGCTCGAGGCGCGGCTCCGCCAGGTGGAGAGCCAGCTCCAGAGGGCCCTCGAGCGGAACGCCACCCTCGAGGAGCGGCTGGCGAAGCGGCTCGCCGAGATCCACGAGCTGCGCCAGGCCGACCGCTCCTCCCGGGAGGAACGCCGCCGCCTCGAGCAGGAGGTCACCCGCCTGCGGCGGCGGATCGAGGAGTTCAACGAGAAGCGGGCCCGGGAGCGGACCGGCGAGCTGCTGACCGCCCTGAGGCGGCTGACCACCGAGCAGCGCCGGGCGGCATCGTTCCTCGAGCGGATCCGGGAGGACCGCCGGGAGGAACGGGAGGCGATCCGCGAGCAGGCGAAGAGCGTGCAGGCGCTCTCGGCCCTCGTCGAGAAGATGATCACGCTGCACGAGGCGGAGTCCCGGGCGGCGGCCGCCGCCCAGGAGGCGATCCTCCGCGAGCTGGCCCTGCTCCGGGGCGAGCGGGAACCGGCGACGGTGCCCCCCTCCCGCAAGCGGGCCGCCCGCGCCCCGGAAGGAGAGGACCAGCCCCGGGTCGCCCTCTTCGTCGACGTGCAGAACATGTTCTACGGGGCCAGGGAGAAGAACGCCCGGCTCGACTTCGAGGCCCTCCTGGCGGCCGCCGCCGGGGACCGGCGCCTGGTCCGGGCGGTCGCCTACGTCGTCGAGAGCCGGGAGATCGACCAGAGCGCCTTCATTCACCTGCTGC
>Ga0256842_1002952_pt1 | contig 11705 bp, 19 predicted proteins | sample 4559240metaG_FD_185973 | JGI IMG/M metagenome (GOLD analysis project Ga0256842, IMG submission 185973) | Hydrothermal vent microbial communities from Guaymas Basin, Mexico - 4559-240 | ecosystem: Environmental > Aquatic > Marine > Hydrothermal vents | place: Mexico: Guaymas Basin | collected...
TGTGGTATATGAAAATATGAGGGATAGAAATTGGAGAAAGCCTTTACCAGGGGTAAGACATTGTTCTTATGAATTGAAACAAATGTTTCATTTAAAATTCCAGACACAATTCTCTTGACAACTGCCCATCCGCAGACATGCTCCAGCTGGAGTCATAGTCAATCTTCCCTTGCTTAATAAGGGATTTAGCATGGTTAAAACCTTTATTGTTTAACTTTAGTGCCATCTACTCCCTCCTCTTCATCAGTTAAAATTTTGTTTAAATCTATAACTGCAGAAACATTATCTTCTTTTAGACCTTGCTGAGTCACATCAAGAAGACCAGCTTTATTAAGTTCTTCGATTTCTTTCTTCCTCTGTCTAATTACCTCATCAAGATCTTTTCCTCTTTTAGCCAGTTCATCTGTAAGTGTAGTGAGTCCAGATTTAAGAGCTAATTGAACTGCCTGCACTTCCTTAAGAGGATCAACCCAAGCAAATCCTTTATGGATCCATTTATGTTGAGTCCAATTTGTCCAGTCTTTAATTCCGCCTTGAGCTGTTACAGCACCAAGCATAACCGAATGCTTGAGAAATTCGTAATAAACGGGAGTTAAGACATATCTTTCAAGAGCCTTTACAAGAACATTTACAAAATCTTGAAATTCAAGTTCTGAATGTCTTGTAGAACTGTAATTAACTTCTGATTTATCTCCGCTTATTTGCTCATAACTAAGTCCTAAAGACCTGCCGATACCTCTAAGAATAAGTTTTACAAAATCATCAAAGTTATTGCCAGGTCTTTTAGCATCTATAACATCTATATCTTCTCCGGGTTCAAGAAATTCAACCATACCCGGAGCTATTTCAAAAACTCTTTCTCCATTTTCTTCCGGCATATTAAATGCTTCTGCATAAGCACCAGCTTTCTTTATAACGATACCAAAACAAGCCGAAACCTTTGCATTTACCAATTCAGCCTCAATAAGTTCAGACAACTGTAAAGCATAAGGAATAGCCGGGGTTAAAAGTGGAACCCCTAAAAGCTGTCCAGGACGCCTAAACGGACTGAAATGTATAATTTCTTCAGCCGGAACACGAATAATTTTATAGGCAGGTTGTAAGGGATTAGAGGGTCCTTTAAAGTGATAAGCTACTACTTTTCCTTCATCGTTAACTTCTACACCGTTAATTATTACATTTCCGTTTTTTGCACCTGCTCTTTCATTAGCAAGCCTGCCATATTCTAAAATTTCTAAGGCTATGGGAGAAATAGTGTTCCTTTTGTCAGGCAAAACTCTTAAAAATACTCCACCATCCAGAAAAAGCTTTAAAAGGCAGAGCCTTTGTATATCAGCAAAATGAAACTGTCTATAATAATCAGCCCACATGCACCATTTTTCCCAGGTTGTTTCTATGTTTTCATTAAAGGTAGTATTTTGAGTAGTAGCCTGTAAAATTGAACCTGAGCCGATAGCTCTATTTATGATCGTATCAATTGCACCATGAACAAACGGATCATTTAAATAAAGCCAGTTAGCCCTTGACCTTACTATTGATAACTCAGCTAAAATTTCATTTGGATCTATTTCTATGTTTCTGAACTTTCCATACAGCCTATCTAAAGCAGAAGCTTTTAAAACACGCCTGATAGAAAAACGAGATTTACCCCTTTTAAAGGGGTTAATTTTTTGCCAAACTTTTGACAAAAAGTTTCTTACTTTCATGTAAATTTCACATAAACCCTTGTTTTGTATTGCAAATCAGCCTTTATCAATTCGTTATCAATCTTGCGAAGTTCATCATAAAGCTTTTTAATATCCGCTTTCTTTACTCTAAGATCCCCAACATCGTATTCCTGAGCACCATTTTCTATCGCTTCTATAGCCTTTAAAATCTGCTCTTTTCTGAGTAAAAGCTCTTCCTTGGTCATCTTGATTTTATGATAAATTGGTAACTTATAAAAAACAACGGATGTGAACGCTAATGACTCTTAATGACCGTTAATGACACTTAATGACCACTAATGACTTTTAATGATTCTTAATGACTCTTAATGACACTTAATGAGTGTTAACAATTTTACTTTAACCAGCCTTTTCTTTTTTCAAGCCAACTGGTCCCCGTCCTGATACTTGATAAAAAGTCTGAAGTTTTTTTAACCCGTTTTTCTTTTTTTTCTGGTATTTCAATAAGTGGTCTTAAAAACTTTGCTCCTATATGATCAGCACAGGCAAGAGCATAAACCGTGCAGTCAAGGTAGTGGTTTGCTTTATGCACTTTAACCCATTCTTCTACATAACGATATCCCTTTCTTACTCTTCTTTTTTCTTCTGCTATAATCTGCATCGCAAAGTCTGAAGCTGTTTCTCTATGCCAGAAAAATCCTCCAAACTCAAGCCTTCTGTGTATCTCATCTTTATAGTAGTCCGTATTAATCAAGATTAACCTTAAAGGCTTAATCCATTTTCTTTTCTTCATCTCAGGGCTTTTTTCAATCTCTGTTTCTTTAAAAGGAGATGCCATTTGAGTAGAGGAACCTTTAATCGGAAAAACTCTGGGATAAAATCTCCTGCAAAAGTCATAAACCTCAGAAGTCCTTGCTCCTGAGTCAATAAAAGCTCTGTAAATCGGAAAAGCCTTATCAGTTGTATCAATCTTGTATTGAGAATTAAAAAGCAGATTTTTTAAGTCTTCCCAGTTATTTAAGAAACCGTATCTAATTAAATAAGCTTCTTTTTCGGTTATGGCATAGACCGTGTAGTAAAAACCATCTTCCTGGACATCCACCCCAGCTACAATAGCCCGAGTATCAACTGGACAAACTCCAGGAGGAAATTCTTCTTTTTTCCACTTTAAAACATCTTCTTCTTTCCTTCTCGTTACAACCTTTTTAAAAGGTTCTGCAAGTTTTGAGTTTACAAAGTCCATCAGCTTGGCAGGATCATCTTTAGCCTCTAAAAATTCAGAAGCAATTTTGCCCCAAGTTACAAAAGGAGAATAAAGAGCCGATAAATGGAACCCTATTTTCCTTCTACTCTCCCTTTTTTTCTCCACCACTTCCCATCTTCCCCTCTCAAGCATGGACTGTTTATGAAATTCTGTTATAACTCCTCCACAATATTCACACTCATACCAAGTCTTCTCCAACACTTCTGAAGGATCCTCTCCTTCCCATTTCAAGTTATGGAATTCTAAAAACTGATACTCCCCGCAGTGAGGACATGGAACCGCATAACGATAGATAACATCACAGGAATTAAGCCTTTTCCAAATATTGCCATCTTCTGTTGTAGGGGTAGATGCCATAACTATCTTGTGAAAACCATAATAAGAACTAACTCTTTTTTCTGCAAGAGCTATAGGATCAGCTTCTTTTCCGGACCATGGAGGATACTTATCAACCTCATCAAGAAAAAGGTATCTAATAGGTTTAGATGCTAATTGAGAAGGAGAATTAGACCAAGCAAGATAAAAAGTCATAGTTTCAAACTTCATTTCTTTTAACTGAAAATCAGCAGCTACAGGAGTTTTTCTTTCCCTAAGTTTAGGAGAAAGATCAATCATAGGTTGTAATCTATTTCTGGAAATATAATCTGCTATGTCTTCAGTAGGAAGGACCAACATAGCAGGGCCTGGATCCTGATCTATGGCATAGCCAATCATGTTGAAAAGTATCTCGGTTTTTCCTAATTGAGCTCCGAAACAAAGCACAATTTCTTCAACCTCTGCATCACAAAAAGCATCCATCACCTGCACAGCATAAGGAGTTGTAGCATTACTCCAATATCCAGGAATCTTAGAAGCTCTTTTATCCAAGATTCGATACTTTTCAGCCCACTGAGAGACAGTCAGCCCTTCAGGTGGCTCAAGATTTCTTTTTTCTCTGTCTGTCCACTTTATTTTTGGCATTTTTCTCAGCCTTTTTAGAAAGTTCTTCCAAGAATTTGAAATATTCCTTTTCAAAAATCTCCGGAGAAATATCTAATGCATAGGGAGTGTATTCACCTTCCCTGATATAAGTTTTTAAAATTTGCAGGATTTCTTCTTTTACCAGTTTTCTTGCCTGAGCTAAAGAAAATTTTTTGCCAGCTATTTTTTTAGCAAGCTTAAACTCAAGAGTAATTAACCCCTGTCTTAGCTCTGAAGCTCGTTGAGCCCACTCAATCTCCACTTTATCTTTTTCAATAAGATTCCCCTTCAGTATCTCAAGCTCAATCTGTTCCTTTTCAAGCTTTACAGCCTGAAGAGCTGCTTTTAATTTTTTCTCATCTTTTGAAATTCTTTTAACAAAATTTTTTTCAAACCAGGCAAAAATATCTGAAGCTTTATAAAGTATTCCTCTTTCTGTTTCTTTTTTTTCAGGATTAGCTTGAGATATCCAATCCCTGATTGTTCTTTCTGCTCTATTAAAAATTTGAGATAGCTCTTTTATTGATAAATACATCCGTTCACCTTAAATTCAGAAAAGTTTTAAATAAGTTCATTTGAACTTTAACCAGCTTCGGCATGGCTTCGAGTGTGGTTGCACCGGCTTTCGGCGAGTTCAAACTCGAACGCCCGCCGCCGGGCGCCGACCCGTGCATCCTTACTCCAGGAAGGACCCGCCAAATTTTTGTCAAAAATGAGAAGATAGTTCTGTGCAGTTCTTTTTCCATTTTTCTAAGGCTTCTATTGTAATAAAAGGTTTTTTACGAACATTTTTTTTAGTAGGGAGGAGTTTTATAGGTATACCCCAGAGTTTATAATTTCTACGCAAGGTAGAAACAGAGATACCTAAGTAATTAGCTATTTCTTTCCAGGAGAAGAAGGCTTTAGCCTCCACTCGTTTCTGCTCCTCCAGCCTGATTTACTATAAAAAATCTTCTCCCAAACTCAGCAATCAATAAAGCATCGCTTTGTCCATCGCTTTTTATTTCAAGCTTTGGGAACAAGGCTTTAGCTTTTTTAAGGCTCATTTCTTTTGATTTTTTTCTATTAGGCTTTTTACCATTTTTCAGTTTCCCAAACCAATAAGTTTGCCATCTGAGAGCAGGGATTTCTTCATAAGGGATTTGCAAAGTCTCTAATATGCCTAACAACTTGCCATAGTGCACTCCAAGATTAAAACTACTGGACACTCCCTGTTTCGGAAATGCCCATTGTTTTTCAACGAAGCAAATCAAAATCTGGTCTTTACGACTTGCTAAAAGTTCGATAAGCAGATCATCAAAGGAAGGCATTTTAATAACATTAGCTTCAAGAGTTTCTATGTTTATAAAAGCTATTCCTCCCTTTTTACCAGGATCAATACCAACAATATATTCCATCCTTTCCTCCTCTATTGCTTAACTGTTAACTTCTCCATCTTAAGCAAATTTTTTATAGGTTCCGGATCTTTATCGTTGCTTTTATCTTCTAAAGCCAATCTCTGAGTTTCTTCTTCAAAGTACACAAGTTGAACTTTTATTCTTTCCTGTCCGATAAGAAGCGGAGGTTTAATAGCTTCGCAAAATCCTACCTGTTCATTAGTAAGCTCGTTTATTCCTGGGAGATAATTAACTTCTGGACAGCTTCCGCTTATAGCATAGGCAATGTATAGCTTTTTAAAATCCCACTTGGTATTTGTTTCAAGTTCCGAATAAGTTTTTTGACAAAGAGCTATCCATCCTCCAAGTTGTTTAATTACCGCATTAACAATCGGATCTCTAAATTTTACAGACTCGTAAGCTCCAACAGTAGCCATGTAAGAAAGCACTTCAGCCCAGGCTTGTTCTGCTAAAGCTTCGGCAGTTTCTTTATTTATAGCACAAGGCTTTTCAAGAAGCTCTACAATATCAGCAAGCTTGGGAGGAAACTTTTTAGTTGCTATGTATTCCAAAATTGCCTTTTCCACCTGCTTGTAAGGATATTGTCTTAGTTTATACTCCCAAGCTTTTTGTAAGGCTTGCGAATATTCTCTGTTATAGTTCTCAGCAAGCAACACCATCAACTGGCCAAACTGCTTTCTTTCATTGGAATTCCACATTATCTTCCCCTCCTTTTTGTAAATTCAACCAGCTTGCTATCAAAGTTTTTCTTCCAGCAGGAGAAAGTTTCTCAAGGGTTCTTAATTGCTCTTCAGTTAAATCAAGGCGAGTTGGAACACCTAATTGCCTTTTCCACTCATAATACGGATCCTCAACCTTTCTTGGATTAATGGGGATATCAGATTTATCATGAGCTACCGAAAAATTTCGTCGTTTAGTTGCGGTATCCTGCTCTTTAGAAAGCCAGGTTGTGATAAACTTCTTAATGCCCTGTTTGGTTTTTTGTCGCTTTTCATTAGCACAAAGCCAGGCATACATTTTTTTCAGACAGGCTTGCACATCAACTGCTGGAAACAATTCTTCAAGCTCGTTTACAAATTCATGCGTAAGCAAGACCTCTTTATGAGATTTGTCGCCTTTTATTGGCAATCTGATGACGATATTTTCTTCCTGGTAGTGACTTTCTTTAGGAGATTTTCTTAGTGAAGCTAAAATCAGTCCTTTAGGTAATTTTTGCGTTTCTAAAGGTGGGGATTTTTCTTCTAAGGGAGGAATTTCAGTTTGGGTGGTGGTTCGTGTTTCATCGGCGTTAGCGGATGAAACCGAACAAAAATACTCCTTATTTTCTTCTTTTTCCTTTCCTTGATCCTTTTCTATTTCCTTTTCCTTTTCCTTTTCCTTTCCAGAGATGATTTCAATTGATTTCAACTGATTTCTACTGATTTCATCTGAAATCATCTGAAAAGTTTCTTTTTTATTTAAAACCTGATTTTCTTCTGGTGGTAAAGGTAAGTTACTTTTTCTTGGTCTGTCTATCTTCTGATGTTTGCTAAAATTTTTAATCCAAATATAAGAAGTGCCATTAATTTCGTAGATTTTAATAAGCTCAAGTTTTTCAAGCTCAGCTAAAAATTTTTCAATTTCTTCTATACCTATATCAGGATCGACAGGAAAAATCCAAGCTTTAAGTTGCAGTGGATCCGCTTCTAAAACCCCGTTATCGTCAGCAAAATTCCATAAACCGATAAAAAATAGTCTTGCATCTCTGGATAACCGTATTATCTTTTTATCTGTCCAAAATTCTGGTTTAATAGTTCTTATCCTTGCCATGTTTTTCCTCCCTTTTTACTTTTTTAGGGATAAATTCATAAACAAACACATTTCCTTGAATTTTTACATCAATGCCATTTAGTCTTGTCTGATATTCTAAAAACTGAACCCAAATAGGATGGCATAAGACACTTTTACCCTGTTTAAGAAGTTCTATAGCCCAAAAAACATCTTCTGCTGTTGATACTATTCTTTCTTTTTCTATCATTTGTTCATAATTTTAATACCTTACTTAAGGTAATAATTTTATGAACATTGTTTATTTTCCTTTTCCTTTAACTCTTGTTTTATTTTTTGTGAAAGCTTTAACTCCCACAGAATTTGCATGCTTAAGTCTCTTAATTCTTCTTTAGCTCTTTCTTTAAGCTCTTCGAGAATCTCTGGAGCAATACTAAAATCAACTAATACTATTAGCTCATTTGTAGTAGAATTCTTTTTATTTTGTTCCATCGACTCTTTGATTTTCTTTGTTTTTTTTAGAGGAGGTAATTCTCCTCTTTTACGAAGTCTATCATAACAAGTATGACACAAACCCCGTGCGTAATAAGGCTTCTTCTGCCCACATTCAGGACATACAATAATTCTTTTTGTTTCTGCCATTTTCACCTCCTGTTTTTCTTCCTTTTGTTTGGCTATTTCTTCTTGGAACTTTTTTCTTTTTTCATACACTTCCCGGGCTAACCTTTCCCAGTCAGTGCAATTTATACAGGGAGTAGGTCTTAAATGTGTTGCTCCACCAGCCTTTCCATTCATTAAATCTGACACAGTAGGTCTTTGTCTTAACTTCTGGCAGGTTTCAGGAGAAATCCTGCCCATAGGACATTCAAAAGTATTAATTTCAAGCCATTTTTCTACTTCGTTCATTATTACCCTTCTAAGCGTTTAAATGGTGGGAGATAGTGTAAAAGCTTTTTGACTTGCTCTTTTTCGTTTTCTAAGTCAAAAAGTCGTTGTTGAACAAGGTCTCCTTTAAGTTCATAATCCCCTTTTGCTCTAAGCTCGCAGAGTTTGATAAGAAGTTTAATTTCTTCTTCATTTAGTAAATTTCTCTCAGCACAATTTTTAACTGTTTCTTTTGCAGACTTTACCAATTCTTTCTGTTCAAATAACCCGTAAAAAGCCTCGATCAGCTCTTCGCAAGCTTTTTTTAGTTTTTCTTTTTTACTAAGCTCTTTTGCTGTCTGATTAACCTCTTCTACAGTAGTGGTTAATGTAAGTGGTTCCCCCATTCTTTAGTCCTCCTTGACCTTTATTTTTGGATTTTTAAAATAGTTTTTATGGAAATTGGAACTTTTCTTCAGATAGTAGGAGCCTGTCTTACTAGTGTAAGCGTTGGAATTTGGATAGGTTATCATCTTGGGAAAAAGTCGGGAGAAACTACAACTAAAGAATTTTGTTGTTATCCTGATACTCAAAAAAATAAATGGCTTACTGTTCTCCTTTCTTACTCTCATGGAAAGCTCCAGGATGTTGTTTGTAATCATCTTGAAAAGAAGCGCCGTTTTCTTTTTTTTCATCAGGTGATATGCAATCTGACTGGCAAGAAGTGCAAATTTTATTCGTAATAAGTTCTATTAATGGTAAAGAAAGAGTAATTAAAGTAGATAGCTCTTTAAGAGAAAAAGAGAATTCATAGCGATGGCGAATATACTTTTCTCTTCCAAAAGTAGCTCCTATTAAAACTCCTAATAAAAAGAAACCAATTAATAAAGCTAAAACAATCCATAAGCCTATTGTATCTAAGGTCATTTTCTCCTTCCTTTTTTATTTTTTCCTTACAGCATCTTTAAGTTGTAAAAGTTGTTTCATGGCCTCATCTACAGCTTCTAAGATTTGAGCTTTTTCATATTCCTCTAAAATCTGGTCTTCCATAGAGTTTTGGAGTGCTTTAGAAACTTCTCCTATGGCATTAACAACATCCAGAAATTCAAGGTTTGGGTCTTCTTTATCTGTTTGAGTATCTTGAGGGTCCCTCACTTCAAAACCAAGCGGGCGAGCAATGCACTTTACAGCTGCAAGGGCGATGTCTCTTCTTCCCAGAATATTTAGCTCTTCAAGCATGCGTTGCAGTTTATCTATAGGATTAGGAGCAGCAGATTCACACACTCTTGGATCACAGCACCAAGCTTGAACTTGACGGGCATGTCTGAATCCAAAAAGAGTATAAAGAAACTCAAGCCCTGTTACTTCCTTGGTTGCGTTAAATATTTGCCAGCTCTCTAAGAGTTTCATCACTTTAAGCCTCATAATGTGTTTGCCTCCCGGATAATTTTGTTGTATTTTTTTTGTAGAATACAAAATAAAAACCCCCGGGGGCGGAGGGGCGAACCCCAGGGCATAAGGAGGTGTGGCTATAAAGAAAGAGATGATACAGTTGATACAGGTGGCAACTATGCCTAAAAAGCAATTATTTTCCTCCGTTTTTTCTCCTCAACTTTCTTTTAAACTTTTTAAATTCCTTTCTGTTTGGTGGTCTATTTGGGAAAGTTTTTATGATTTCCTTGGCAAGCTCAAGAGCTTCTCCGGAAAGATGGCTCAAATCTGGAGGGTAAGTGCTTTGATAACGAAAAGGACAGTAAGGATTAAAATATTTTTCTGGTTCAAGCCAAGCTTGAGCAGGAACTTGAGTAAGATTATGAAGTCTTTTTAAATTTTTAGAAGAGGGAGAATATTTGCCCGCAAGCCAATTATAAACAGCAGTAAAATGAATATGCATTTTTTTGCTGATTTGGTATGGTGTAATCATTTAATCCCCCCTTATTCTCTATATAGAGTAAAAATTTAATTTTGTCAAGAGTAAAAATGGAGATTTTAAATATAGAAATAAACTCTATAATAAAAAATATGGATATAGAGAAAATAATAGGAGAAAATATAAAAAAATTTAGAAAAAGAAAAGGTTTTACAAAACAAGATATTGCCAAAATTTTAGAAGTTAAATGGGATACAGTTAATAAATGGGAAAAAGGAATTTTTAAACCTGGGCTTGATAAACTTCAAAAATTAGCAGAACTTTTTGAAGCCTCTTTAGATGATTTTCTTAAACCACCCGCCCCTGAGCCCTTTCCAGGCTTTAACGAAGTTATGGAGCTACCTGTGAGGGAGAGGTATATCAAGATAGAAAAACTTGCAGTTCAACACGCAGGCATCCCTGCTGAGCTCGTTACTTTTCACGATGAACGCTTCGCTGCTGATAAAATACCTTTGCTTGAAACTGAGGAACAGATAGTTAAATATTATAAAGAAAGACTTGAGTTTTGGAAGAAAAAAGCCAATAAAATTAGAAAAATTTTAGAGGAAGAGGAATAAAAATGAATAATTTCTATCACCAAATATTAAAAGAAGTTCAACAAAGTTGTGATTTAAGAGTTCCTTTATTAAAAAAAATTAGTAATCATTTTGAAAATCGTTTTGTAATAGCTTTTTATACTAATTTTTATTCAGAAGGAGGAATTATTACAGATGAAGATGTAGAAATGTTACAAAACATTTTGCTAACACGCCAAGTTTCTAAGAAAAAAGTTCTATTAATTATTAACTCGCCAGGAGGAGACCCTTTAGCAGCTGAGAGATTTGTTAAAGTATTAAAAGAATTTTCCGAAAATGATTATTGGGTTTTAATTCCTCATATGGCTAAATCAGCAGCTACTGTAATTGCTTTAGGAGCTTCTAAAATTTGTATGTTTCCTTCTTCTGAATTGGGACCTATTGATATACAAGTTTCATGGGAAGGAGAATTGAGACCAGCTTATTCTATTTTAGATGCTTACGAAACCCTTTTGAATAAAGGGATAGCTCTTAAAAAGGAAGAACGAATAGAACCTATCTTACAACAATTGTCTGTATTTGATCCTACTTATGTAGAATGGTTAAAAAGAGTTAGAGAGCTTTCAAAAGACATTGTAATTAAAATTCTCAAAAATGGAGCTTTTGCTTCTAAATCCAAAAAAGAAATTGAAAGAGCTCTTAAACAATTTATTGATCCTAAAGAAACTAAAACTCACGGTAGACCAATTTATTACTCTGATATAAATTCTAAATTAAAAACTTTGTTTTATTTGATTGAAGATAATGGTATAATAAAAACTGTAATGGAATTTCATACCAGAATAAAGTGCCAAATGCTTTCTCAGAAAATAGATAAACTTTTAGAAACTGAGGAGGGACAATATGTGGCTAAAAGATAAACCTAAAGAAGCGTTAAAAAAAGAAAAAAAAGAAGAAATACTTTTCAAAAAGTTAGGGAAAAAAGTAAATTTTACTGAATTAGAACAAGCTATGGAGTTAGTAAAAAAATTTCCTGTTAAAAAACGCAGAATTACACGAGAACCAGTTTTTTATCAAATACTATGGTAATGTATGCTCTACCACGCCATAAAAAGGCTGGAAAAAGAGTATAATTTTTTTAACTGCTACTTTTTAAGCCACGAATTTATCCTAAAATGGCTGGATCATCTCGGCTACCCTGCCATTCCTGATAGAGAAGTAAAAACCGCTGTTATTCTTAAAAACAAGAAGTCAAACAAAAGAAAGGGGATAATCCTTTATAATCCTCACTTACAATCTGATAATCTAATTCTTACTTTAGGGCATGAATTAGGCCATATT
>Ga0256842_1002954_pt1 | contig 11703 bp, 10 predicted proteins | sample 4559240metaG_FD_185973 | JGI IMG/M metagenome (GOLD analysis project Ga0256842, IMG submission 185973) | Hydrothermal vent microbial communities from Guaymas Basin, Mexico - 4559-240 | ecosystem: Environmental > Aquatic > Marine > Hydrothermal vents | place: Mexico: Guaymas Basin | collected...
GTCGATCCGAATACGATTACCGTAGGAGACTTTCAATCCTCTTTTCATCGAGTTGCATTGGTGGTTTGAAGGTGTAAGATTTCTCGATAGATGCTTTCAATCCTCTTTTCATCGAGATGGGTATCGATTTGGCTGGAATGGATGGCCTTTCGACTCAGATCTTTCAATCCTCTTTTCATCGAGCTTGGAGATATGGATACATAACGGATAATGAAGCCAAAGAATCTTTCAATCCTCTTTTCATCGAGGTAAGTTGCTGTTCCACTAAATGATGCCGCTGGGTCTTGTCCTTTCAATCCTCTTTTCATCGAGGGAATATACTCGAACGATATTTGGGTTATAGGGGTTATATAAAGTTTGCTTTTAGGATTGGCTATTCGAACAAATGAACCTCACCGCAATTTTTATAACTTAATTTCAACGTTGTTCGAGAGAATCTTTATATACTCCTTACCACCTTACCCATTCAACCATTTTTATAATTCAAAATGTTCGAGATGTCCAAGTTTCTTGGAAGTCTTGCGTACTGCTGTATCATCGCTAAAGAACGTATTCAAAAGTGTGTATGTTTCATCAAAAACTGTTAAGCTCCAATAGCTCTATTCAAAACTGCATTTATCTTAAACTTAATTTAAAAATTAATTTTAATGTATTAAAACTCTAAAAATAATTAAGAAACATTTTTATTTGTTGAAAATCCAAAGTAACTTTTGATGATCCTTACGGAATATGGCCACTTAATTGTTGATGATTTCGGCGCTACATTAAGGAAAAAGAAGAGACGAATACTTGTAATTACGGACGATAAGAAGGAAGAAATACCATTTAAGTCCGTCCGAGATGTAATAATTTCTGGGAAAGTTAGCATATCGTCCGAACTTATAAAGGCTTTGGCTGAATCTGGAGTAGATTTACTATTTACGACTCCAATGGGTAAACCAGTTGCCAGAGTTGTAAATGCAAGGGCTGGAGGCACCGCAGAGAATAGATACGAACAGTACAAGAGTCTTGAAGACATGAGGGGCGTAAAAGTAGCAAGATCGGTAATTTTAGGAAAGATCAGAAATCAAATGTCGAACATAAGGTATTACTCGAAAAGTAGAAGGATGAACGAGATAATCTCTACTAAGCTTTACGACATATACGCAACAATTAAAGAAAAGTATGAGCTACTACAAAACGAGGAATTTGAAGGTTTGGAGGTAGCAAGAAAAAAGATTTTAGCTTATGAAGGAGAATGCGCCAATTACTACTGGGATGGGATAAAGTTAGCTTTAAATGACTGGAATTTTGAAGGTAGAAATCAGAAGAGTTCTGATCCCGTAAACCTTAGTCTGAATATCTGCTATAACTTGCTGATGGGACAAATCTGGAAGTACACTCTTAAGTTCGGCTTAGACCCTTTTATGGGATACCTGCATGTAGATAGACCTGGCAGGTTATCCCTCGTTTTTGATCTAATGGAGCCTTTTAGACCAATGGTTGATAGATTCGTCATAAGCTTTTTGAAGAAACTAACTCCAGCTTATTTTTCGGAAAAGACCAAAAACACGACTATAGCGATGTTAAAAAATCAATTCTTTTCAGATTTCATGCAGAGCAGAATTGAATACAAGGGTAGAAAAATGCAGATTGAGACTGTTATGTTTTACTACTTGCAGGAGATCGTGTCGTTCTTAAAGGGTAATAAGGATTCTATCACTACACCGTATATCCCGTGGTGATTTGCATGTACTATCTCGATTTGATTGAGATTAAGAGGCTTACAAGGGATTTGTTGCCGAGAGCGAGAGATAATCAAATTGATGAAAGGCTTAGAGGGTGGAACTGGTTTGACAGCCCAATAAGACCATACTCGTCTGAATTACTATTGCCCGTTTGGGACATAGCCTGTTCTATATGCCCAACGAGGAGGGATGCTTGGATTAGACATAAAGTGCTAAAGAAGTCCGTGCCGACTACAGCACATCAGGCTAAGGGCTTTATTGTCCACAAGCTTGTATCTTCTATGTTTTTAGAGGCTAAGAAACTCGTTTATCTTGGCTACGAGGATATAAGGGACGAGCTAATAAGGAATGCTGAGGGAACACTAAGGAAGGAAATCAACGAGATGAAAAAGAGTATAGAATTCAGTGATAAAGACATCAACGAGTTAACCGAATTTTGTAAGCAAATAGCTAAATGGCAAGCAACAAGAATTGAAAGTAAAGTCTTAGAAGTTAAGGCCAAGTATCCGTTTTTGAATGAGGAGAGCTTAGTTCAGCTATCTTTTCCTATGGCTACCGAAGTTGTCGTGGATGGTAGTCTATTGGGCTTGAGTAAGTATTTGAGAGCGGATGCAGCTTGGATGCTTGGAGGTATGATCTTTGACATCAAACTTGGAAGAAAAGAGGAGTGGCATCGAATACAGGTTGCTGGCTACGCCTTAGCATTTGAAAGCGTATTCGAGAGACCAGTAGACATAGGTTGCACGATTTACGTTTCAAAGGTTGGAAACAGCATAAGGATAGACAGAGATTTTTACATTGTAAGCGATTACCTCAGGTCGAGTTTTTTGGAGAAGAGAGACGAGTTACAGATGATGCTTTTGAAGGATTCTGAGCCAGAGGTAGCTGACAACTGCCCGAAATATTGCGTTTTTAGAAGATACTGCATAGGGTGATAGTGTGAAGGTCTTAGTCGTTTACGATATAACGAACGACAGTTTAAGAAACAAGATAGCAGACATTCTGAAGGATTTCGGCTTAGTTAGGATTCAGAAGAGTGCTTTTATAGGATATCTGACAAGTGAAGAAAGAAAAGATTTAGAAAAGATTTTGTCAAGGAAGAGATTGGAGGGAAACGATAGGATAGACATATTTCCGATCTGTGACAGAGATTTGAAGTTTCATTCTCGAATTAGGCATGATGGGATTTTCTACGGGGAGAAGTGGGATTAGACTTTGTTTTGTGATGACTAAATACAATTCTGAGTTCCGCGATGAAGTAGCCCGCGACTGATGGATTAAAACCTCCCATAGCCCAAGCTCGTTTTCGCTCCGACACCGTGATTTTTTAACGCTTCGATTAGCAAATTCTTCGCTTTTTTGAGCAGATCTTGCTTTCCATCTCTTAAAGCTAACGCGAATTGGAACTCAATGCCAACTGGGACTGTCAAGAAAAATATCGGATTTGGATCGTGCCAGTCCCCGGGAACTTCGCCATGCTGGTAATACGGCTGGTAGTGAGGATTCATTATGTCGAGTTCGAGGATTGGTTTGTTCTTAAGTTGATCTGGCGTTGGAACGGCATCAAAGAATATAATCGATCCTTCCCTCTCTTGAGTTCCGAAGATTTTTACGATGTCTTCAATGCTAATATATTTCTCTCCGACTTTTATCCTAAGATCGCTTGCCTCTCTAAGCTTATCGAACCTTCTTTCGAAGAGTTCCTGTATCACCGCAACAGCTAAGTAATAATCCTCCTGAACGTCTTTCTCCCTCTCCCTTTTAGCAATTCCCCTCTTCACGTCTTCCTTTACATCGCTAAACCTTCGTAGGATTGTATCTCCATATTCCTCCGCTAAAAGGCTGAATGCGTAGTGCTTTGTCACACCTTTCAAAGCGGATCCGGGAATGTAGGGAACTCCGTAGTTGCGATTGAGTCTGATCGAAGTTTCGTAGACACTCTCATCTCCTAAACCAATTACGAGTCGGGACTTCGTTCTTAGTTTGAAAATCTGAGCATCTATTGACGACAACAAATCCTCAATCCGTCTTAGATACTCGTTGTAAAGCTTAAGAGACCTTTCCGATAATTTTATATGATATCCTAACCAGTCATATCTCGGCTTTTCCAACTTACCATCTCTTTCTAAGAACGGACAGAACTTTGTTAAAATTAGTGAGATATTTTCAAATTTTTTAAAATCGACAAATATCAAATCTTTCGGAACGAAGAACCTCGTTTTAGCTTTTCTCATGTTTCTTCACTCTCCTTCAATTCAGCCTTTGCAAATTTAGTCATCCAGTTGAGCAGTGCTAAAACTTCTTGAGTTGCTTGGAAAACTAAGAGCGAATCCGTATTGGCTATCCACTCCAATGCATTCTGATCTTCGCTACAGTATCCCCTCTTCTTTAACCACTCTTCTATATGCTTGTAAAGCTTACTGTATGCTTCGCTTTTCTTGGACTTGTAAAAGGCTAAAGTGTTTCCGAGACCGTTCGTTAAAATCAACGCTGGAGCGCTCTTCACGTATCTTGCGTAATCCTTCTCGAAGTCCTTCCCCTTAACAGACATTATTTTATCGTACGCAAACTTTGCTCTCTCCTGCTCAAGCGTTCTCATCGTCGATCACCTTCAGCTTAACAAATCCCTTACCGATTGTTTCGTTTCCTCCAACCTGAACGAAGCATCCGTTAAACCGCTTGAACTCTTCAGCAATATCATTTACCGAAGACAAGTCGTTTACTTTCCCCCTCGGCTCTGCAATTGCAATCACGGAATACATCAATGCGTCACTTGGCAGGTATTCCTCATACCATAACGCTCCCGTTTCGACAGTCCCAGTTTCGGCGCTGATTCTCACCCTCGCAACAATTTCCGTATTCATTCGAACGATCATACTGAATACATCATCGTGAACTATCGCAATTCTGTTTTCATCGATACTCACAGGCGAAATTTTCGAAATAGCTTTTACAATTTCCGAAATATTTTGTTTTTTCGCGGTAAGTGCTAAATCCTCCACAATTATCTTTTTGTTAACTTTGAGTGCGGTGTTTTCAGGTACTACAGCTTCTTCTGGATTTAGGGATGGAATAGCAAATTCGTTATTCATGCCGACGAGATCCAAGTCTCTCTTAAATCTTTCAAGCACGATCGGACACGTTACGTAAGCGAAAACACCTTTCAAACTCCTTACAGGGAACAGCAAAATCTTAGCATCTCCAACGCTTACAGCCCCTGCATGTTCATGCGCTCGTTCCGTTAAGGGCCCAAAGATCACAGTCGTTTTTGGCGGAGACTGCAACTTGTTTATAATTTCAGACTTTTTACGCTCTAACTCTTTTCTCTGTTCTTCATTATTCGTTTCCTTGATTTTTCTTTCAAGTTCCTTTAAATTCTCTTCGAGTTTCTCTCTTAAAGTTTTGTTATTTTCCACTTTTTCACCAAGCTCCAACCTTCTGAAATAACTCCTCAAAACGCCCTTCAAACTCTGCCCCCAGATAACTGGAAAGCCTGTATGCCTTTCCCTCTGTATCGGTAAATCTATAACGCTCAGCTCAGCACCGCTACCAGCATGCACTGGTGTTACGCTATACAAACCCAACATCAAAGCCTTCTCAAACATCTCCACCACCCATCACAACTTCCAAATCAAAAATCCAAAGTAAGCACCTTCAATCATTTTTGCTTCCCCACATGGATTCCACCGATAGCTTGGCGACTTCGTCGAAGTTTTCGTAAGATAACTTAATATCTTTACCTTCCATCCTAACGTAAACTCTGTCGCTTATCAATCCAGCGTGAGCTAAGAAATCTCGTGGATCAATTCTCTCCCTTTTCGAAAATTCCTTATCCTTTGCGAAGTTGTAAACGTTGAGATAAAGTATCTTTTCTCCTTTTCTAAGTTTCTCACTAATTTCTCCCTCTTTTTTGCTTGCTTTCTTGACAATATCGCGAATTTGCCTAATGTCTCGTTTCGTCATTATCTCCAAGCGGGTAATCTTCTTAAAGAGAGCTTCTATAATTCTCTCCAGTATATCTACGGATATTTCTTCTATCGGTAAACTTTCGAACGGCTCGTGTGTGTTTAGACATCTCACGAAGTAGTATAACTTTACTAATGTTTTGAAGTCTTTTGAAAACGTTTTGTTACGCTTAACGCATCCGTTTTTCACTTCAATGTTTTCGAAGAAAATCTTCAGTTCATTGTCTATTATTTCTCTTAGCTCATCCAATTTGGGATAGAACGTTGCAAAGACGAGAGGTAAGCCGTTAGCCAACGAGCTGACGAAAGCTGAAAGTCTAAGGTCGCTAACCTTCGAGTAAATCGGCTTGGGTCTCACGACTCTATCCTCAACTACTCGTATGTGGAGGGTTGTTTCGGGGATTATCTTGTCTTTTTCCTCCTTCAGAAATCCCTGTGGATATGGTTCCGAATTCAGGACAACGAGTTTGCAGTCGTTAATGAAGGCGGAAAGCCCGAGAAGATTGTTTAGAGCTCTATATAGGAGGGTTGGCATGAAGTTTATACCGTGCGTTAGGTCGAGGTAGACTTCTGCTTCGCCAACAGGAAGCTCGGTCGACAACTCGTAGAGAGCGTAGTTGTAGAAATCAAGTATATCTCCCTCAACACGAATATTTTTAAACAAGCCAACGCCTGGTGCCACGACTATTTTCAATTGCCCGTCTTCAAGCATTTTTACGATATTGGGACATTTTTCAGAGAGCTCAAATTCCAAAAACCATTTAACTCTGTCTTCTACATCCTTCACAATTTCGGAATAGTTTGAGAACCCTTTTGTCTCGACTTCGGGTTTTCCTTTGATCTGCAGATTGGCGAGCGTATCGAGAACGAACACTATTACCTTGTCAGGCTCTATAGTTTCTACAAGAATCGGAAGAGTGCTCGAACTTTCCAATACGTATCCTCCGAACTCGTATTTTATGGGTTCCCATTGAAACGGGTTTCCCCATGGAGCTATCAAAACTCTCTCAGTCATGCCAAACCCCCACGAAACACAATCCGTAACCGAGTTTCGTCAGCTTTCCCAACTTCAGATACGGTTTGTTCAGATTTAACTTCTCTGCCTCGACAAAATAAACGGAACCAGCTGGAACAGCATATCTAACGCCTTTAGGTCTATTTCTCGCCAAATCCCATCCGCTAACCTTTACGGGCTTTCCTACGAGCGGAATTATTCTTTTAACTTTAATTCCCGCAGATTCCAACTCGTTCTTGATATTCCAAGTGTATTTTCCCGAATTTTCGATAAGTAAGGGAGTTGCAACGTAGAGCTTGAATTTTTTGGATATCTCTCCCTTAAGTCTCTCCCATCTTTTTTCGAAGATTTCAAATGGATTTCCATCTTCAATCCTGTAATTGGCGAATCTACCTTCTCCGCCGAGTTTGAGCAAACCCCTCTTAGGCAGGAACTTCAAATCATTCGTCCAGACCGATAAGGCAGGAATTCTCAAAAACTCGACGGTGTAAAGCATACCCTCTTCGGTTGTTTTGGTATCCTTTAAACTTATACCAATCCTTCTCTCCTTCAAAACGTTCACGATTTTCACATTTTCGAGATTGAGATTGCCCTCAAGGTATCTCACGATCTCATTAAGTTTTAAGAAACCTCCCAAAGGCTCTGCGGGTGGATAAAAGAATTCGACTCCTAACTCGTCGATCCTCTTCGGTTTAATGAAGCATTTACTATCATCGAATTCTGCAACATCCATCGGAGTTGCGAAGAGCTCCTCTCTATCCCAAAGAAAAACTCCGTCAATCACAAGATTTTTCGACTCTTCTTTCCCGTATCCCACGTAATCCTTTGCTTCTTGCGAGAATTTCTGCTCCGCAAGAATCTTGCTTCTGATCGCTCCAGCAACCGTTTGAGGTAGGGGTAGTATCGATCTCGCTACGTGATCCGTTCCTGCTTCGAAGTATCTTAGCTCTCTGAACAGCAAAACGTCGTTAGGCTCGATTATCACCTTCATTTTTGCCACCTCTCAACTCAGCTTTACAATCCGAGAGTATCTTTAAAAGCAAAAATAGTCCTTTCACCTGCTTTTTCGTGACGATTCCGAGAATCTCGTTTGGAATTCCGATCTCGCTCAACCGTTTGCATTCTGCTATTGCTCTGTTAATTTTAGATACAATTTTCTCATCTTCAAGTCCGATATCTTCTTTGACGATTTCGACTCTCACTTTCTCCGAAGCTTTCATCACATTATCTACAAGCTGGTCAACATCCTTCTCGCTGTAGTGCCTCGAAATTTCGTATCTAATGAATGATCTTACCGCATTTTCGTCGTCGGGTAGGTTTTCCACATCTCTAACCAAGTGGTAGATTATCCTTCGGGACAGACTCGGTTTCACGTTCTTTTCCGAATTCTTAAGGAGTTCGACGAGCCTTTCGACTTCCGATAGCACGTCCCAGCTCACGACAACTTCGTCGTAACTCCCGCTTCTCTTAAGATAACCAACAGCAAGAGCGTTCCTTCCGAGGCTCTTCGCTCTCTTCTCAAGCTTGTTAACCCGATCGATCGCATCGTAAAGGGGATGTTTGTAGTGGACTATCAGCAGACCTCCGCTCATGGTTAATCCCGATTTCCCACCATTCTTCCACGGAACGAACATTTCAGCCGAGCTAAAGTAGTCGGCTAACTTCTTAGCGCATGCAAAAGCCTTGTCTATCGGAAGGATTGCCAAAACGTCGTCTCCTCCCGCGTATATCAGATCACCGCCATCCTTTACAGTCCTGCGAACGAATTCTACGGCAAACCTTGAGAGTGCTTGGCTTATCGCTATGTGATGGGAAGGCGAGAGCGCTCTTTTGACATCTTCTTTCAGCTTTTCGTCGAAGAATTCTTTCAAAACTTCGTGAGCGTAATCGGAAACACTTGAGCTTTTCCTCCCGCTCAAAATCTTTCCCATCTCGTCGCCATCGAGCTTCAGAATTGCGTAATACTTCGGCGGTAAATCGACTTTGCCGTAAACTTTTCTTATAGCTTCATTAATTTCTTCGTAAGCTTTTCTCAGAACTCCCAAAACTTCGGTTGAAGCTTTTTCAACGCTTTCTATCGGGACTTCCTTACCGCACCACTCCTCGATTCTCTCCTTTATCTTTTCGGGATCCGCATTCCAGAATTCCAAATAATACATGTCGGGGTCACACGGCTCTTCATCTTTCGTTAGATTGTATTTTTTCAAAATATCGATGAACTTTCCTTGTTCTTTCCTCTTCTTAAACTCGTTAATCCAATTAAAAGCTCTCAGGCAGACATCCGTTACCGTTTCGAACCTTTTTATATCGCATTCTTTATATTCTTTTTCTAAATATTTACGGTAAAATCTCTTTACGAGGCAAATCGGGCATAGAGGCTCTCTTTTCCATATCTTCATTAGCTCTCCGTATTCGAATTTGTCACCGAGTATAGCGAGGTTTTCTCCGCAGAGCTTGCATTTCCATCCGCTAACCTGCTCCCTCTTTTCGAATTTACTGCTTTCGAGGTTCGTTGCGCTCTCAAGAATTTCGAATAAAACTGGATAGAGTTCGGTCGGTTGTGGGGGATACTTTGAAAATTCTTTCAAAAATTCGAACCATTTCCTTCTATCTCCGTCGAGTATTCCGTGTTTCGAGAGGAAATCGATTATCTCATCGTAGCTCGAAAAGTTTCGGAATGATATTTTCTCGACCGTAATCTTGAAGTAATCTTCGAGGATGTGGATGTATTCCTGCGGATCGAAGTTTAATCCGTATTCTTCTCTGGCACGCTTAACGGCAAAGTCATACATTTTGATTAAAGTTTGTCTGAAGCTATCTTCGATCTTCCGCTTCAATTCTCCAAACTTTTCTTCGGAAACTATTGCCAAAGCCTTGTTCGGGATATTTGCCACCTCAAGCCCTTCGGGATTTTCTTTGAGAATTTCCTTCTCGAAGAACGGTTGCCTCCTTAGATGGGGATATATTACCGCATCTGGTCCAAACTCCTCGATTATCGGCTTCAAAGCCTGAAAAGTCAGGTAGCTCAGCATGTGACTTCCCGCCCAGAGATCCGCTTCTTTCCTTGCATTCTTTATGAAATCCTGAACGGGTGAAATCTTTATCCTCACCAAAATCGGCTTATCCACCGTGAGGGCTGAAGCAAGATCGAGATGAGCCCAGATTGTGTGGTCGGGGTATCGTGTTTCCGCTGGAAGGTTTACGAATTCTTCGGCTATTTCATCAGAGTTCTCGACTCCTTCCGATTCGAGCGTTTTGGCAAGTTCTTCTTTAAGCCTCTCTGGATACGAGTTCCACAGCTTGGAATATCCCTCATTCACGAGCTCTTTGAAAACTCTCTTCTCAACTTCTACTATCTTACTCAGCAGTTCATCAACGGCTTTGTATCCCTTGCTCCTTCTCAGCCTATCTATAAACTTCGTTAAGTTTGGATATTCTACCTTCTCAGCAGATATAGGGAGCCTCAATTGAGGATATCCGCTCCAGACGTAATTCCCCCAGCCCTTTCCATAAAAATCTATTACTTTGTTCAGATCGAGCGTAACCCTCTGAACTGCGGAAGCAAGGATGTCTTCTCGCCCCCTACGATATTCGATTCCTGCTGATCTTAAAATCTCCTTAGCTCTCTCTTCGTGATTTGCTATTTTAATAGCTTTATCGGGAGGATCGTGAAGGAAAGCTTGGATTTTTCTTGTCCATTTCATGGAAACACCTCCTCGAAAATCGATTTCGATCCGTAAACCACGATTTCACGAATAGACTTATCAAATCTTGCTAACGTTTTCCAGTTAGCAATTTCATCGATTTTGTTATTGTAATGAAATTTGCTCGTTCGAAATTTCACGATTTTTAAAAATGGCTTTTCATTTATCTTTAAGACACCCACCATCATGGGGGATGCTCTCCTTGCATTCTTCAATTCGTTTAACCTGTCTTTAATACTTTCAACTCCTCTTCCACCAAGTTTTATCGGAAGTCCGAAGATTATTCGTTCTGGCTTGCTCACGTTTTTGCGGAATCTCAAGTAATTTCCTTCGAATTTTTTAAGAGCTCCGAACACGTCTCTTTCTCCCGAATCCCATAAGGCTACACAACAGGTTTTTTCCGAGAGTGTGGGATACGATGCCATTCTAACGGTTGTATTTTTGTTCAGCAGTTTTCCCGCTAATTTAACCGCACGTCGAATGGAATTTCCTAAATCTTCGGGACTTTTGAATGATGTGGACAACCCAAGATTTTCAAAAATTTCCAAATCTCCTCCAGCGAATGCTAAGCTACCCGCACCTCTTCTGCCTCTAAATCCAAACCCCCCGAGAACGACTGAAGCCCATAGGGTGAGAAGTGCGATCTTGAATTCCCTCTCACCAAAGCTTCTAAGCTGAATGGAAAATTCCGTATTCGGTGGGTAATAATATTGAAACTGACAACCCGATTTTTCCTTTGAAAGCAACATGATTGAAAACCATAAATATCTCAACTTGCTTACTCCCGTTAATCTGTCGATAATTCCCGGTTTAAAATGCAGTTTTCTCGGTTTTGGGCTATCAACTTCGATTATTACCCTGCTTCTCCGTCCAGTGCTCCCGAAAACGAACTCCTCCGCTTTCCTTAGCCCAGTGATATCATCCCCGAAGTAGCTTCCTGCCAAAGCTCTGAACCACCACCTCATCAAACCCTTGATTGAAGGAGCACGAATCTCCGCTTTAGTTTGATCAGCACCTCGCATGAAAATAGGTGTTACTGCCTCAAGTTTGAACTCCGCTTTATACATGCATGATAATATTAAACAAAACAAACTTAAAGTTTGCTGAAAAGTATTTTGATGAAACTCTGGGTTAGAGATGTCGAAGAATACTTCTTCTGTCCGATGGTTTTCTACTTCTCCGTCGTATTGGGATGTGAAAGGGTTAAAGACTATTGGGCGGATTTGGGAAGGGAAATTCAGCGGGATGTTGAATCTTTGGTAGCTCAGAGGTTTGACGTATTTGCAAAAGAG
>Ga0256842_1002955_pt1 | contig 11703 bp, 11 predicted proteins | sample 4559240metaG_FD_185973 | JGI IMG/M metagenome (GOLD analysis project Ga0256842, IMG submission 185973) | Hydrothermal vent microbial communities from Guaymas Basin, Mexico - 4559-240 | ecosystem: Environmental > Aquatic > Marine > Hydrothermal vents | place: Mexico: Guaymas Basin | collected...
CGGCAGGGTGTGTCTGGATATTTGTTAAGAGAAGGTGGTTTTAGTGGGAGAACTTATGAAAGCTCTCTTTTTCAACGGAGAGAAACTTTCGTTGGTGGAGGTTCCTGTTCCTGAGAGGAGGAAAGGAGAGTCCCTGATACGGGTTAGCAAGGTTGGTATATGTAATACCGATATGGAGATTCTAAAAGGGTATATGGGTTTTAGGGGAATTCTGGGGCATGAGTTTGTTGGAGTTGTGGTGGATTCCGATAAGAAAGATCTCCTGGGCAAGAGGGTTGTCGGAGAGATTAATATATCCTGTGGAGAGTGTGATCTTTGCAAGGCGGGCTTAAGAAAGCACTGTAGAAATATAAAAACTCTTGGCATCAAGGATTGGGATGGTGCCATGGCTGAGTATCTCAAACTCCCGGATGAGAACCTTCATGTTGTCCCTGATGATATAGATGACCTTTCCGCTGTTTTCGTTGAACCGCTTGCGGCTGCCATTCAGGTTCTTGAAGATGTTCATATAAAACCAACTCATAATGTTTGCGTTGTAGGGGATGGCAAACTTGGTCTTCTTATAACAAAAGTGCTGACTTTCTGTGGATATTCCACTTGCGTTTTAGGGCATCATCCTGAAAGAAGGAAAGTCGTTCCGAAGGTTTCCGAGTATTTGTTATCTGAGGATTTCAGGGAGGATAGCATCTTCGATATTGTGATTGAGGCTACGGGAAATGAGAAGGGTTTTGAAACTGCTATGAGGATAGTTAAGCCTCAGGGAGTTATAGTTTTAAAAAGCACCTTTCATGGTGATTTTACCCTGAATCTTTCGCCGGTGGTGATCAGGGAGATCAGGGTTGTCGGGTCAAGATGCGGTCCTTTTCCGATGGCTATAAGGCTCTTAAGCGAGGGGTTAGAAGTTAAGGATATGATAGAAGGTATATATTCCTTTGAAGATGCGAAAAGGGCTTTTAAGGAGGCACGAGGGAAGCTGAAAGTAATACTCTCTTGCTGATATAGCTTTTTGTGATAAAATCAATTTCAGGTTTTTCGCTGTAAAGCCTTTATGAGGAGGTCGTTTGTAAATGGATACATACGATTTTAGAGCGATAGAAGCTAAATGGCAGAAATACTGGGAAGAAAATAAGGTCTTTAAGTGTGAGCGAGATCCCTCTCGTAAAAAATATTATGTTCTTGAGATGTTTCCCTATCCATCGGGAACGCTTCATATGGGTCACTTGAGAAATTATGCCATAGGGGATGTCGTTGCTCGATTTTTAAGGATGAACGGGTATAATGTTCTTCACCCTATGGGATGGGATGCTTTTGGTCTCCCTGCGGAGAACGCCGCTATAAAGTCTGGGGTTCATCCGAGTGAGTGGACGTGGAGGAATATCAGACATATGAGGAAGCAGCTTAAGGAGATGGGGGCAAGCTACGACTGGGATAGAGAGGTTGCGACCTGCTCTCCCGATTACTATAAGTGGACTCAGTGGCTTTTCCTTCTCTTTTTTAAAAATGGTCTTGCTTATAAGAAGGAGGCTCCCGTTAACTGGTGTCCGAGTTGCAAAACCGTCTTGGCTAACGAGCAGGTTGAAGGTGGACGGTGCTGGAGATGCGGCTCGCTCGTTCAGAAGAAGAAGCTAAGTCAGTGGTTTTTGAAAATCACCGCTTATGCTGAGGAGCTTCTTCAATCGCTTGATGAGCTTGACGGCTGGCCCGAGCGGGTTAAAACCATGCAGAGGAACTGGATAGGCAAAAGCTGGGGGGTTGAGACTTTCTTTGAGATAGAGGAGCACGGGATAAAGATACCGATATTCACGACGAGGATAGATACGATTTACGGGGCTACATTCGTGGCTTTGGCTCCCGAGCATCCCATAGTTGATGAGCTCATTAAGCTTTCGCCTAAGGGAGACGAGATAAAGGCGTTTGTTGATGATGTTTTGCGTGAAAGCGAGGTAGAGCGTAGCGCTATCGGCAGAAAGAAGAAAGGCGTATTTACGGGATTTTACGCCAGAAATCCGTTTAACGGTGAGAAAGTTCCCGTTTGGGTAGCGGATTATATACTTATGGAGTATGGGACCGGCGCTATAATGGGCGTTCCGGCACACGATCAGAGGGACTTTGAGTTTGCTAAGCAGTATAACTTACCCATAAAAGTAGTTATAAAACCGGTTGGTGAGGATCTCCCTGAAGAGGTTGAGGAACCCTATGAGGGAGACGGAGTTATGGTTAACTCGGGTCCCTGGTCTGGCTTGCCGAATAGAGAAGGTATAGAAAAAATGGCAGAGTGGCTTAGGGAAAGGGGACTCGGGGGTAAAAAGGTTAATTATAAGCTCAGGGATTGGTTGATCTCGAGGCAGAGGTATTGGGGAGCGCCGATACCCGTCGTTTACTGCGATAACTGTGGTATAGTTCCCGTTCCTGATGAGGAGCTTCCGGTTATTCTTCCCCTTGATGTTAACCTTCTTGAGGGCGGAAGATCTCCGCTTCCTTATTGTGAGGAGTTTTTGAATACCAAATGTCCTAAGTGTGGTGGACCTGCGAGAAGGGAAACCGATACGATGGATACCTTTATGTGTTCCTCGTGGTATTTCCTGAGGTTTACCAGCCCTTGGACGGATAAGGCTCCTTTTGAGAAAGAGGATGTCGATTATTGGATGGCTGTGGATCAGTATATAGGCGGTATAGAGCATGCCATACTTCATTTGCTTTATTCGAGATTCTTTACTAAGTTCCTTGCCGATCAGGGGTTGCTTAAGGTCAGAGAGCCTTTTACGAGACTGCTCACCCAGGGTATGGTTATAAAGGATGGAGCGAAAATGTCGAAATCTTTTGGAAATGTGGTTGATCCGGATGAGATAATGAGAAAATTTGGCGCGGATACCGCGAGGCTCTTTATACTTTTCGCTTCTCCTCCGGAAAAGGATCTTGAATGGAGCGATCAAGGAGTGGAAGGTTGCCATAGGTTCTTAAACAGGATCTGGAAGCTTGTAAATGAGAGGATAGAGGAGCTTAAAAACCTCCCCTCTGAAGTTTTGCCTATATCTGCGATATCCTCTAAGGAAGCGAAAAGAATTAAGAGAAAGATCCATAAAACTATTGATAAGGTTACAAATGATATAAAGGGTAGGTTTCACTTTAACACCGCTATAAGCGCTTTGATGGAGCTTTCTAATGATTTGGGAGATTTTAGAGCTTCGAGTGAAGAGGAACTTCGCGTCTTTAAAGAAGGGGTAGAGGCTTTGATAGTAATGCTTTATCCGTTTACTCCGCATATATGTGAGGAGCTATGGCAGAAGCTTGGGCATGATGAGACCTTAGCCTATCATCCGTGGCTCTCAGTGGATCCTGAGGCTCTCAAGCAAGAGGAATTTAACATAGTTGTGCAGATAAACGGGAAGGTTAGGGGAAGCGTAAAAGTTCCTGCGGGCTTGAGTGATGAAGAGGTGAGGAAAATAGTTCTGGAAAGCGATGTCGTTAAGAAGAGGATAGGAGATAGGAAGGTCAAGAGGGTTGTCGTTGTTCCAGGAAGACTGGTTAGTATAGTGGTCGAATGAGATTAAGGCCTGTATTTTTCCTTGTGTGTAAGGATGAGGCTCTGCTTGAGAAATGGATAGAGAAGAACGCTAAGGGGTTAGACGAGATATCCGTCTTTAGGGGAGAAGATGTTTCTTGGAAAGAGCTTTATGAGGAAGGTAAATCCTTTTCTCTTTTTTCCCCACGAAGGCTTATAGTTGTAAAAGATGCTGGAAGGATAAAAAGCGAAGGTGAAGAGCTATTCTTGAATTATGTTTCCGCTCCTAATCCCGGTGTTTTCTTTCTTTTCGTGGATGAAAGCTTGCCGTCAGGAAGCGTTTTTAACGCTATCAGGAATCGAAAGCTTTTCGCCGAACTTAGAAAGCCCACGGGTAAAGGGCTTTTGCGGTGGATAGAGGATGAGATCAAGCGTTGGGGAAAAAGGGCAAGCGGTGAAGTTATTCAGCTCCTTGCCGAGAGGTTTTCCTCAGATCTTGAGATCATGGAATCGGAAATAGAAAAGCTCGTGCTTTATGTGGGGAAGAGAGAGGAAATAACGCTTAGGGATGTCTATGATGTGTCTTCAACTTTTCTTGAGGGATCTCCCTTTGAGCTTCTTGATTCTGTTTTAAGCAGAGATAGCTTCAAGTTTATAAGGGCTTTGGAGAGATCTTTTCTTCTTAGGGAACCTCCGGTTAAGTTAATATCAACTCTTGGGAAGTATTTGAGATTAATGCTGTTTCTTTCCTTGGACTCCGAACTTGAAAATAAAATTCTTAAAGATTTCCACCCTTTTTTCGCGAAAAAGATTAAAAAGGGGGCGCTTTCCTACGCCCCTGAGTCTCTTTCTCTGTCCTATAGGCGTTTTGCACTGGTGGATGATTTAATTAAAAAAGGAAGAGGGAATCCCTATTCTTTGATACTATGGGCTATTTCCCCGCTTTTTAAGAAGAGGGAGAACCTTGCGACTGAAGAAGAGCTCTCAGCTGGTTAATTCTACGCGCAAGGCGTGATTTTTTCCTTGCGCCATTATTGCGATGGAGAACTCCCTTTCTAACTGCCTTGTCTATTATGGATGTTGCCTGCCTGAAAAGCTTTTCAGCGAGCTCAAGATCTTTAGCTTCAATGGCAGCGAGGACCTTCTTTATTTCGGTTTTTACCCTGCTTTTCCAGAATCTGTTATAGATCCTGTTTCTTTCAGAAACTCTGAGCTTTTTTGCAGCGGACCGCGTATTTGGCAAGATCTTTTCACCTCCTTTTTCAGAACGCTCTTAATTCTATCATAGAATTTTTTCTTTTAAAAGGGGGTAAGCGATGAAAGAAGATTTATTAAAGCTTCTTTCTGAAATTCAGGACAAGATACTCGGGGCTCTTAAAGATGCTCATGGTGAGGTTCGTTCCATAGGAGAGGAGGCTCGTAGGGAGCTTCAAAGCCTGTATTTAAGAAGGGAAAAGCTTGCATCTGAGATAGAGAAAATCATAAGAGAAGTAGATGAGGCTGAGGAAAGCTTTGAAGTGGCGAGGAAATGGCTTGCTAAGGTTAGCGCTGATTTCTCAAGGTATTCCGAGCAGGACATAAAGGAGGCTTATAGTACCGCTGAGAAGAAGCAGCTTAATCTTTTTAAGCTTAGAGAAAAGGAAAGAAGCTTAAGAAGGGAAAGAGATGAGGTAGATAGGAGGATTAGGGAGCTCGAAAAGCTCGTGGGGAAAATTGATGAGCTTGCTAAGCGACTTAGGATAGCTATGGATCTATTAAGCGGTAATATTGAAAAGGTTCAAAAAGAAATCCTCGATCTAAAGGGCAGGGCGGAACTTGCTCCTGTGGTGGTTCAGGTTTTCGAGAAAGAAAGGAAGAGGCTTGCTCGAGAGATTCATGATGGGCCTGCGCAGTATCTTGCTAATGCCATATTCAGGCTTGATATCTGCGAGCGCTTTTTAGAGATGGGAGAGCTTGAAAGGCTTAAAAGGGAAATATCTGATCTTAAAGGGATATTGCAGGCCAATCTATCTGATGTCAGAAGGTTCATAACTGATCTTCGACCGATGCTTTTGGAGGATCTTGGCTTGGTTTCTGCTTTAAGTAGATATGTCGAGGAGTGGAAAAGGCTTTCCGGGATAAATGTTGAGTTTAAGGTTCTGGGTGATGTGAGTGAGATAGCTAATAAGGACATAGAGATTGCTATTTTTAGAATAGTTCAGGAGGCTTTAAGTAACGTTCATAAGCATGCCAAGGCTTCCAATGTTAAAATACTCCTCGAAATAAGAAGAGATTTCGTTTCTGCCTTAATAGAGGATGATGGCGTGGGATTTGATATCAGAGAGGTGAAAAAGAGGAGCATAGAGAAGGGCTCTCTTGGGATTTTCAGCATGGAGGAAAGAGCGAGGGCTCTCGGGGGAACCCTTAAGATAGTTTCTGAGCGGGGCAGGGGGACCAAGATCATGGTTAGAATTCCGCAAGGTGGTGGGGATTTTGATAAGGATTATGCTCGTTGATGATCATCTCCTTTTTAGGGAGGGTTTGAAGAAGCTTTTTGAGGTTGAAGAAGGGGTGGAGATCGTTGCTGAGGCTTCCAGTGGTGAAGAAGCCATGAAGCTTTGTAAGAATATAGATGTTGATCTCATACTTATGGATATATCAATGCCTGGTCTCGGGGGTATAAAAGCTATCAGGGAGATAAAACGGATGAGGCCGGGGATTAAGATAATAGCACTTACAATGCATGATGAGGAAGCTTATAGGGAGGAAGCCATGCGCGCTGGGGTATCTGCGTATGTTGTGAAAGGGGTAGGAGCGTCCGAGCTTATAAAGGCTATAGAGAGGGTTTGTGGTCAAGCTGGTAGAAAGCGACATTTGTCTTCTCTTACGCCCAGGGAAAGGGAGGTTCTTTCCCTTATAGCTAAAGGAAAAAATAATAAGGAAATAGCTCATGAGCTTTGCCTTAAGGAGAAAACCGTAAGGAATTATGTATCCAATATATTGCAGAAACTGGGCGTTAGGGATAGAACTCAGGCGGTTATTCTGGTTTTGAAGGAGGGAATGAGATTTGGAAAAGAAGATAAAGGTAGTGATAGCGGATGACATGGAGGAGACAAGAAAAAGCTTAAATGTAATGTTGTCTTTTGCGGATGATTTGGAAGTTGTTGGGGAGGCATCTGACGGTGAGGAAGCGCTTAAATTGGTAAAAGAGCTTAAGCCGGATGTGGTCCTGGTGGATATAAACATGCCTAATATCGATGGAATCAGCGTTTCTAAGAAATTGGTTCAAGAAAACCCGAATATTGGTATAGTGGTTATATCTATTCAAGGCGATGAGGAGTATGAGCGCGTTTTAAAGGAAATCGGGGTCGATGGTTTTCTCGTTAAGCCATTTTCGAGCTCACGACTTATAGAAACGGTCAGAGAGGTGGCTCGAAAGAGAGGGGAAAGATAGTGGGGGATGTTATTCTGGGCATCGAAACGTCCTGTGATGAAACTTCTGTGGCTTTGGTCGAGGATGGAAGGAAGATCATAAAAAGCGTGACCCTATCCCAGGTAAAGGATCACGCTCCTTATGGAGGAGTTGTTCCGGAAATAGCTTCACGAAAGCATATGGAAACAATTCTATATCTTATTGATGATGTTCTTGGAGATTTTTCCCTTGACGGGATAAGCGGTGTAGCTGTTACGGTTGGACCGGGTCTCATGGGGTCTCTGCTTGTGGGAATAATGTTTGCTAAAACGCTTGCGTGGATTTGGGAAAAGCCTCTTATAGGGGTTAATCACCTTGAGGCTCATATATATGCCGCGTTTGTAGAATATCCTTCTCTTTCTCCTCCCTTTCTATGTCTTCTTGTTTCGGGAGGACACACTGAGCTTTTTGTTTTCAAAGACCATGGTTCTTATGAGCTTCTTGGATCTACCAGAGATGACGCTGCTGGAGAAGCATTTGATAAGGTAGCAAGGGTCTTGGGGCTCCCTTATCCAGGGGGACCTGCCATAGACAGGGTTTCAAAAGATGGAGATCCCTATGCTTTTGATTTCCCTTATCCGTTGAAAGAGGGGTTCGATTTCAGCTTCAGCGGAATAAAAACGGCGGTTAAGCTTTTCTGGGAGAGAAACAAGGATCAGGTTAAGCTTGAGGATGTTGCCGCGAGCTTTCAAAGGAAGGTTGTGGATATTCTGATAGGTAAACTCAAAAAGGCGGCTTTAGCTAAGGGTATAAAAAAACTGGTTCTCGCGGGAGGAGTAGTTGCAAATAGCTTTCTTAGAAGTAAGCTGACCGAGATGAAGAAAGAAGGCTTTGAGGTTTTTTATCCGTCTCCTCGCTTATGCACGGATAACGCTGTTATGGTTGCTTCAGCCGGATACTTCGAGCTTAAAAGGGGAAGAGTTGCTCCTTTGAATATAACTGCTCATCCAGATTTGGAGATAGGGGAAGATTTTTTGCGGTTTTATGAGAGATAGTGGTAAATACTTTGTTTAGCGTATGTAATCCTGATTGAGATTTATTTTTCTGCTTTTTCTACCGTTGCTACCTTCTTTCAAGGTGCGTATCATTTAACCGGTGCTGATTAGCACTCTCTAAAGGTGAGTGCTAATAACCGGAAAGGGGGGATGAGAGAATGAAGCTTCGTCCGCTTGGAGACAGGGTGGTCGTAAAAGTTGTTGAAAAAGAGGAAAGAACGAAGAGTGGGATAGTTCTTCCCGATACTGCTAAAGAGAAGCCCCAGGAGGGAGAGGTTCTTGCTGTAGGTACAGGGAGGGTTCTGGATAATGGTCAGAAAGTTCCATTGGAGGTAAAGGTTGGAGATAGGGTTATATTCTCCAAGTATGCGGGTACCGAAGTTAAGATAGAGGGTGAGGAATATCTTATCTTAAGTGAAAGAGATATTCTTGCCATCGTTGAGTCTTAAGGAGGTGAGATGCTATGGCAAAGATGATAATCTTTGATGAGGAGGCACGCAGGGCTCTCGAAAGGGGCGTTAATAAGGTTGCCGATACAGTGAGGGTTACTCTTGGTCCGAGAGGTAGAAACGTCGTTTTGGAGAAAAAGTTTGGTTCTCCTACGATTACTAATGATGGGGTTACTATAGCTAAGGAGATAGAGGTTGAGGATCCTTTTGAGAATATGGGAGCTCAGCTCGTGAGGGAGGTCGCGAGTAAAACCAACGATGTTGCAGGAGACGGAACCACCACTGCTACCGTTTTGGCGCAAGCCATGGTTCGTGAGGGGTTGAAGAACGTCGCTGCTGGTGCTAATCCCGTTTTCCTGCGTAGGGGAATAGAGAAAGCGGTTGATAAGGTAGTTGAAGAAATAAAGAAGATGGCGGTTGAGGTTAAGGATAAGGAAAAGATAGCGCAGGTTGCCGCTATTTCGGCTAACAATGAGGAGATAGGAAAGCTTATCGCAGAAGCGATGGAGAAGGTAGGTCATGAGGGAGTTATTACCGTTGAGGAGTCTCAGACCATAGGAACTACCCTTGAGATGGTTGAGGGGCTTCAGTTTGATAAGGGATATCTCTCTCCTTACATGATTACTGATCCAGAGAGAATGGAGGCGGTTCTTGAGGAGCCTTATATTCTCATCTGTGGAAACAAGATCTCCAATATAAGGGATTTCCTGCCGATTCTTGAGAAGGTCGTTCAGACGGGTAAGCCTTTCCTCGTGATAGCGGAGGATGTTGAGGGTGAGGCTCTTGCTACGCTGATAGTTAATAAGTTGCGTGGGACCTTGCAGAGCGTTGCGGTTAAGGCTCCGGGATTCGGAGAGAGAAGAAAGGCAATGCTTCAAGATATAGCTATAGTTACCGGTGGTCAGGTGGTTTCTGAAGAGCTTGGCATCAAGCTTGAAAATGTGACGCTTGATATGCTTGGCAGAGCTAAGAAGGTTAAGGTGACAAAGGAGGATACCACCATCATCGGTGGGTATGGTGATCCTGAGGCTATAAAGAAGCGTGCTGCTCAGATAAGGACGGAGCTCGAGCAGGCTACAAGTGAGTATGATAAGGAGAAACTTAGGGAAAGGCTTGCTAAGATATTGGGTGGCGTTGCGGTAATCCAGGTTGGTGCTCCGACGGAGACGGAGCTTAAGGCAAGGAAATACAAGATAGAGGATGCTCTTTCTGCTACCAAGGCGGCTGTTGAGGAAGGAATCGTTCCGGGTGGTGGAGTTGCCTACCTCAACACTATACCGGAGCTTGAGAAGATGATAGAGACCTTAAACGGCGATGAGAAGACCGGTGCCATGATCGTCAGGAAGGCTCTTGAGTATCCGCTCCGTCAGATAGCTGAGAACGCTGGCGTGGACGGATCCGTTATCGTTGAGAAGGTTAAAGAAGCCGACAAAGGAACTGGATTCAACGCTCTCACCGGAAAGCTTGAGAACATGATGTCCGCGGGTATAGTTGATCCGGCTAAGGTCGTGAGGTCCGCTCTTCAGAACGCCGCGAGTATAGCGAGCATGATCATCACGACGGAATCCTTGGTCGCGGAAAAGCCGGAAAAGGAGAAGAAGACGCCTGAGATGCCTCCAATGGATTAGTGGGATAAATAAAGAGGGGGAGGAAATTTCCTCCCCCTCTTATTTTTAGTTCACTATCTTTCTTACCCAGTCCCCCACCGCTATATCTTTTCTTATCCACTTTGTTATTTGCCCGAAAGATATTTTCTCCCTTACCATGTTTATCTTAAGATAGCCTATTATAAGCTCATCATAACCTACCACTTCGTTAGTTGCGGGATCTATTATAGGTCTTCCTTTTCTGAATACGAAAAATTTGTCTCCCTTTCTTACCCCCTTATCCGCGCCAGCGTTTATGACCACCTTTCCTTTGTTATTTATCCAGGCTATTTGGGCTACTATCCCTCTTTTCTTCAACCATTCAAGCCTATGCTTTTCCGCTTCTATCTTTTCAAGATCTAATCTCATCGGGTGTATGGTTGGAGAGAGCTCCCAATATTTGAATATTCTATCGGTAATCTTCTTTGTGAGCGCAGCAAACGCCGTTAAAAGCTCGGTTCTCGTTAAGCCTCCGATTGGAAGGAACGCGGGCATCGTTTCATTTATTAACCATATCATAAAGTTGACTGCCGTTCCTACGGCTATAACCTGGCTATCTCCACTGAAAAGCAGGGGAATTTCCGTATAGACGAGCATGGTAGATAGCCTTCTTGATTTTACTGCTTTATATATGTCTTTTACGAGATCAGCTATCCATATGTTTTGCTCCCACTCTATAGTTTTTGAAATCGGGTCGATTATCCTGACGTTGACGGCAAAATCCGATGCTTTAAAACCGACCTTCTCTCTCGATGATGTAAAAGAGACGAGGATCAGGAGATCCGCCTCTTTGGCGAGTTTTTCTATGTCGTTGTCAAAGAGCGGATTAGCCAGCACCTTAATCTTCTTGAACCTGACGAGCCTGCTTGTTATCTCACGGGCTACCGCCTCGGCGAGAGGCTCTACCCTCTCCCTTTTAACTACGATTTCTCTTGTTTTTCCGAGAATGCTGACGTTAACGGAGCTTCCATTTCCTTGAAGGCTTCCATCTGACGGAACGCTTATAACTGCGACTTTTCTCACATCCTTAAGAAGCCTCGGAATGGTGTCAGGCGGTGGAGATTTGACCTTTCTTTCCATTTTCCTGATGGCTTCACTTAAGGCTTTGTATTTTGGATTCAGACTGAGTGCTCTTATATAACACTCCTGAGCAGCATCGAAATAGCCAAGCTTCTCATAACATTTACCAAGCCAGTACCACGCATCAGCGGATTTTGGAAATCTCTTGACGACTTTCTGAAGGAAAATAATTCCTTCCTCGTAGTCTCCGGCGAGATACATTTCCTTTCCTTTTTGAATCTTCTCTTCTAACCCTACCTGGGCGTATGAGTTTGCGGGAAAGCATAAGATAAAGGCGATGATGGTTGCAACCAGAATCTTTATTCCAGATGTTCGCAAGGAGATTCCACCTCCCTTTATGGATAAAGAGGCCTCTCTACTATATCTCCTTCTTTTGGAGGCTCCGCTTTCTGATTTCTAACTCTTACAACTTTGACTATGGCTTCGTGAGCTTTAAGGGATTCAACCTGGAGGTCAGCGATCCTCTCTGGAAGAAGAACGATTGGTTTTTTATAATCCTCGGTTCTTATCTTCATTGCGCGTATCAAGTAAAGGGTATCGTTCTTTCTTAATCCGTCTTCCTCGCCGATGTTTATTAGAA
>Ga0256842_1002957_pt1 | contig 11699 bp, 6 predicted proteins | sample 4559240metaG_FD_185973 | JGI IMG/M metagenome (GOLD analysis project Ga0256842, IMG submission 185973) | Hydrothermal vent microbial communities from Guaymas Basin, Mexico - 4559-240 | ecosystem: Environmental > Aquatic > Marine > Hydrothermal vents | place: Mexico: Guaymas Basin | collected...
GCATTCACAAATCCCACCACAAATTCTTACAAAAGATTGGTTCCAGGATATGAAGCTCCAGTAAATCTTGCTTATTCCAGCAGAAACAGGAGTGCTGCAATCAGGATTCCCATGTATTCAGCCTCTCCAAAATCAAAGAGGATTGAAGTGAGATTTCCTGACCCATCCTGTAATGGCTATATGGCCTTTAGTGCCCTGCTTATGGCTGTTATAGATGGAATTGAAAACAGGATAGATCCAGGTGAACCCTTAGATAAAGACATATATTCCTTATCTCCTGAGGAACTCAAAAATGTGGATTCCACCCCAGGCTCTTTAGAAGAGGCATTAGATGCACTGGAAAATGACTTTGAATTCCTTTTAAAAGGAGATGTCTTTACTGAAGAGGTAGTGCGTGCATGGATTAAATATAAGAGGGAAAACGAGGTGGATGCAGTTAAACTGAGACCCCATCCATATGAGTTTATGCTCTATTATGACATTTAATTAAAAAAATATTTGCCTAAAATTAGGCCTGTCCACATGGTTTTGGGCAGGCCTAATTTTTCTTAAAAAAAAGAACAAGAAAAAGTGCAAAAGGCAAAGATAAAATGACGGAAAGGGAACAAAAAAAACTTGCCCATTTATCTGAATTTTCCAGATATCTAGGGAGATTGTTTGATAATGAAGAGTTTAGAAATTGGCTTTTAAAAGGGGGTCTTAGAAAAAATTACCCCATGATAGAACTCTATAAAGAGCTGAAAAATGAAGTTTCCGAGTTTAAGGACATTGATGATATAAAAAGGGCTTTTCGTAGATTTAAACAAAGACATTTTCTGCGTCTTGGTGTTAGGGATTTTTTACAAGACTTATCTTTTAATGATCTGGTTATACAGATATCCAACTTAGCAGAAGTTTGTTTGCAGACAGGAATTGAGATCTTGAGCTCAGACATACCAAAGGAAGAATCGGCCAATTGCAGGCTCGCAGTATTGGGCCTTGGCAAATTAGGTGGAAAGGAGCTCAATTACGCATCTGACATTGATCTTATTTATATTTATGACCAAAAAGACAAGTCAATCCCATGTTCCTTTTACACATCAATGGTACAGAAATTAAATGACATAATGGGAGATATATTTGAAGGAGACAGGGTATTTAAGGTGGATATGCGTCTTAGACCAAAGGGAAGATATGGAGAGCTTGTTCAATCTTATGACAGCGTAGTTGAACACTATCTCATTTATGGTCAGGCCTGGGAGAGACAGGCCCTTTTAAAGGCCAGAGGCGTTGCTGGAGACAGAAATCTAGCTTCGCTTTTTCTTTCTGAAATAAGGCCATTTGTCTTTAGAAGATTTCTGGATTTTCAGGCAATTTCTGAGATTAAGTCCATGAGGGACAAAATCTTAGAGGAAACAGAACAACAATATAAAGATTACACTCACGATGTAAAATTGGGAATTGGTGGGATAAGAGAGGTAGAGTTTATTACTCAGGCATTTCAACTAATCTATGGTGGGAGGTGTCCAGAACTAGCAGAAACAAACACTCTTATCTGTCTTGATAAATTAGCCAGGCTAAAGTTAATGCCTCAAAAAGTTATAGATGAGCTAAAACAGGGGTACATATTTTTAAGAAGGGTGGAACACTGGATTCAATTGGACAGAAATAGACAATCTTCCAAGATTCCAAAATCAGACAGTGACAGACAACGGCTCAGCAGGGCCTTAGGTTTTGCCACTACTGAAGAATTTTTTGACCATTTAAATATCCATACAAAAAAAATACATACACATTTTAAAGAACTATTTCATGAAACTTCGAAGTCAAGCGCCAAAAAACCTGTTATTAAAGAAGAGGATAAATATATACAAATACATCTAAGAGAAAATAAAGCCAGAATTCCAATAGCCAATTTCGAGCCTGGATTTCAAAAAAAGATAAAAAATATGCTTGAAGAGCTCAGTGACTTGCTTTCCCATGATGCCTTTTACGGCTTTGCAATGAGGGTTGGAACATTCTTATCAAAGGTGGAAAAAAGACCTGGCCTAAAAAAATTTTTAGAAGACAATCAAAATAGGGCAATAGAGATATTATCAGCAATTGGACGCTCAAGATTTGTATCCAGCCTATTAAATTACCAGCCATCTTTAATCGAAGGGGTGTTCAATGATTTAGTTGGGGATTTTAAAAATGAATGGAAAAAACATGCAGAGGATATATTAGCTCCATTAAATTTTGAAGATTCAATTGAATGGATAAGAAAAATAAAAAATGAGAGGATGTTAACACTCGCAATACAGGATTTAAAAGGAGATATTCACCTTTATGACCTTTTATACTCCCTTACTGAATTAGCTGAATTTGTTATTCACTGGACTTATAAAAAGGTCCTTGAACATTTAAATATTGATATGGATTTTCCCCTGGCTATCTTGGGATTGGGAAAACTTGGATCAAGGGAGCTTGGATATTTTTCTGATCTGGATCTTATGTATGTATATCGGCCTTTAAAAGGCGAAAATCCAGATATTATACCCAACAAGGTAATAAATATAGTTCAGAGATTTAATAATGCATTAAAGATGCCCATGCAAGAAGGTCCAGGATATGAAGTAGATACACGGCTTAGACCAACGGGCAATTACGGTCCTTTGATTGTAACATTAAATAGATGGAAGGAATATTATACTAATGAAGCAGATATATGGGAAATTCAATCCCTTTTAAAATTAAGACCAATCGCTGGTAATGTTTTACTTTTAAAAAAAATTAATGAATTAAAGTATGATTTTTGCTCCCAAAAATTTGATGAAAGAGTAGTCTGGCAAAAAATATCTCATATGAGGGATAGAATAGTGAATGAGAGGTCTAAAGAAACAGAAGGTGTTGTGGATATAAAAACTGGCAGAGGAGGTCTTATAGATCTGGAATTCTTTGTCCAGGGCATGTTGCTAACTGGAAAAGTGTCCATGGAAGATGCACACAATAAAAATTATAACTCTCTTTTGATTGAGTGTTTAAATGCTTTTGGTAAGGATCAGGAATTTATAAATATTTTGTCTCAGATTCATATTAACTGGCTATATTTGATACAGAGAATTCATCTTTTAACAAATTTGAGTTCATCTCGTATTACAAGAGAAAAATTTTTAGATATCATACAAATGGGACTCTGGCCACCTAAAGATACTTTTCTCATTGAGGAATTTGAAGACATAATCAAATATAAAAGAATTGTAGATAGATTTTGGCAAGATATTACTTTAAAATTTTATTAATAAAATTAAACTATTACACAAAAATGGAGACAGCCTATGTGCAGATTATTTGCATTAACAAGTGATGTCCCAAAATCTCCCATGTTGGCCATTGAGGCCCTGGATGTAATGAAGGAAGGACATGATGGCTCAGGAGTGGGACTTTATTTAACAGATCTTGGTGGAATTTTTGGAGAATTAAAGGAGTATCCAATTTTATCAGGGATATTCACAAGAGAAGGCATGAAAACCCTTGATAGTTATCTCATGCCAATGGGTTTTAAAACAAAGTACAACCACTCTATAAAAGTTAAAAAAGAACCACCCCCAGGTATACCCAAACGCTATATGTATCACATCAGGGCATATGAATACCCTGAAGATTGGGAAGATTTATCTTTTGAAGAAAAAGCTCATAGGCTCATGATGATAAGATTAAAACTCAGGGAAATAGGTCAGAAAGATGAAAGTATGATCGTGTATAGTTTTTGGCCAGATTCTATTTTATTAAAAGAGATTGGCGATCCCATGGAAGTCGCTGAATACCTTGATTTAGATAATATTGGGCTTAAGGCAAGGATTATTATGGCCCAAGGCAGGCAAAATACAAATTATGCTATAAATTTATATGCATGCCATCCCTTTTTTATCCAGGGAGTAGCATCCATGACCAATGGAGAAAATACCGCATTTGTGCCTATTAGAGAATTTTTGGAATCAAGGGGATTTCCTGGCTACAGAGGATATCAATCAGACTCTGAAGTATTTACCCATATTTTTCATTATATGATAAATTTTCTGGGACTACCAGTTGAGTTCTACAAACACATAATAACTCCTCTTAAGGATGAGGACATAGAGAAACACCCAAATAGTGAATTTTTAAAGAGGCTAAAACACTCCTGTAGAAGGCTCATAATAGATGGCCCTAATTGTGTTATAGGGTGTATGCCAGATAAAACTGTTGTGATGGTGCAGGACAGAAAAAAATTAAGGCCTGGGGTCGTTGGCGGGAAAAAGGGATTTTTTGTGTTTTCTTCTGAAATATGCGGCCTTGATTATGTGTTAAAAAAAGAATTAGGGGTAAACAATTTTGAATATTTTCAACCAATGTACATTGATACTGTGTATGTCACATCAGATCGTAAGGAGGTAATAAAGTGCTCTCAAATGAACCCATTACGCCTTCCCAATTAAGCCTAAAGGATCTTCCCTGGCTCATATATTGGGACAAAGAAAAATGTCAGCTTTGCGGCAGATGTGTTGCTGCGTGCCCAGTAAGGGCCATAGAATTAGGGACATTTAGACAGAGAATTGTTGAAACACCAATAAACAATAAAGAGGCACATACAAACCTCTATAAGATTTATTATGGCATAAAACAAAAGACAGATCCTGGTCATGCATGCATTGGGTGTGGACTTTGTTCTAAAGTATGTCCAAATCAGGCAATAATTCCTTTTCACAATGAAGAACCAGATAAACTTAAATTTCATATAAATTTAGGTGGTCAGCCAAGAAGACGTGGGGGCAGGAGAAATGTCCCCCATACAATCCTAGACAGGATAAAGTTTATCAGGATATCCATGTTAACTGACCCGGCCTTAGATGCTGGACGGCATGAATTTGAACTAAGGACCCTCCTTGGACGTGTGCTTCCTCCAGAAGAAAATTTAAAATGTTACAAAGAAAATGGATGGGTTCCACCAGTTAGGGAGATTTATCCACTAATAATTGGTGGAATGTCCTTTGGTGCCCTGTCTCCTAATATGTGGGAAGGGCTGGTTATGGGGGTAGCCTATTTAAATGAAGAACTTGGTATGCCTGTTAGGATGAGTACAGGGGAAGGTGGTTGTCCTCCAAGGCTCCTTAGATCGAGATTTTTAAAATACATAATCCTTCAGATCGCCAGTGGTTACTTTGGCTGGGATGAGATAATTCATGCAATCCCAGAGATGAAGGAAGACCCTTGTGCCATAGAGATCAAATATGGCCAGGGTGCAAAACCTGGAGATGGCGGGCTCCTTATGTGGTATAAAGTAAATAAACTCATCGCAGCAATCAGAGGTGTTCCTCCAGGTGTCAGTTTACCTAGCCCACCAACCCATCAGACAAAGTATTCAATAGAAGAGGCTGTTGCAAAGATGATCCAGTCTATGTACATGGCATGGGGATTTAGGGTGCCAGTTTATCCAAAGATCTCTGGTACATCTACAGCACTTGCAGTTTTAAATAACTTGACCAGGAATCCATATGCAGCAGCACTTGCCATAGATGGAGAAGATGGCGGCACTGGTGCTGCTTATAATGTTTCCATGGACCATATGGGTCACCCAATAGCCAGTAATGTAAGGGACTGTTATTTAAATTTAGTAAAGCTGGGAAAGCAAAACGAGATCCCGATCATTGGTGCAGGAGGGATTGGTAAGAGGGGAAATCTTGCAGCAAATGCAGCAGCTCTCTACATGCTTGGGGCAAGTGCAGTACAGGTTGGAAAATACATTATGCAGGCTGCTGCTGGTTGTGTTGGTTCTGAGACCGATAGGTGCAATATATGTAATATTGGACTCTGTCCAAAGGGAATTACATCTCAGGATCCACGCATTTACAGGAGATTAGACCCTGAAAAAGTGGCTGAAAGGGTAGTAGATGTATTTCTCACCTTTGATACTGAACTCAAGAAAATAGTGGCACCACTTGGAAGGTCCACCTCCCTACCAATTGGTATGTCAGATGCTTTGGGAATAGATGATTATCATGCAGCAGAAAGACTTAAAATTAAATATGTTGTATAAAAAATATAATTGTTAAGCCTAACGAATATTACATAGATAATGTTGCTATGTTCTAATTAAAAGGGAGATTAAGTCATGGGACAAAAGATAAGAGATGCCTATTTTATCCCTGGAAGGGAAAATGGAAAAAGGGTTGATTCTAGAATCCTTGAAGAAAGGATTCAAAGGGCTGTAGAACAAGGATTCAGGAAAATAGAAGTAGAGGCATGTGGACAACATGGAATTGGTGGCAGGCTGTGGAAGGCAGGAGACGAAGAAGTTGTTGTTTATGTGAGTGGTCCCCCTGGCCAGAGGGTTGGATCCATGGGATTTCCAAATACCAGGATTGAGGTCCTTGGAAATTCCTCAGATGATGTTGGGTGGTTAAATGCAGGTGCAGAAATTGTAGTTCATGGGCATGCAGCAAATGGAGTTGCAAATGGTATGGCCCAGGGTAAGATCTATATTGCAGGTAATATTGGCGCCCGTGGAATGACCATGACAAAATTTAACCCCAGGTTCACTCCACCTGAGCTCTGGGTACTTGGATCTGTAGGAGATTATTTTGCTGAATTTATGGCAGGTGGAATAGCTGTTATTTGTGGGTATAATCCCCAGAATCCAGATAATGTACTTGGCTATAGACCTTGTGTTGGAATGGTTGGAGGAAAAATTTTTGTTAGAGGAAAATACTTAGGTTTTAGTGAAAAAGATGCAAAAAGGGTACAGATATCAGAAGAAGAGTGGGCTTGGCTATGCGAGAATTTAAAAACATTTTTAAAGAAGATTGATAAAGAGCATTTATACGAAGAACTATCTAAATATGAAGATTGGGATTTAATAGTTGCAAGGTCTCCCCAGGAAAAAAGGAGTAGTTCACTTAGACCTATTTCTGATTTTAACAAAAATGTGTGGTGTAAGGAATTAGGACAAGGAGGATTAATAGGGGACCTTGTAGATTATGATAGAAGTCCAATTCCTGTGATTACAACTGGAGAGTTGAGGCGTTTTAAACCAGTTTGGGAAAACAAAAAATATGCAGCTCCATGTGAATTTGCGTGTCCAACTGGGATACCAGTGCAAGAGAGATGGGCATTGGTTAGAGAGGGAAGGTTTGAGGAAGCAGCAGATATGGCCCTTTTTTATACACCTTTTCCAACAACAGTATGTGGTTTTTTGTGCCCAAATCTGTGTATGCAAAATTGTACTAAACAAAAATATAATATGACTCCAGTGGATGTAACCCTCCTTGGTAAGGCTTCAGAAAATGCCAAGCTCCCAGAACTTCCACCTATAACAGAGAAAAAAGTTGCAATAATTGGTGGTGGACCTGGAGGTATATCCTGTGCATGGCAGCTTAGACTGAAGGGATACGATGTAACAGTTTTTGATAGACATAAAGAGTTGGGTGGTAAGATATCTGAGTACATTCCAAAGACCAGGATACCACAGGACATTTTGAAAAAGGATATTGAGAGAATAAAAAAGGTACTCCCTCACGTTCAATTGGAAGAGAATATAGGTAAAGAAAAATTTAAAGAACTGTTATCAGAATATGATTTTGTGGTTATAGCAACTGGTGCCCAAAGGCCCAGGATCTTACCTGTAGAGGGTAAGGAAAGATTAGTATCTGCTTTAGAATTTCTAGGCAAGAGTAAAAAAGATGAAATAGATCCAGGAGAAAGGGTAGTAGTAATAGGTGCTGGAAATGTGGGTTGTGATGTGGCAACTGAAGCCCACAGACTTGGTGCCAGGGATATTACCCTAATAGATATTCAGGAGCCAGCATCTTTTGGTAAAGAGAGAAAAGAGGCAGAAAAGGCAGGGGCCAAATTTAAATGGCCTGTTTTTACCAAAAAGATTATTGATAAAGGAGTTATTACTGATTCAGGAGAATTGATACCTGCAGATACAGTGGTAATCTCTATTGGAGATGTGCCAGAGCTTGACTTTTTGACAGAAGATATTGAGACAGACAGGGGATTTATAAAGGTAAATGAATACTATCAAACATCTAATCCAAAGGTATTTGCCATTGGAGATGTGGTGAAGCTTGGACTTATCACAGATGCAATAGGCAGTGGGAGGATAGCAGCGCAAGCAATTGACAGCCTTTTAAAAGGTGAAACTCCACAGCTTAAAAAACGTCCTGAGATTGACAAACAGAGAATGAACCCTGCATTTTTTGATCCTAGAATTGCCTCATATAAGGATGTAAAAGAGTGTGCAAATGAGTGTATGTCCTGTGGCAGGTGCAGAGATTGTGGTATTTGTATAACTTTGTGTCCACAAGGGGCAATTTCTAGATTAGCTCTGGATAATGGGGATTTTGAATTAGTAGTTGATGATGATAGGTGTATTGGATGTGGTTTTTGTGCAGATGTATGTCCCTGTGGAATATGGAATCTAATCCCAAATGAGCCAATGTTTTAACTATTTTTTTAAAACTGTTATAGAAAAAATTAAGGCCAGCAAAAATTAGCTGGCCTTAATTTTTATTAAATTAGTTAAAATTGTTAACTATTTAATATTTTCTTGGCAATTTCATCCCTTGCATCACAAATAAATGGGATACCTGTGACTTCTGCTGTTTCTTTATTTGCAGCCATAAGGTCATCGCGAGAGATTTCAGGAAGAGAGAATTTGCGTGCACCAGCCATTAACTGCTGTAAACCACATTTTAGCTTGTCCATTAGAGTATAGAATGCAATTGCGCCATAAGGGATATTTTTCATTTCATCTTTTCCTACCTTTGCTTCTACATCGTGGTAGTTAGCAAAGATCTCTTCTGCTGTTGAACCTAATTCAGCAACTGCTTTAGGTAGTTTATCCCAATTACCGCAAACCGCTTCTCTTCTCTCAGGATGTAATGCACCTTCTATGTTAGATCCAACAAAACCTGGGATCATTATTGCACGGCCCATGCAGATTATCTTTGTATAAGGCGCACCTAATGCCAAGCCTTTAAATATGTGATCTTCTAAAGCGAATCCGCCAGCAAATGATAAATCTACAACCCTTTTGCCCTTTGCTGCTAAAATACTTGCATATTCATAGGCCTTGGAGTGCAAATAAATTGATGGGACACCCCAGCTCTGCATCATATTCCATGGGCTCATACCAGTACCGCCGCCAGCACCATCTATAGTCAAAAGATCAAGTTTGGCATCTGTTGCAAATTTAATCGCCATGGCAAGTTCTTCATTTCCATAAGCACCAGTTTTAAGGGTTATCCGCTTAAAACCCAAGCTCCTTAAATAATCTATATGTTTCATAAATTCTTCTTGAACCTGTTCAACACGACTCAAATTTGTAGATCCAAGGCGGCTGTGTCTGGCAAAGGATTTTATGGCACCAGCTTTAAAAGCCTTTTGTACTTCTGGGTTTTCTGGATCAGGATCTACAACATAGCCTCTTTTCTTTAAAAACAGGGCATAGTCCAAACTTGTAACCTGAATTTCACCTCCAATATCCTTTGCACCTTGTCCCCATTTTAACTCAATAATACATTTATCTCCATATTTTTCTGCGATGTATTCTGCAACTCCATTTCTTGTATCCTCTACATTCATCTGGACAATAATGGCACCATATCCATCAAAATAACGCATATAGCTCTCAATTCTTCTATCAAGTTCTGGTGCTTTAGTAATTTTACCGTTGGAGAGCTCAGATTGGCGGTCAACACCAACTACATTTTCACCAATCACAACTGGAATTCCAACCAAAGATGCCCCAATAGCAAAAGAGTTCCAATACTTCTGGGCAATAAATGTTGATCCTAGTGCTCCTGTCATTAATGGAACACGTGCCTTGGTTTTTATTTCCTGTCCAAACTCGGTTTCCACGCTAACATTTGGGAAAATACAGTCATCAGGATCTGTAGAAAGTCCATTGGGCACACCATATGCCCCGTATGCATATCCTTGAATTCTAAGGGAGTTATATGAAATGCCAACATGTGTGGTGTTGTTGGCACCTGCGGTTACCTTACCAAAATCTCTAGGATAAAGAAGCTTTCTTCCCACTAAACTGGACATAAATGTTTCGCACTTGCCCTGACAATCTGCCCTACACAAAGTACATAGACCCGATTCAGCAGGGTTTCCTCTATTCGCAGTTCCCAATACATCGTTATTCTTTGAAAAACGTAAACCAGACATTGCCTACCTCCCTTGAGTTGATAATTTTTTAATTTAAGGTTACCTCTTTTTTAAGAGTCAAAGGGCTAATAAATTTAGCCAATAATAGAAATTTGTCAAGTAATGGATATTGTTTGCTGAAATACCTTGCAAATTCTGTAACTTGCTGTTATCATTTAACTATCGATCCCTCAGAAATCCCCCTCAATATTTAGGAGTAACCATGAAAAATTTTCCTATTGGGATTCAGAGCTTTGAAAAGATGATTAATTATAACTACTATTATGTGGACAAGACTCCGTTTGTGGATATACACAATTTGACTTAGAAACAGTATTTGCAGATAGGTTAGAAGATTTTGACACCAAAGAGGTAAAAATGTGTAATATGGCTACAGAATAACTACAGTCTGCCAGATTTAGAAAATTTTGAAGTAGGGGAGGAGGTTTTATCTCATTGGTATAGAATTTAGTAAACTTGAGCGAAACATTGTGGGGTTTGATTTAAAAAAGATTATATAAAACATCCTGATAAGTGGGGGGCTTATCAAAAATGGTGGAGGCGGCGGGAGTCGAACCCGCGTCCGGAGATACTACACAAGAGCTTCTACAGGCTTAGGTCAGGTTTTAATTTAATTGCCAGATCCCCCCTGACCAGGGTCTCTGACAACGAGCCTTCTAATTTTATTTCACTCAAATGCCAGAAGGCGGGCATTTGAGCTAGCCTGATTAATTTGTCACCTCATCTAAGCTATCAGGCGTCGCCTAGATGAGGCGTGGCTGACTTTAAGCAGCCATTGCGTATTCGTAGTTATTGTCGGCACTTAATTTTTTGCCGTGTGTTTTACGAGGCCTCACGGCACCTCGGCCTGCCACTCTTGCTTCGCTATCCCCGTCGAAGCCATTTCGCCCCCTTAAAAATTTTTGGGGCATAAAAAAATAGCGAGGGAGGGACTTGAACCCCCGACTCTGCGGATATGAGCCGCATGCTCTAACCAACTGAGCTACCTCGCCTCGACAAAAGCTATATATAAGCACTTTTTTTTCTTTTGGCAAGAAAAATTTTCCCATTTTTTGTATCATTCAGGAATATTGACTCATAGAAATTTATATAGTTATAAAAATTTTCCATGAAATTAAAGGTCAATGAAATATTTTATTCCCTCCAGGGAGAAGGGCCGTTTATTGGAGCCCCATTTGTTTTTTTAAGGCTTGCTGGTTGTGTAGAGCCATATTGTCCCTTTTGCGATACAAAATATGCATGGGAGAATTTTTATCCCATGTCAATTGAACAAATTTTCCTTGAAATCAAAAAATACAGGTGCAAAAATGTAGTTATAACAGGAGGAGAGCCCTTTTTACAATGGAATCTGGGATTAAAAGACCTCTCTAATTTATTAAAACAAAATTCCTTTTTTATTCAATATGAAACCAGCGGCAAAGTGGAAATTCCCAAGCACTCTCATGGAGTAGTAGTTTGTAGTCCAAAGTATCTTAATGGTAAATGGCATTTTAGATCAAAAAATCTATTTAACTGCCATTATT
>Ga0256842_1002958_pt1 | contig 11698 bp, 8 predicted proteins | sample 4559240metaG_FD_185973 | JGI IMG/M metagenome (GOLD analysis project Ga0256842, IMG submission 185973) | Hydrothermal vent microbial communities from Guaymas Basin, Mexico - 4559-240 | ecosystem: Environmental > Aquatic > Marine > Hydrothermal vents | place: Mexico: Guaymas Basin | collected...
CCTTCAGGTAATAGAGATGGCACATCTTTCATAGAATGCACTGCTATATCTGCATCACCCATTAGCAGGGCTTCTTCTATTTCTTTTACAAAGAGACCTTTCCCCCCTATCTTTGCAAGTGGGACATCCAATATTTTATCTCCAGAAGTCTTAATTATTTTGTATTCAACTTCTATATCGCTATATTTTTCCTTTATGAGATCACCAATATAATGGGCCTGCCAGAGTGCTAATTTACTTCCCCTTGTTGCTATACGTATCTTTTTCATGATGTTATCTTCCAATTGACTATTACCCTCCACAAGTGGCACAATTCCCTCCTGAACAACCTGCACATGAAGATCCTCCACTACTGGATGAAAGAGAGTCCAAAGAATTTCCACCAGATACCCTTGACCTACAAAGAGACATTAGTTTTTTGGTATTTTTACTATTACATTTTGGACATTGTACTTCTTCATCATTTTTAAATACCAGTTCTTCAAACTTATTATTACAATCTGCACATACATACTCATAGATTGGCATCTTAAACCTCCTTATATAATAAAATTATGCATATAAATCTAGCTTTTGCACTTCTTCAAACAAAAAAACATCTATAAGTTCACATACTAAATGAATTACACTTATATGAATTTCTTGTATAAGTGGAGTTGACTCTGTTGGTACTATGAGTGCATAATCACACCTATCAACAAACCTAATTCCTTTTGCCCCTGTTAGGCCTATTGTTTGAATATTTTTTTCTTTTGCAGCATCTATTGCATTCAAAATATTTTTACTTCTACCAGAGGTAGAAATAGCAACCAAAACATCCCCTTCTTGCCCAATACCTTTTACCTGTCTGCTAAACACATCCTTAAAGCTATAATCATTACTAATACAAGTAAGTATAGAGGTGTCAGTTGTCAATGCAATGGCTGGAAGTGCTGGTCTTTCTAGTTTATATCTGCCAACTAATTCTGCAGCCATGTGTTGGGCATCTGCTGCACTTCCACCATTTCCACATATTAAAACCTTACCACCTTTAACCAAACTGGCAGCAATTGTCCCGGCAATATCTATTATTAACCTTGCATTTTCCTCAAAAAATAAGGTCCTAAGTTTGGCACCCTCTGTAGAATGGTAATTGATTATCTCAAGTTCTTTTTGAAACATAAAAATACCCCATATATTACTTTTTAAACCCAATTGCAATTTGTATAGGTTTTCCATTTTGGTGTCAAATTCAATACAAAACAAAATACACTCAAAAAAACTGGAAAAACAAAATATTTTACGCTATAAAAATATATTGTCTTTGGTCACTGGTATAAAAAGCAAAAAAATGGAGGTTACCAATGGGAGACAAGATAAAACAAATTAAGGGAATGGAGATTTTAGATTCAAGGGGAAATCCAACTGTAAGGGTATTTGTAGAACTTGAATCTGGAATAAGGGCAGCAGCGTCAGTTCCATCTGGTGCAAGCACTGGAGAAAATGAAGCCCTTGAGCTCAGGGATAACGATCCCAACAGGTATTTGGGAAAGGGGGTGTTAAAGGCAGTTTCAAATGTAAATGAAAAAATAGCCCCAAAATTAATTGGTCTAGATCCAACCAACCAATTGGAAATAGACAAAATAATGTTGGAGCTCGATGGAACAGAAAACAAATCAAACCTTGGAGCAAATGCTATTTTAGGTGTTTCCATGGCGGTTTGCAGGGCAGCTGCAATGTCTTGTGGACTACCCCTTTATAAATATCTCGGTGGCACTACAGCAAGGAGGATCCCTGTTCCGTGTATGAATATTTTAAATGGCGGGGCACATGCAGACAACAGCGTTGATATACAGGAATTTATGGCAGTTCCCGTGGGCGCACCTACTTTTTCAGAAGGACTGAGATATATATCTGAGACATTTCATGTGTTGAAAAAAATATTAAAGGAAAAAGGACTTGCAACATCAGTAGGAGATGAAGGGGGATTTGCTCCCAATTTAAAGAGCAATGAAGAGGCCCTGGATCTAATTATTCAGGCAATAGAAAAGGCAGGATATAAGCCTGGGGATCAAATAGCCATTGCATTAGACTCTGCTGCCTCATCCTTTGCCACTGAAAAGGTTGGAGAATATGATTTAAAGTGGTCTGGAGGCGGCAAAAAAACAAGTGACGAAATAATAGAGATGGCAAAAGAGTGGATATCCAAATATCCAATCGTGCTCTGGGAAGATCCACTTTCTGAAAAAGATTGGGAGGGATTTAAAAAATTCACTAAAGAATTTGGAGATAAAATTGAGGTTGTTGGCGATGATTTATTTGTCACCAATACAAAATATATAAAACAGGGAATTGAACAAGGAGCTGCCAATTCAGCTCTTATTAAATTAAATCAAATTGGAACTGTAACCGAGACCATAGAGGCAATACGGCTCTGCAGAAACGCAGGATGGAGATACTTTATATCCCATAGATCAGGTGAAACAGAAGATGACTTTCTTGCTGACTTTTCTGTTGCTATGGATGGTGGACACCTAAAGACTGGTTCTGCGTGCAGGAGTGAGAGGATTGCAAAGTACAATCGCCTCCTTGAAATAGAAATGGAACTTGGCAAAGGGGCCGAATATTACTGGAAATGATGCTTATAAAACTTACCCCAGGTTTTTAAATCCTGGGGTAAAAATTTATATATTTTTTGATGCAAACAGAAGGCCCCTTAAAAGCAAATCTGGTCTTATCTCATCAATGGATTTGCACACATTTTTTACCTTCTCAGCAAAACCACCAGTGGCCACGACAGTGATCTCTCCAGATAAAAACTCTTTTAGTTGAGTGCACAGACCATCTACCATTGAAGCAAAACCAAAAATAAATCCATGTGTCATGCTGGTTACAGTGGAATTCCCAATGAGCATCTTGCCATCATCCACATCCAGACTTATTTTGGGCAATTTAGCGGTCTTCTGGCCTAGCGCCTGGAGTGATGATAAGATTCCAGGACAAATAAGCCCACCCAAATATATGTTGTCTTGAACACATTCCAGGGTAGTGGCTGTTCCAAAGTCTATTACAATGAGACCTGACGTGGAAAATAGTTCCCTGGCTGCATAGGCAGTTACCAATCTATCAGACCCCACCTCATATGGATTTGCATATCTATTTTCTAAAGGCAAAGGCAAATCCTCTGGAACAAATATAACATCACACATGGAATATTTGTTTCCAGCTTCTTTGATTATTCCGTTTAATGGTGGAACCACTGATGATACCATCCATAAATCAATTTCATTTATTTGCACTTTAACGTGCCTGGTAAGGGCAAAGATCTTAAAACCAAAAGTATCAGATGTCTCCCTTAAAGAGGTGGGCAAGACATAGGTAGAAACAATCTCATTGCCAACAGCAAGTCCTATTTTCGTATTTGTGTTACCCACGTCTATTAATAATAGTTTTTTTTCTTTCATATTGCCTCCTAATAAGGGTAAACAAAGTAAAGGCTACTCTTGATAATTGCCACCTTTTTGAGTAAGTTTAAATCTCCAAAAGTTAGAATGTATTAAAAAAAACATCAAGGTTTAACTTCAGGAGTTTCTTTATGGTAAAATTCAAAAAATACAGTGAAACTGTGGAATTTCACAGTCCTAAAAATCAGTTTAAAAAAACAAAAATAAACTTAGAGATCAGAGAAGACCCATTAACAGGCTTTAGGTCAATTATCAATGAATATCTAGTAAATAAAAGGGGACTTCTCTATCCAGACACAGACTATGAATATTTAGATTATATTGGTGACAGGAGTAAAAAATTTTGCTTTATGTGTGATCACAGGTTAGAAAAAATGACTCCGTATTATCCAGAAGATTTTCTGGAACAAGGAAGACTTAAGTACCAAGATGCAGTACTTTTTCCAAACTTATATCCCCTCTCAAAATTTCACGCAGTTATAAGGCTCACGTCTGATCATTTTAAAAAACTAGGAGAAATAAACTCAAAGATGGTATTTAATGGGCTTAAATTGGCCTTTGATTTTTTAAAAAAATCTTTTGATTATGATAAAAGATACAACTATCCAACAATAAACGCAAATTTTATGTTCCCATCAGGCGCAAGTGCAACTCACCCCCATTTTCAGATAATGAACTTCCTTGTCCCTTCCACCTTTCACCAGTTGTTATTGGATAGGTCAAAAGAATATTATGAAAAATATGGTTCATGCTATTTTATAGACTTAATAAAAAAAGAGAAAGAGTTAAATAAAAGGTATATTGGAGAGATTGGTGATGGAGTCTGGATTTCAGCCTATTCACCTATGGGAAGAAATGAAGTCCAGATAATTTGGCCCAAAAAAGAAAACTTCTTTCATTTTACTGAAAAAGATATAAAAGACTTAAGTGAGGGACTAGAAAAACTATTTATCTATTTTCATTCAAAAAAGATATCAACCTATAACTTTTCCCTCTTAAGTGGGCCATTAAATGAAAAAGCACCATATTTTAGGTGCATAATGAAGATAGTTAATAGACAGAATGTAGTAAAACACCACAGGACAGATGACTATTTTTTACAGAAGATACTTAAAAATGAACTCTCTGAGATTACACCTGAGGATTTAGCCAAAGAGATAAGGGAAATTTTTTAATTATAAAAAATTCGCATGAAAAAGGCGCTAATCTTAAACTCAACATCTCCCCCTCCTTAAAATTTTAAGATTAGCGCCTATGTTTTTTTAATTTTAAAGTCCCTATTTTATCCAGGGCTTTCCAACTGGTAGATTAATACCAACATCAGCGAAGATAATGTGGGCCATTAAATACCATGCAAGGCACGCACATAACAACAAGTCCCAGGCTGCCAATGTTCCCATGGCTTTGCTGCCTGCAAGTTCTTTTAAAACCAGACCAATAAATCCAAGAACTAATGTCAAAAATACAAGCGCAAGTACAGTATTGTGTCTCATAGAGGCTATAAACATGATAATTGAATAAATAGTCCAGACAAGGAGAAAGAATCCAAGCCCTTTGCCTGAAAATTTAAGTACTGGATAGGCCTTTACCAGTTCTGGATTTGACCCCATGATGATAAAAAAGCACAATGCTATCCAAAAGGCACCATAAGATACAAAGGCACTAAACCCAAAATTATTCCCAACCCTAAATTCAAAGTATCCAGCAATCATCTGGGCAGCCCCACCATAAACGAGCCCTAGCCACAATACTGGGGTAATTCCAACCCACCCAAGGTTGTGACATTGGAGTATAAAAGTGGTCATTGCAAAACCACCCAAACCTACTGCTGCTGGATTACCTAATTTTACTTCACTCATCTTCTCCTCCTTCCTAATTTTTATAAATTTGAATACTTGGGCCTTCTAGTGATTAAGGCCAATAAAATGCCTATTATAAGTAAAACGCCTGCAATATAAAAGGCGTTATCATAAGAGTGATATTTATCGTAGATCCTTCCTGCCAATTTAGGCATAAAGGCTCCCAATCCCCATCCTATAAATACCAATCCATAATTGAACCCTAAGTTTTTAGGTCCGTAAAAATCTGCGGTAAAGGATGGGAAAAGAGATAGACCTCCTCCATAACCCCAAAAACCAATGGCTGCGGCAAGAAATAACAGAGGAATAACTTTCATCTGAAGTAGTGTTGGAAATAAGAACATCACGAGAGCAGCAGCAACATAGTTAAGAATCAATGCATTTTTTCTCCCAATTTTGTCAGAAATTATACCGGTTCCAATCCTACCTGCAGAATTAAAGATAGCACCCCATGAGACCAAAAGATAACCTGCTGCCATAACAGATTTAATCATTTTGGCAGCGTGACCAATTAAGAGAAGTCCAGCCTGGGTATTGATACAGAACATTGCCACTAACGCATAAAATTGCCAAGTTTTTAACACTTCCCCAGCTGACCAATCATAGCTAGTTTGAGTAGCTGCTTTCTTGGCACTTTCTTCTGCTGTTTGGGGAGGAGTTGGAGGTTTATAATCATCAGGTGGCCAAGCCAATACTTGAGCTGCAGCTAAAATAACGACCAAATACATCACACCCAATACATAGAAAGAAGTACTCATACTATATTGGGTTATTAGCCATTTTGCCAAAGGAGCCACATAAAATGCTGCGAATCCATAACCACTTACAACCAGTCCTGCAATTAATCCCCTTTTATGTGGACCAAACCATTTTAGTGCTGCTGGGGTTGGAGCTGCGTATCCTACTCCCATACCAATCCCACCAAGAACACCAAATCCAAGTAAAATACCAGTATAACTTTTCATGGCCCCAGCTAATAGTAAACCTAAACCTATAGCTAACCCCCCAATGGAAGCTGCTATTTTAGGACCATATTTGTCCTGTATCCTACCCCCTGGAATCATGAGAAGGGCAAAAATTAAAATACACAAGGATGCTGGATTGGATGCCTGCTCAGCAGTTAAAGGAACCCACCCCTGCGCAGTCATTAATTTTTCATCTGTTAAATATTTTACCCAAACACTCCACGCATACAAACATCCAAGACAAAGATTTATTACTGTACCAGCAAAAACAACCTGCCATGCCTTTGCCGGTTCTTTTGCCATTGTTGGCGGTCCATTTGTCATCCCTTAACTCCTTTATTTTTTACTAGCAAGGACGTCTGAGTTCTATATATACCCTGCTAGTAGATTGATTCAATCATCTAAAGGTAAAAGAGTTAATACCTTCATTTACCTAACATTAAATCAAATTTAATATCCCCTTCTTTACATCAGTGAAGGCAGCCAAATAACTGCCTTCACAATTTAATTAATTACCCTTGAACCATCTTTTTAATTTCTTCTACTACTTGAGGATTGGACAGGGTCGTAATGTCACCAAGATCTTGTTTCTTGTTGGATATTGCAGCCAGAATTCTGCGCATGATCTTACCAGACCTGGTCTTTGGCATATCAGGAACAATAAATACCCTTGCTGGTTTTGCTATCTTTCCAACAATGTCAGATACTGCATCTGATATCTTCTTGGCCAGCTCATCTGATGGATCAAAACCAGGTTTAAGGGATACATAAAGATGAGGGACGGTTCCCTTGATTTCATCATAAACAGCAACAACTGCTGCCTCTGCAACCTCTTCCACTGTAAGTGCTGCAGATTCGATTTCTTTAGTACCAAGCCTATGACCTGCTACATTTATAACGTCATCTACTCTACCCAAAATCCTCACATATCCATCTTTAGCTATAACTGCAGCATCACCAGCCATGTATGGCCAATCTCTCCAATCCTTACTCTCTGGATTTTTGCAGTATTTTGCGAAATAGGTGTCCACAAACCTCTGTCTGTTCTTCCAGATGGTCTGCATTAGACCTGGCCATGGATTTTTGATGCAGATATTTCCAGCCCTACCAGACCCTGGTGGTATTTCATTTCCTTCATCATCCAAAATAACTGGGTGAATTCCAGGAACTCCTGGGCCTGCACTGCCTGGTTTCATTGGTTTTAGTGCAGGGACAGTGGAGCACAGAAAACCTCCAGTCTCTGTCTGCCACCACGTATCCACAATAACTGCCTTACCTTTTCCTACCACGTTATAATACCATCTCCATACCTCTGGTTCAATGGGCTCACCAACAGTAGTCATATGTTTAAATTCATGATTGTATTTTAGAGGTAAATCACCACCAGCCTTTCTAAGTGCCCTAATGGCAGTTGGGGATGTATGGAAAATATTTACCCCTAATTCTTCAGATATTCTCCAGGGCCTTCCTGGATCTGGATAAGTTGGAGTCCCTTCAAAAACCACAGTGGATGCAGCAAGTGCAAGGGGACCATACACAATAAAAGAATGACCTGTAATCCATCCAATATCCGCCATACACCAATATACATCCTCTGGATGGATGTCCTGAATTACCTTTGACATCCATGTAACATATGCGAGGTATCCACCAATTGAATGTTGGGCACCTTTGGGTTTGCCTGTAGAACCACTTGTATACATCAAAAATAAAATTCCATCAGCTGGCATTGAAACTGGTTCAACTTCCTTGTGATAATAGTCCTTTAACACATCGTTCATAATATAGTCTCTGCCATCAATTAAAGGCGTAGGTGAAGAATACTTCCCTGGATATCTTTGCCATATAAGTACTTTCTTTACCTTCTGCCCCTGTTCTTCAGCAGTTTTTACTGCCTCATCTGCCTTTTGTTTGTGGTCAAGTAGGTTACCAGCCCTGTAATAGGAATCCATAGTGATTAAATATTCACTTTCAGAATCAACTATCCTCTCACCACAGGCCTTACCACTAAAACCCGCAAATACCTGGGAGTGTATTACACCAAGCCTTGCACAAGCAAGCATTGTAATTGGCAATTCAGGTGTCATTGGAAGATGTAATGTGACCCTATCCCCTGCCTTTAAGCCACAAAAATCTCTTAATAGCGCGGCAACTTCATTTACCCTTCTCCAGAGTTCCTGATATGTAATTTTAAGGATCCTCTCTTCCTCTAATTCAGGAACAAAATAGATAGCCACCTTATTTTTGTATTTCGCCAGATGTCTATCAACGCAATTGTAACATGCATTTAACCTTCCTCCTACAAACCACTTCCAGCAAGGGGCATCAGAAGTATCTAAAGTAGTATGCCAGTATTTGTCCCAGTCCAATAGCTCAGCCATTTCTCTGAAACACTCTGGGAAATTATCTAGGCCAAAACGATCGTAAACAGAACTATCTGTACAATTTGCCTGACCAATAAAGTCAGGAGAAGGATAATAGTATTCTTCTTCTTGCCATCTTACCTCATAATGTTTTTTTTCCATTTCTCCCATCTCTCCCCTCCTGTTTTAAAAGGTTTAAAAACAATGTTTACTAATTCTAGTATGATTATTTTATGCAACAATCCGTTTTTTTTGTCAATCCCTTTTTTTACTTTTTTTCAAACTTCAGTTGATTTTTTTTTCTTTTAAAGTAAGAATCTTAACAAGAGATATTTTGAAGACAGAATATCTAACAGATAAAACCAAAATACTAATAATCCTGTTTGGGGATTCTAAAGGGGATAAAAAATGAGTCTAAAAGACTTAGATCATCTGTTTAGGCCAAAGGCTATTGCAGTTATAGGTGCGTCCAATAGGCCAAAGAGTATTGGCAGCGTAGTTATGAAAAACTTACTTAATGGCGGATTTGCAGGGCCAGTACTTCCTATTAATCCAAAATATAATGCCATAGCAGGCGTATTAGCATATCCCAATCTTACATCTATGCCAATATCTCCTGATCTTGCTATAATTTGTACCCCACCAAATACAATCCCTCACTATCTAACCGAGTTTGGTGAAATAGGTGGAAAAACTGCGCTAATCATGAGTACAGACCTAAATAAACACCATGAAAAGGGAATACCTTTAGATAAATTGTGTCTTAACATTGCAAAAAAATATTCTATGAGAATTTTAGGTCCAAATTGCTTGGGCATCATGATTCCAAGAATAGGATTAAACGCAAGTTTTGGGATAACCACCGTACCACCTGGTCAGATTGCCTTTATTTCTCAATCAGATTCCCTTGGTTTGGCAGTATTAGATTGGGCGCACTCAAAAAATATCGGTTTTTCCACATTCCTGTCTTTAGGAGACTCTCTTGATATAAATTTTGACGAAATAATAGACTATCTTGCTGGAGATCCCTACACAGCATCAATCCTATTATATATTGAAGATATAAAGAATCCCAGAAAATTTATTTCAGCAGCAAGATCAGCATCCAGAAACAAACCCCTGATAGTTATAAAAGGGGGTTCCATAAGAGACGAAGACTCAAAGATCATATTTTACAATGGAAGAAAAGTAGATACAGAACTTATCTACGATGCCCTATTTAGAAGGGCTGGAATGTTAAGAGTATATGAAGTAGACGAGCTTTTTAATGCTGTAGAGACCCTGGCAAGATCAAAACCCCTTAGGGGGGATAAACTGGCCATATTAAGCAATGGCGGTGGGCCTGCAATAATGGCCAAAAATATGTTAATTAATCAAGGGGGCACCCTTGCCAAGCTAGGAGAAAAAACCCTTAATCTTTTAAAACAAGAAATAGGAGATACTTTTTTTGGAGAAAATCCAATAAGAATTATGGATCATGCACCTAGTGAGGTTTACTCAAAGACATTAGAGATACTACTTAAGGATAAAAATGTAGACGCTATAATGGTCATCCATGTACCTTCAGCATTTGTCTCATCCAGGGATGTGGCAGGGGCAATAGTCAATACTATTGGACAGAGCAGAAAAAATATATTCACAGTTTGGCTTGGGGAAAATGCACCTAAAGAGGCAAGAAGGATCTTTGCAATATCTAATATTCCAACTTATGAAACCCCAGGGGAAGCCGTTAGAATTTTCATGGACCTTGTAAAATTCAGGAGAAATCAAGAGCTCCTTATGGAGACTCCAGACTCCGTACCAAAGGAATTTATTCCAAATCCAGAACCAGCAAAAATAATTGTAAAAAATGCATTAAAGGAAAATAGAGACACATTGAGTTTACCAGAATTAAAAGAGGTATTATCCCTTTATTCCATAAAAATGCCAGAGAGCCGATTTGTTGAATCTATTGAAGATGTGCCTTTAATCGCCAGGGAAATTGGTTTTCCCCTTTGTGTTAAAATTTCATCTAAAGACATACAGGATCCCCAAGAAATTGGAGCTGTTGCTTGGGACCTTGAAAAAGAAGAAGATGTAAAAAAGGCTGCAGAGGCCATCTTGACACGGGCAATCAAAAATCGCCCTGAAGCTCAAATAGACGGATTTATTGTTCAGAAGATGTTCAGAAGGCCTGAAGCCTTTCAATTATTTGCTGGTTTTCATGAACACGAAATTTTTGGACCTGTAATCTTTTTTGGACAAGGAGGATCTGATATAAATAGGGATTTAGCTGCTGGATTCCCACCACTTAATATGACCCTGGCAAAAGAAGTTATTACCCATACTCAAATTTCAAGACATCTCAAAGAAGCGGCATCGAGTGGCAGAGTTGATTTAGATGCTTTAAGACTCACCCTTGTTCAACTATCTCAATTAACAATTGACGTCCCCCAGATTAAGGAAATTTTCATTAACCCTCTTATTGCTGACTCGTCTGGGGTCCTGGCTCTGGATGCAAAAGCCAAAATTGCTGAGACCAACTTAACAGGTGCTGCAAGACTGGTCATAAGGCCATATCCAGAGTATCTGGAAGAATACGTATCCTTACCTTCAGGACTAAATGTCCATATCAGACCCATTAGACCTGAGGATGAAGAGAAACATAAGAGATTTATGGATAAACTATCAGAATATGATATCAGGATGAGATTTTTTGCATTTGTACATGAATTCACCCATTCCCAACTGGCTCATTTGACCCAAATAGATTATGATAGGGAAATGGCATTTATTGCTATAAATTTAAATGAAGGGGAAGATAAGGGTGAAACAATAGGAGAAGTCAGAGCATATTTTGATCCCGACAATACAACTGCAGAATTTGCCATTGTGGTAAGGACAGACCTAAAACTAAAAGGACTTGGGACTATCCTTTTGGATAAAATGATAAGATACTGCAAAATGAGAGGCACAAAAATTCTAATGGCTTATACTTTAAGGGATAACAAGGCAATGCAGGCCCTAGGTAAAAAGCTGGGATTTAAAATAAAGTCTGACCCCGATGACCCTGAGACTATAATCTTAAC
>Ga0256842_1002959_pt1 | contig 11698 bp, 11 predicted proteins | sample 4559240metaG_FD_185973 | JGI IMG/M metagenome (GOLD analysis project Ga0256842, IMG submission 185973) | Hydrothermal vent microbial communities from Guaymas Basin, Mexico - 4559-240 | ecosystem: Environmental > Aquatic > Marine > Hydrothermal vents | place: Mexico: Guaymas Basin | collected...
CTTTTCTTTGCTACGAGACTTAAGGCGGAATAGTACATTAAGTTAAAAATATGTAATTAATTCAAAAAACGGATATGATTTTTCGATGTAGTAAATATAAGGGTGATTCAAAACAAATATATTAAAATTCATTTTTTTTTATTTATACAACACTCAATCACTAAAAAATCTAATCTTACTTATTTTTTAGTTTTGCAGATTCAGGACAGATTTTGTTTTTTACAGGTATTTACCGGATGTGAGCAATAGATTGAAAATAATAAAACAAACAGAGCCGGACACTAATTAATTAAATTGGAAGAGGATTAGTCCTCCCATCCTCTTCCGAATCCGAAACCTCTGCCGTATCCTCTTCCAAAACCGCGTCCAAATCCTTGTCCCCTGCCTCTTCCAAAACCTACACCTCTTCCGAAACCGCGGCCAAAGCCTTCTTCTCTTCTGAAACCATATCCGTAACACCTGCCTCTTCCAAAGCCTGAACTTCTGCCTCTTCCGTAACCGTATCCTCTGCCGAATCCGGATTCTCTTGAATTAAAATCTGTTTGCATATTTCCCTCCTTCATATCATTTAAAATTTCTTCAATGTCTTTTTTATCTGTTTCATAAAAACCTATACCTTCGGCTTCAAGATTTCTCGCCATTCCTTCGCCGAATTCGTTTGCTACTAAAACATCCACATCCGCCTCTGCTAAAAGGGGCGGTATAATTCTTCCGGTTCCGAAACCTCTGTTGCCTTCAGGCAGATTTTTTAAATTTATATGTTCTTCCTGAATTTTTTCCATTACCGGATTGGTAATGTAAAATCTTTCGTTAGTGTTTGTGTCAATTACTAAAAAACCTTTTGCAAGGCCGATATGTGATGATAATGTTTTTTGATTATTTGTTGGAAATGCTATTCTCATTTTACCCTCCTTAAAAGTTTTTATATTAATTCTATGGATTTTGCGTTTATAATAGCGTCTGCAATCTTAGTTCTTGCATTATTTAAAATTCTTCCGAATGTCGGACGCGATATTTCCATTTTGTTTGCCGCATCTTCTTGGTACAGGCCTTCTAAATCGGCAAGTCTTATTGCTTCCAATTCATCTTTTGTAAGTGTGATTATTTCTAATGAGTGTGTCGGCACACCGCAGGGTTTAAAACAGATATTTTTAAAATTACCCCTGATTCTTCTTCTGATTCTTCTAGGCATTTAAGTCTCCTTGAACATATGCTCAATCGGATTATACAACTTTTATGAGCATATGTCAAGATAATTAAAAAATAATTTATATTTAAATTCGTAAAAATAAAAAGCGCGATTTTTACAATAGGAAATTTAATAAAAAAAGAGATTTTAAAATTAGTTTAAAAGAAAATTTATTTTTTTAATTTGCGTTACAAAAAACTGCTTATATGTTTATCATCCGTAAGTTTATATTCTATTTCATATATTTCAAGATTATCAAGCATCCCTTCACCAAGTTTTTTAGCAATAAACAGGTCAACTTCATAATTTTTAAGTAACGGCGGAATGATTTCGCCGGTATGAAGCCCGTTTTCACCGCAGTCTCTTTTTTTAATGTTTTTTTCTTTTACAATTTGGTATAAAGGATTTTCGATCAGTTTTTTTTCTTTTGTTTCGGTATTATAGATTAAGAAATATTTACAAAACGGAATATAATCACAGATTGTTTTCTCATTAGATGTTGGAAATGCTATTTTCATAATTATCCTTTTAAGTGTTTTTTTATTTTTTGTGAAGCGACTGTAGCTTTGTCTTGCAAGAAAATATCGGTTACAGTTCTTGTATAGTTAGATTCTTCAATGTTGATTTCTATTATGTTTGCTCCGTTTTGTTTTGCAAGTATCGGAATTTGGCTTGCAGGCTGTATTTCACCTGTAGTTCCTATTACAAGCATCAAATCACATTCCTGAGCGAGCTCGAGTGATTTTTCAAGTGCTTTTTTCGGAATAGGTTCTTTGAAAAACACAAAGTCAGGCTTAAGCAGTCCCCAGCATTTCGGACATGAAGGAGGCAAGTCGTTTAAATCCACTTCTTTTTTGTCAAATTTTGTAAAACAGTTCATGCATACGAGCTTTTTTGCAGTACCGTGAAACTCAATAACGTTTTGGCTTCCGGCTTCTTGGTGAAGGTTGTCGATATTTTGGGTAATTACGGCATCCAAAAGTTTTTCTTTTTCAAGTTCGGCAAGAAAATAATGTGCAGTGTTCGGTTTTACGTTTTGCATGTAATCATAAAAAATTTCTTTGATTTTTGTCCATGATTCTTTTGGATTGAGTGTGAAATAATCTATATCCAGTATTTTCGGATCGTATTTACTCCATAAGCCTTCAGGCCCTCTGAATGTAGGTATACCGCTTTCTACGGAAATACCGGCACCCGTGAATGCCACTGTTTTTTTAGATTTTTTTATTAATTCAGCAGCTTTTTTGTAAAGAGCAGACATTTTTATCCTTTTTAAAAGATAATGAATTTTAGCATAAAAAATTTTTAATGTATCTGATATAAATTAAATTAATATATTAAGAGATTTTGCGGATATAAGGAAAAGGAGAAAAAAATGATTATATTTTGCTTGCGATGTCTTTTACTGCAAGATATGCGTGATTGAATGCCAATGCAATACTTCCTGCACTTGTCACTACATCACCGATAACATACAGACCTTTTACATTGCTTTCCATTGTTTCTTCATTATATATAGGCTCACCCCATTCATTTAATTCTATTCCGCTGTTTTTAAGGAAATCTACAGGGCTTGTTCCGCCAAGTGCATATATTACTCTGTCAAATACTTCACTTGTTCCGTCTTTAAAATTAACTTTAACTTTAGGAGGTGTTACACCTTCTTCTTCATACGGCTCAACACTTTCAACATCAACACCAAGTTTGGCTTTTAATTTTCCTTCTTTAATATATCTTTCCACAATTTCTTTATTAGTAGGATTCATTCTGGTGATTTCCGCTCTTCTGTAATTAAGTGTTACATCACATCCGATATTCATATCAATAAGACCATAAGCATATTCACCGGCGGTATCACCGCCACCGACTACCATTACTTTTTCGCCTGGCTGAACTTTATCAAGGTTGAAATTAAGTCTAGGTCTGATTTTTCCAGGGAATTTATATCCAGGTTTGTTAGGTTTACCCATTCTTCCTATGGCGATTATTACATTTCTTGCCTGAATAACTCCAAGTTCGTGATCAGCACCGATTTCAAAAAGGCCGTCATGGTTTTTTTCTACGGCGTAAACATGATGATTATATTTAAATTTATCTGCCACACCGGCATCTTGTATTTTTTTCTCCATTTGTTCAAGAAATTCCTCTTTTAAACATTCTTCAAAAGTAACGTTTCCGATAAATTCAAACTTTTTACCCTGCCAGTCTTTATCAACCCTTTTTCCGGGTTTATAAAATTTTCTGATCATATCAGAATGATTATCAGCTTTTTCTAAAACAAGAATTTTATTTATTCCTGCTAACTTTGATTCGATAGCACTTGCGATACCTCCCGGACCAGCCCCGATAATTACAATGTCCAATACTTTATCCAAAGACATCAAATCTCCTTTTTTTATTTGTATTATAACGCATTATTGCTTAAAAGGAAAAAATGTAACTTATTCAAAATTTACTAAAACAAAAACGTGTAAAAATGTAACACAAGAAAAAGAAATATAAGAATGAATCGATATAAATGAATATTAATTCACCATAAATACAGCATTCTTGTTATTCTTTTTTTTATTTGATAAAATAATATATAAAAAAGGAAGATTATGACTGAAGTGTTACAAAAAGTAAAAGAAGCTTCCAGAGTAACTGCAACGTTAAAAGGTGAAGTTAAAAGAAAAGTATTAAAAGAGATGGCAGAATCTTTAGAAAAAAACGCTTCCGTAATAATTAATGAAAACAAAAAAGATTTGGATTTTGCAGAAAAAAACAATCTCTCCGCTGCTTTAATCGACAGACTTTTTTTAGATGAGAAAAGAATTTCTTCCATGGCAAACGCATTAAGGGACATAGCATCGCTAAAAGACCCGGTTGGAAGGGTGATTGAGGGTTGGATGTTAGATAACGGTCTTAAAATTGAAAAAGTAAAAATTCCTATAGGTGTAATAGGTATAATTTATGAAAGCAGACCTAACGTAACGAGTGATGCAGCGGGGCTTTGTTTTATGAGCGGAAATGCATGTATTTTAAAAGGCGGAAAAGAAGCAATGCACTCAAACATAGCCATAATCAATATTCTTCAGGATGTATTAGTTAATAACAACCTGCCAAGAGAAGCGGTTTCGCTACTTCCGGATTATTCAAGGGAAGGGGTTTATAAGCTTATTCAGGAAGATGAATTTGTTGATCTTATAATTCCGAGAGGAGGGGAAAAACTTATAAAATTCGTAAGCGAAAATTCAAAAGTTCCGGTAGTTAAACACGATAAAGGTTTATGTCATATCTATATACATAAAGACGCAAATATCGATGAAGCGGTAAAAATCAGTGTAAATGCCAAAGTCCAGCGTCCCGGTGTATGTAACGCGGTTGAAACACTGCTTGTGGATTATGACATAAAAGATATTCTTTTACCTAAAATCAAAGAAGAAATGGAAAAAGAGGGAGTAGAGCTCAGAGGATGTGAAGAAACCCTTAATGTTATCGATATTAACAAAGCAACAGAAGAAGACTGGAATACCGAATATTTAGATAAGATTCTCTCAATTAAGGTTGTAAGCGGTTTAAATGAAGCGATAGAGCATATTCAAAAATACGGATCAGGACACAGTGACGCGATTATCACTGAAAATTACAGTATAAGCGAGGAGTTTTTAAACAGGGTTGACAGTGCCTGCGTATATGTGAACGCATCTACTAGATTTACCGATGGAGGAGAGTTTGGATTTGGCGCGGAAGTAGGTATATCTACAAATAAACTGCATGCAAGGGGACCTATGGGAATTGATGATTTGACAACATATAAATATAAAATATACGGAAACGGACAGATTAGAAAATAAAAAGGCTAAAAGCAACAAGCTAAAAGCGAAAAGCTAAATAGGATTAAATATAAACATATTGGTTTTGAACTTTGTGCTTATAGCTTTAAGCTTATAATAAAAGGAGAATAAGTGATAGCTATAGATTTAGGAAGCAATACGATTAGAGCGGTAAAATATGACTGTGCTACAAATACTAAATTAGCAGAATTTGAAAGAATTGTAAAAACAGCCGATAAACTTGTTAAAACAAACGGAATTACAGACGAAGCGATTGAAAGAATAATAAATGCGGTCAAAGATATTAAGCAAAGGTTTAATATCGCTGAAAATGAAAAAATAAAAGCCGTAGCCACTGAAGCGCTTAGAGCTGCTAAAAACAAAGAATTTGTTATAGAAAAGATCAAAAATAAAACCGGAATAGAATTTGAAGTAATATCTCCCGAGGAAGAAGCAAATTATACTGCTATTGCGGTTGAAAAGTGTTTAGAGAAATGTGATTATGTTAACTATAATCATTTTTTATTGATAGATATAGGTGGCGGAAGTACCGAAGTTACGGTTAAAAATAAAGACAATATGTTAAGTGAGAGTTTTAGACTCGGAATTGTGACTGTTACACAAAGACATAAAACGCCTGAAGCAATTAAAATGGCTGTTAAGAAAAAAACAAAAGATATAAAAAACTTCCTGGATTTTGCTTTTAACACTTTGAGAAAACCTAAAATGTTTGTCGCAAGTAGCGGAACACCTACTACAATTGCCGCTTTAAAATTAGGAATGAAATATTCCACTTATGACGGGAGCAAAATAAACGGTACGAAAATAACACTTGAGGATTTGGATTACTGGGCTGAAAAACTTATGAAAATGGAAATGAAAAAAAGAGAAGAACTTGTGGGTGTCGGAAGAGGGGATTTGATAATTAGCGGTATTTATATTTTTAAAGAAATTTTCAAACTTGCGAAATACAGGGAATGTATAGTGTGTGACGACGGACTTAGAGAGGGTGTGGCTATCAACGAATGTGAAAAAGGGGTAAAGAAGTGAAAAGTGAAAAATATAAAACTTTAAAAACTAACCAATCCCAATAACCAATACACCAATACACAAATAACTAATATACCATTTACTAAAAAACTGAATACAAACAATGAATTCTGAAGTTTAATTTTGTTATAATTCCGACAAAAAGGTTTTTTTATGAAATTGACCGGTGCTCAGATTGTAATAGAAAGTCTTATTAAAGAAAATGTTGAGGTTGTTTTCGGTTACCCCGGCGGTGCTATAATGAATGTTTATGATGAAATTTATAAACAAAACGCTTTTAAGCACATACTTGCAAAGCATGAACAGGGAGCCGTTCATATGGCCGACGGATATGCAAGGGCAAGCGGTAAAGTCGGTGTTGCAATGGTTACAAGCGGACCCGGCCTTACAAATGCGGTTACCGGAATTGCCACTGCATATACCGATTCAATACCTTTGGTTGTAATTTCCGGGCAGGTACCTACAACAGCCATAGGAACGGATGCGTTCCAGGAAGTTGACGCGGTAGGTGTAACAAGACCAATAACAAAGCATAATTTTTTGGTTAAAGACGTAAAAGACCTGCCGTTTATTATGAAAGAAGCGTTTTATCTTGCAAGAAGCGGAAGACCCGGACCCGTGCATATTGACATACCAAAGGATGTAACGGTAGCTAAAACAAAATTCGAATATCCCGAAAAAATAGAACTTATTACATATAAGCCTACATACAAAGGCAATAAAAGAGCGATAAAAAGAGCCGTTGACGCTATAAAAAGGGCAAAAAGGCCGGTGTTGTATGTGGGAGGCGGAGCTGTTTTAAGCGGTGCTTACGAATTAGTCAGAGAAATGGTTAAACTTACAAAAATTCCTACGGTTGAAACGTTAATGGCGAGGGGTGTTATTAGACACGACTGTCCGTATTTGCTTGGAATGGTCGGAATGCATGGAACATATGCGGCTAATATGGCTATGAATGATGCGGATTTGATTGTGTCTTTAGGTGCAAGATTTGATGACAGGGTTACTGGAAAGCTCGATGAATTTGCAAAACATGCGGATATCGTTCATATTGACATTGACCCGAGCCAGATAGGAAAAGTAGTTAAAACAAAATATCCTATAGTTGGTGATTTAAAAAACGTTCTTGAAGATATGCTTCCTTTAATTATAGAAGAAATCGATGCAGACAAATATGAAGAATGGAGAGAGATTTTAAACAGATATCAAGAACTTTACCCGCTTAAATACAATGACGACGATTCTGTTATTAAACCTCAGTGGGCTATTCAAAAAACCGGGGAAATAGCACCGGAAGACGCTGTTATTTCAACGGATGTCGGTCAGCATCAGATGTGGACGGCTCAGTTTTATCCGTTTACATATCCAAGACAGCTCTTAACAAGCGGGGGACTCGGGACTATGGGATTCGGATTTCCTGCAGCGCTTGGTGCTAAAAGAGCCGTTGGTGAGAAAGTTGTTATAAACTTTACGGGTGACGGAAGTATTATGATGAATATTCAGGAAATCCTTACGGGATACAGATACAAACTCCCTGTTGTGAATATTATCCTTAATAATAACTATCTTGGAATGGTCAGACAGTGGCAGACAATGTTTTATGACGACAGGCTGAGTGAAACGGATCTAAGCGACGTTCAGCCTGATTTTGTAAAATTAGCCGAGAGTATGGGCGGTATAGGATTTAGGGTAAAAACAAAAGATGAATTTGAAAAAGCCTTAAAAGAAGCAATCGAAGCTAAAAAAGTGGCATTTATAGATGTTCAAATAGACAGACGCGAAGATGTTTTACCAATGGTTCCGCCAAATTCACCGCTTAAAAATATGCTTATATTTAAGGAAGACAAATGAAAAGAATAATATCGGTAATTGTGGAAAACGAACACGGAGTGCTTGCGAGAATAGTAAATATGTTTGCAGGAAGAGGGTATAACATCACTTCTTTAACCGTGGCACCTATACCAAACAGCGAATTTTCAAGAATGACGATAGTCAGTGAAGGCGATCCTAAAGTGTTTGAACAGATTGTAAAACAGCTTCATAAACTTATTCCGGTATATAAAGTTATTGAAAGCGACGACTTTATTGAAAAAGAAATGGCAATGGTTAAATTCCCTATTGAAAACCATTTGGCCGATATTGACGCACTTGCAAGATGTTATAACGGAAGTATAAGCAATGTCGGTGAAAAGCATGTAATTGTAAGCGTAGTTGACAGGCCTGTCAGAATCGATAATTTTTTAAAAGCCATTAAAAAATACAAACCTTTGGAAATCGTTAGGAGTGGTGCGAGCGTTATCGAAAGATAACGTTTCGTTTTTTTGTAATTATAGTGTCTGGCACTATAGAATGAAAATATAAAAAGCATTCTTAAAAATGATAAAAAGTTTTATTGTTATTTGATTAATGTATTGGTTATTGAGCTGGTCGGGTTTAATTATGTTATTGAAGTTGTTAAAGTTTTAAGGTTATATGGTATATTGGTTGTTAGGAATGATTAGTTTGGGTTTCTCCAGGTTGGTTTTGCTTAATTGGCAGTCGGTAAGTTTTTTAGAAATCGGTTTAATATCCGGCGTTTGAAATTGGTATGGTCTATTTTTTCTTTTTTTATCTTTTTTCAATGCGTTTGGTATAATTTTTAAAATGAAATAAGGATATAAAATGTGCGAAAGAAATATAAATAATAAAACATTTACTTTAAAAGAAATCTGTGAATATTTGGACATTGACTGTCAATATGATGATGAAATTAGCGGGATAAACACCCTGCAGGATGCAAATGAAAATGAAATAAGTTTTTTGGAAAATCCCAAATACGAAAAGTTTTTAAAAAACACAAAAGCAAAAGCCGTTTTAATTAGAAGTCAAGATGCCGATAAACTTCCGCAGGGCGTCATTCCCTTAATTACAGATGAACCGTATCTGAAACTTGCTTACCTTACTAAACTTTTTGCAAAAGATCCGTGGGAAGAAGGCGGTTATCAGGCGGCGTTCAGTGCCAAAATTCATTCTTCCGTTATACTTGGCAAAGGGGCAAGAATCGGTAAAAACAGCGTAATAATGCCCGGATGCGTGATAGGTCCGGACGTAGAAATAGGAAACGGTTGCGTAATATATCCAAATGTTACGATTTACCGCGATTCAAAAATCGGCAATAATGTTAAAATTCACGCCGGAAGCGTAATAGGAAGCGACGGATTCGGATATGCGCATACTAAAGACGGAAAGCATGTAAAGATATATCATCTTGGATATGTAGAAATAGAAGACGATGTCGAAATAGGCGCAAATACTACGATTGACAGAGGAGTGTTCGGTAAAACCGTTGTAAAAAAAGGAAGCATAATAGACAATCTCGTTCAGATAGGACACAACTGCGAAATAGGAGAAGGAAGTATTTTAGTGTCTCAAGTAGGACTTTCAGGCTCTTCAAAACTCGGACACCATGTAGTAATGGGCGGGCAAAGCGCTACGGCCGGACACCTTGAAATAGCTCCTATGACAACTATTGCGGCAAGAGGCGGTGTTACGAAATCTGTCAAAAAACCTGGGGTTTACAGCGGATTTCCTTTGATGCCTCATAAGCATTGGCTTAAACTTCAGGGACTTTTAAGCAGACTTCTTAAAAAATCTTGATATATATCAAAAAATTTTTCCTCTCTTTCGCTACAATAAATAAAAATTATTATAAAGGTTGAGATATGGTATATTTGGATAATAATTCCACAACACCTATGGATGAGAAGGTAAAAGAAGTATATTGTAAAGCCACTGGGCTTTTCGGTAATGTAAATGTAATATATCAATTGGGTATCGATGCAAGACGTGCAATGAATGAAGCGTATGATATTCTGTATCCCGGAATAGGTGCGGCGGATGAAGACGATATTATCATAACATCTTCAACAAGCGAAGGAAACAATACGGTAATAAAAACATTTATTGACGCGTTTTTAAAAGGCAGCGGTAAAAAGCATGTAATTACAACAGTCAGTGAGCATTCTTCAATAAAAGCACCTCTGGCGTACGCCAAGACACTCGGTATGGAAGTTACATATCTTTACACCGATGAAAACGGAAGAATTAATCCTCAGGAGCTTGAAAACACCATAAGGGAAGATACTGCGCTTATAAGCGTACTTTTTGCAAGTAACGAAAGCGGTGCGATTCAGCCTATAAAAGAAATAAGTCAAATAGCGAGAAAATACAATATTCCATTTCACAGCGACGGCGCACAGGCTATTGGGAAAGTAAAAGTTAATGTAAGAGATTTAGGCGTTGATTATTTTACATTCAGCGCCCATAAATTTCATGGACCAAAAGGTGTGGGCGGACTTTATGTAAGAGAGGGTGCGCCTTATGTAAACCTGATACACGGCGGTAACCAGATGGGCGGTAAAAGAGGCGGAAGCGTATATCTAAACGGAATGATTGCAATGGCCGAGGCTGTAAGGCTTGCCAATGAACATCTTGATGAAATGCATACAAGGGTTGCAAAACTCAGAGATAAATTGGAAGAGGCGATTTTACAGATCCCCGATACAAAAAGTTATGTGGATAAAAAATACAGACTGCCAAATACTGTTGTTGCATCATTTAGGGGGATTGAGGGTGAATCAATGCTTTGGGATCTGAATGTTAACGGTATATACGCAGCAACAGGCAGCAGCTGTAGTAGTGAAAGACTTGAAGGAAGTGAAGTTCTTGAAGCGCTTGGTGAAGATCCTGAAATAGCACATACCGGGATTATATTTTCACTGAGCCGTTTTACAACGGAAGAAGAGATTGATTATGTAATTCAAAAACTTCCGGGAATTGTCGAGAGACTAAGAGCCATATCAATGACATACGCTAAAGTGGCGCCTAAGTAAATTGAGAATTGAGAATTTAAACTTGAAAACTTTATAACCTTAATAACTTAACAACCGATAAATACAAGGAGATAATATGGGAAGAAATGATTTAATAACGGGAAATGTGTGGGAACAGTATTCAAACAAAGTAATTGAGAGAATGAATAATCCTAAATATTTAGGTGAATTTACCGAGGAAGATGCGAAAAAAAAAGGACTTAAACTTGTTGTTGCCGATTTCGGAAGCGAAGCATGCGGAGATGCCGTCAGGCTTTACTGGCTGGTTGATCCTAAAACGGATAAAATCGTGGATGCGAGGTTTAAAAGTTTCGGATGCGGGACGGCAATCGCTTCATCTGATATGATGACCGAGCTTACAATCGGTAAGACGGTCGATGAAGCTATGAAAATTACAAACCTTGACGTTGAAAAGGCACTAAGAGACGACCCGAACACACCGGCTTTTCCGCCTCAGAAGATGCACTGCAGCGTAATGGCTTATGACGTTATTATCGAAGCTGCGGCAAAATACAAAGGTGAAGACGCGGAAAAATTAAGAGACAGTGAAATAGTCTGTGAGTGTGCGAGGGTTACGAGAAAAGAAATTGAAGATATTGTTAGAAAACATAACGTAAAAACAGTAGAAGAGCTTCAAAAATACACCGATGCCGGAACATATTGTAAAAGCTGTGTAGCACCCGGAGGACATGAGGAAAAACCGGTTTATCTTGTGGATATTATAAAAGAAGTGCAGGAACAAATGAAAAAAGAAAACCTCAAAAAAGCCACTG
>Ga0256842_1002960_pt1 | contig 11695 bp, 14 predicted proteins | sample 4559240metaG_FD_185973 | JGI IMG/M metagenome (GOLD analysis project Ga0256842, IMG submission 185973) | Hydrothermal vent microbial communities from Guaymas Basin, Mexico - 4559-240 | ecosystem: Environmental > Aquatic > Marine > Hydrothermal vents | place: Mexico: Guaymas Basin | collected...
CCTAAGGAAATTTGAAGGAAGAGGAGGAACCTGATCTACAACGCCCGAGATCGGCTTTAAACCTTCTTCTTCGAGATTATCAAGGGAAATAACCCATCCTCGCGCGAGAGATCTTCCCACGGGAACCTTCACCCTAACGCCAACCCTGAGCTTACGATCGGAACGATAGGAAAGGGGAAGATATATGGGGCGCTCAACCGCAACCCTTAAGACGTATGTCATTGGCTTCCTTTAAAATTTCCTCCGCTATCTTCTTCTTATGAGCCTTTGGAAGAAACCTCACGATTCCCGAGGGATATATGAAGGCAACCTCGTTTTCGTCTCCACCAAATCCCTTAAAAGCGCTATTTACGACGATGAAATCCGCCTTTTTTTCTTTCAATTTCCTATACGCGTTCCTATAAATATTCTCGGTTTCGAGAGCAAAACCTACTAAAACCTGCCCCTTTTTTTTAATATTGCCGAGTTCCCGGAGTATATCCGGGTTTCTAAGAAGCTCTATTGAAAGCCTTTCCAGGCCTTCCTTCTTTATCTTAGAAGGAGAATAAAAGCTCGGTTTAAAATCGAGCACCGCAGCGGACTTAACGGTTATATGAGACTCCGGAAACAGCTCAAGCGCTACCTCAAGCATCTCCTTTGTAGTTTCAACACGATGCAAGTTAACCCCTGGAGGAGGAGGCAAAAGAACAGGACCGGAAATCAGATCTACATCCGCTCCCATGAGCTTAGCAACATACGCAATTGAAAAGCCCATTTTACCGGAGGACGGGTTTGATATAAACCTCACTGGATCTATATATTCCTTAGTGGGACCAGCACTCACAAGCACTCGCAACCCCTTCAACATCTTAGGCCCATAAAGCGCCCTTTCCAGCTCAAAAAACGCCCTCTCCGGAGAAACAAGTCTTCCCTTCCCGGTTTCCCCACAAGCGAGAAAACCGCTTTCAGGCTCCAGGATAACCGCTTCCTCTCCAAGCAACCTGATAGCTTTAGATATACTCCCGCTCGTGAGCATTCTCCAGTTCATCGCAGGAGCAAGAAGCTTAGGACCCCTAAAAGCCATGTATATAGCTTCGAGCAAGCCATCAGCCCTTCCCACGCAAACGGATGAGATAAAATCAGCCGAAGCGGGATACACGATCAAAGCATCTCCCCAGGAAGCAAGCTCTATATGGGGAACCCCTTCAGAAAAGTAAGAAGAGGGAGAATAAACCTCCTGTGCAAAAGGAGAAAAGAGCAGAGGCGTTACAAATTTACAGGCTCCCTCAGTCAGAACCACTTTTACCTCCGCCCCACCCGACTGAAGGAGCCTCAGGAGCTCAACCGCCTTATATACGGATATGCTACCTGAAACCCCGAGAATTATCCTTCTTTCTTCGAGGAAGCTTTTGAAGGAAGTTCCCATTCCACCAACCCCTGCTCTATCTCTCTTAAAGCTATCGACAGCGGTTTCACCGCCTCAGCGTTTATAACTCTTCTTGAGGGATCCATGCTTATAATCCTCGCTCTTTTTGCCGCTATTAGCGTCAAGAGATAGTGCGTTTTAATACCCGTCTTCCTCATTACATCCTCAATGCACGGATAAAACACACATAGATCACCTCCCGCATCCGGATATCTCCTTGGTAACTATCTTAACGAGCTCATCAGACGCCTGCTCAACATCATCATTAATGATGGCATAATCATATATATCCATCTTATCCATTTCCCACTGCGCGTTTTTAAGGCGCAGCTCCATCTCTTTTTCTGTCTCCGTTCCTCTCTTTTTCAATCTTCGAATGAGCTCCTCTTCTGAAGGAGGAAGAATAAAAATCAAAACAGCTTCGGGAAAGCTCCTCTTTACCTGAAGGGCCCCTTGAACATCTATTTCCAGCACAACGCTCTTACCCTCTTCCAACTTGCTTTCCACAAACTTTCTCGGAGTTCCATATAGATTACCGTGAACCTCCGCCCATTCAAGGAGCTCCCCTTTCCTCTTCATTCTTTCAAACTCTTCTTTCGATATAAAGAAATAATCTACCCCATCTTTTTCTCCCGCACGAGGTTTCCTGGTAGTCACGGAGACAGAATATACTAGACCGGGGACCCTCCTGAACAGCTCTTTTCTCAGCGTACCCTTCCCAGCTCCAGAGGGTCCCGAAATGACGAAAAGCTTACCCCTACTTTGAACCATCCTCCTTCTCGTTTTCCTCCAACACCCTGTTTGCTACCGTTTCCGGTTGAATAGCAGAAAGTATCACATGATCGCTATCGGTAATTATAACGGCGCGAGTTCTTCTTCCACATGTTGCATCTATAAGCTTTCCCTTTTCCCGCGCCGCTTCCTTCATGCGCTTTATTGGGGCAGATCCAGGAGTCACGATCGCCACTATTCTATTAGCCACGACCACGTTCCCAAACCCCACATTTATAAGCTTCAACCCCATAAAAGATATCACCTCACTCTATATTTTGAACTTGCTCCCTTATCCTCTCAAGCTCCGCCTTTATCTCGACAACAAGTCTTGATATTTCCACCTCTCCAGCCTTGGAAGAGAGGGTATTTATCTCTCTCAACATCTCCTGAATGAGAAAATCCATTTTTCTGCCTATAGGGCTTCCTTTATCAAGCATCCTCGAAAACTGCTCAAGATGACTCTTAAACCTGACTATCTCCTCGGTGGCATCTTTCCTCTCCTGAAATAGGGCTATCTCAGCGAGAAGCCTATCTTCATCAACGATAACATCTTTCAGTATTTCTTCTACCCTCTCCCTCAATTTCTGGGGAATAGCCTTCCTAAGCTCTAAACACCTCCTTTCCACCTCATCGGAGAGTAAAGCCAAGCTTTTTAAACGCTCCCTAAGATCTTTCGCGAGAAACGCTCCTTCCCTCTCTCTCATCTCCATCATACCGATCACAGCCTCTTCAAGCGCTTTTTCAACGAGAGGCCAGATTCTCTCAGCATCCTCCGTTATCTCGGTAACCTTGAATAAATCGGGCAGCTTTATGAGTATGTCAAGCCTTATTTCATCAAGAAGCTTAAGCTCATCCTTAAGCTCATTAAGCATTTCATAGTATCGCTTCGCAAGAGGTCTATTAAGCGTTATCTCCGGCATATAACCTTCCATATAGCGAAAGTTCACGATGACGCTAATTTTTCCCCTTCTAATTCTCGCTTTCAGATAATCCCTTATCCTCATCTCAAGCGCCAGCAAACTCTTGGGAAGTCTAACGCTTATATCACAGAAGCGATGATTAACAGAAAAAAGCTCAATTATACACCTTATTCCCTCCCCTTCGCTTTCCCCTCTACCGTAACCGGTCATGCTCAATAACATTCCCTTTTCCTCCAGCTCAAAGCCACCTCTCCATCGCACGATATAGATCCTCGAGATTCAGCCTCTTTAAAGCAGAAATATAAACTGCATCCCCATAGCGATTTCCTATCCTCACCTTTAGCGACTCAAGCTCCTCTCTGCTAAGCTTATCTATCTTGTTAAAAACCATTATAGTCGGTTTTTCCAAACTTCTTAATCCCTTAAGCACACTATTAACCGAATCTATTTGCTTAAAAAAATCATAAGATGATATATCAACAACATGAAGCAAACCATCCGATTCTCTAACTTCCTCGAGAGTAGCCCTAAAAGCAGCAACAAGATGGTGCGGAAGCTTTCTAATAAAACCAACTGTATCTGTGAGAAGTATCTCCTTCCCGGAGGGAAGACGAACCTTTCTCGTCAACGGATCAAGGGTAGCAAATAGTTTATCCTCTGAATAAACATCCTCTCCACTTAAAGCTGATAAGAGCGTTGACTTTCCAGCATTGGTATACCCCACTATAGAAGCCTGGAAAACCCTTGCTCTCCTTCTTCTTTTCCTCTGTATATCCCTCCTGCTTCTAACCTCTTCGAGCTTCTCCTTTAAATGAGAAATGCGCTCCTTAATCCGCCTTCTCTCAGCCTCTATCTCCTGCTCCCCGGGACCCCTCGTGCCTATTCCTCCACCAAGCCTCGAAAGTTCCCTACCTTTTCCCCTAAGCCTTGTTAGCTCGTAAGTCAGGTGAGCCAGCTCTACCTGAAGTTTTGCCTCTGCCGTTTTAGCCCTCTTAGCAAATATTTCCATTATGAGCTGTGTTCTATCCATAACCCTGATGTTTCCACCTAAAGCCTCCTCAAGATTGGCTTGCTGACGCGGGGAAAGTTCATCATTAAACACAACTATTTCTGCTCTGCTTTCTTCAATAAGCTTCTTAAGCTCCTCCACCTTTCCCCTCCCCAAGAGAAATGCAGGATCTGGCTTTCGCCTCTGCGTTAAAACTGCGACAACCCTACCACCCCAGGTTCTGAAAAGCTCCCTGAGCTCCTCTATCTGCTCCTCTATTTCAAGAGTATTAGAAGAAGGCGGTATCAGCGACACGAGTACGCCCTTCATGATCCACCTGCTTTTTCAAGGAGCCAGCAAACGACTTCTCTCATTCTATTCGTAAAGTTACATACATCCTCTTTAACGCTTCCTTTTCTAACCCTGATAAACATGGGCTCTCCAACCTCAACTTTTATCCTCGTAGGTTTAGGAAAAGAGCTTCCTCTTGGCATTGCCTCAAAGCTCCCCTTTATAGCCACGGGAAGCACCGGCGCACCAGTCCTAAGAGCAACATATGAAGCCCCATGCATGAACTTCCCCACTCTACCATCCTCGGACCTCGAGCCCTCTGGAAAGAGTAAAACAGCGTTTCCGCTTCTAACGAGTTCTGCTACCTTAGATAAAGCCTTAACATCTCCTTCTCCTCGCTTAACCGGAAAAGCACCTAGGGAAGTAATCAGTTTTCTTAAAAAAGGAATTTTAAAAAGCTCCTCTTTTGCCATATAGTAAAGCTTTCGTGGAAGCACCGCTCCCACTATAACCGGATCCATATTACTGCAGTGATTAGAAACAACGATAACGCCCCCCTCCTTAGGAACGTGCCTCCTTCCCCTGACCTCTATAAGAAAGCCTACCCTAAGAAGAAAAAACGCCAGCGCCTTTAAGATGACGTAAAGCAAGGCGAACTACCTCCTCGACAACCTCATTTATGCTCATATCGGTGGTATCTATCTCAATCGCATCAGGAGACTTCCTAAGCGGGGCAACGTCCCTCTCAGAATCTATCTTATCCCTCCGCTTTAGATCCTCAAGAACCTCCATAAACGATATATCCTTGCCTTTTGAGGAAAGCTCCTTCCACCTACGCCTGGCTCTCTCCTCCTCCGACGCCGTCAGGAAAATTTTCAAGTCCGCGTTCGGGAAAACAACAGTCCCCATATCTCTACCTTCAACCACGGCGTTTTTACCTTTAACGAGCTCCCTCTGCAGCGGCAAAAGAACCTCTCTAACCTCAGGAATCTTGGCAACCAAGGAAACACTTCTATCCACGCTTGGATCTCTTATATCCTCGGTGATATCCTTCCCTTCCAGAAAAACTTTTTCTCTCTTAAACTCCAACCTCAAGCTTCGAGCAATTTCCCTCATCTTTGAAACATCAGTTAGAGGGACACGCTCTTTAAGGAGTTTTAAAGTGAGGCTTCTGTAGATGGCGCCGGTATCGAGGTAAAAAAAGCCAAGCTTCTGAGCAACCAGCTTGGCGACCGTGGTTTTCCCACTACCGGCAGGCCCATCTATCGCCACTATCAATACTTTTATACCCCTCCTTTAAGAAAGGGCCGAAAAAAGATCATCCTTAAGGAGGGCATCGCTTGCCACGGCTATAAAGTCATCTATATTCTCAACGCCAAGATTTTCAAGAGCAGTCTCGCTCAATGGATAGAAAAGTCCATCGGCTCCCAATCCCCACCCAAGCATAAGGCAGATAGCATCAGACACATGAACTATAGAGGTGAGCCGAAGATCAACCTCTGCCTTCTCAGGCGAATGATGATGAGATATAGAATCTACAAGCTCTTTCGGAAGGTTCCATTTCTCAGCTATTTTTCCACCTATATCAGTGTGATCGAAGCCAAGTATATCTTTTTCCGCTTCATGAAATGGAACTTTCTCTACCTCAACTTTTTTCATTATAAGTGTAAACCCAAAGCGAACGAACTGATTCAAAACTATCTTACCTATATCATGAAGGAGACCAGCAACGAAAGCCTGTTCAGCATCCTTATATTTGACCATCTTAGCAACTTCACGCGAAACCACAGCAACGCCCAACGAATGCTTCCACAGTTCTCCCCTATCCAAAGCATACCCTTTAAGCTCACCGCTTAAGTGTCCATGCGCAGCCGCGGCGTAAATAATCGATTTTATGGTCTTATATCCTAAAATAGTTATAGCCTCACTTAAGGTTCCTATACTCCGAGGGAAACCATAATAAGCTGAATTAGCAAGTTTCAATATCTTAGCAGTGAGCCCCTCATCCTGTGATATTATCTTAGCAACATCTGAAGAACTGCTTTTGGGATCGTTTAAAGCCTTAAGCGCTTTAATTACAACATGCGGAAGAGGAGGTATTTCATCAACCTTTGCCAAAATCCGCTGCATGATCATGCTATCTACCGCCAATAGATATTACCCCCTCCAAAAAGCAGAGCTCTGAAAGAGAGCTTATTCGAAAACATTATACCACACCACCTCTATATATCATGTGTAAAAGTCCATCCCTGCTAAAAAATCTGTATTTTCCTTCCTCAAGCTTTTCCAATCGCATCTTACCTATAGCTATTCTCTTGAGCCGCTTAACCCTGATGCCGAGATAGTCAAACATTCTCCTAACCTCTCTCTTTCTCCCTTCTCCAATGGTTATCTCGACCCATCCATCTGGAAATACCCGCACCTTAGCAGGAGAGGTTAAACCATCCTCCAAAGGGATACCATCTCTCAACATGTTAAGCTCGGCTTCATCCGGCAACCTATCTGGCTCAACGAGATAGGTCTTTTTTATTTCCCCCGAAGGATGCGTCAAAAGATGCGTCAGCTCTCCATCGTTCGTGATTATAAGTAGCCCTTCGCTTCTTAGATCAAGCCTGCCTACCGGATAGACCCTCTCTTCCACTCCTTTAAGAAGATCTATAACGGTGGGATTCCATCTATCCTTAACGGCGCATACATACCCCACCGGTTTATTCATCACTATATAAATTTTTCTCTCAGGCTTAACCACTTTCTTCCCAACTTTAACCTCATCCTTTTCAGGATTGACGAAGAAAGCCAACTCCCTTACAACTCTGCCATTCACCCTAACCTTTCCACTAAGGATAAGCTCCTCCGCTTTCCTTCGAGACGCTATGCCGCACTGGGCTAAAAATTTATTAAGCCTGATCTTCATGCTACCAAGCTATCTTCATCGCCTCCTTCACCTTTTCCATCATACCAGCTGCGAACTCCCTCGCCTTCTTCGCTCCCTCATGAAGTACACCCACAAGCTCATCCTTCTTATTCTCGTACTCGCTTCTTCTTTCTCTGAAAGGCTCAAGGGTTGGAATGAGATGCTTAAGAAGGATCTTCTTGCAGTCCACGCAACCTATCGAGGCGGTCCTACACCCCTCAGAGATTTCCCTTATCTCCTCCTCGTTCTCGTTAAAAGCCTTATGAAGATAAAAAACAGGGCAATCCTCAGGAACGCCGGGATCGCTTCTCCTCATCCTGCGCGTATCAGTCATCATCGTCATGACCTTTTTCTCCACAGAAGAGGGATCTTCAGTTACTCCTATGTAATTATTATAGCTCTTGCTCATTTTTCTACCGTCAGTCCCAAGAATCTTTGGAATTGGAGTAAAAATAGCCTCAGGAATCACGAAAACATCACCATAGAAATAATTAAATCTCCTCGCTATTTCCCTCGTAAGTTCAAGGTGTGGAGCTTGATCCTCACCAACCGGGACATAGTGAGCGTTGTATATCAATATATCCGCAGCTTGAAGAACGGGGTATCCCAAAAAGGCATAAGTGGACAGATCCTTGTTCTTTATCTCTTTCATCTGCTCCTTATAGGTCGGGTTTCTCTCAAGCCAGGAAACCGGTGTTATCATTGACAGAGCTAAGTGGAGCTCCGCGTGCTCCGGAACCTCAGACTGGATAAACACCACGCTCTTCTCAAAATCTATTCCCACAGCATGCCAATCCAAAGCCATATCCAATATATAATCCTTAAGTTTAGAGGGATCAGCATATTCTGACATCATGGCATGCCAATCAACTATACAGTAATAGCACTTATATTTCTCCTGAAAACTTACCCAATTCCTGAGGGCTCCAACCAAGTGCCCCAAATGAAGCCTTCCCGTAGGGCGCATTCCGCTTAAAACCCTTTTCAAGATAGGCACCTCCTCTCTCCTCTTAAGCTCTTACTTTCACCATCCTATAAAGCTTTAAAGCGGCGTTTGCAACCGAATCCGCCTCTCTATTCATCCTTCGAGGAAGATGATGAATCGAAAACCGCTTAAACGATTCAAGAAGCTCCTTAGCCTCAAGGTAGAGGCCCCGCAGCTTCTGACTTCTAACTATATAAACGCCTATTATCTGCTTATAAATGAGTTCGCTATCCACAAAAACCTCAACTTCCTCCGCTTTTCTCTCCTTAGCAAGCCTAAGAGCAGAAATTAAGGCGAGATACTCCGCAACATTGTTTGTAGTTTCCCCTATATAACAGCCATACCTCTCTTTTATCTTTTTTCCGTTTTCCTCATATTCCATTACGACTCCTATAGAAGCTTCACCAGGATTGCCCCGGGAAGCCCCATCTGAAAAAAGCCTGACCCTCATCTCAACAAGGGATCCCTTTCCAATATAACTTGTACATCCAACCCGGGAGCAATTCCCCTAATAACCTCAGCAAGCTTAGGCAGAGTTTTTTCTTCCATCTCATGGTGACTCAATATAGCGAGATTAATTTGGAAACTAATTGCTTCAAGTATCTGATGATATTTGAGATCAGAAGTGATAAAGACATGAGCACCAAGCTCCCGCGCTTTAGCTACAAGATCACCACAGCTTCCCGTGCATACAGCGATCCTCGAAACCCGGTCTTTTCCGGCGAAAACGGGAATAAGGAAGGAAACGCGCCTCCTTAATCGAAGAACGAATTCCTCAAATGAAACTTCATCGATATCCCCTATTCTTCCTATCCCAGCTCTGGAATCCGCAGAGGAAGGAACCATCGGAACTCTATCCCTAAGCCCGAGCAGATCTGCCCAAAAATCATTCCCACCTCCCAAGGCTGAATCCCATGGGGTATGAAGCGCGTAAACGGTAATACGATTACAAAGCGCAAGCGAAACACACCTGCCGATAGGGCTCGTGAGATCCACGCGCTTTAAAGAACCAAAAAACAAAGGATGATGAGTTATAAGAAAATCGCATTTGCTCTCAGCAGCCACACTTATGGAATGAAAAGAAGGATTTAGCGCTATCCCCACGCGCCTTACATCTGAATCGAACGGACCTATCTGCAAGCCTGAATTATCCCATTCTTCCGCAAGGTCCGTGGGAAACACCTCTTCTATAAAGCGAATAAGCTCCGCGTGTTTCAAGCCTTTTCCTCCCATAGAAAAATACTTCCTTTAAAAGCCCTTCTATTTTAACATATGGAAGGCAAAAAGGGGAAGTAAAACCGAAGAGGGGGAAATAAAAATGGTGGGCCCGGGAGGACTCGAACCCCCAACCTACCGGTTATGAGCCGGCGGCTCTGCCAATTGAGCTACGGGCCCACCTACTACAAGCGAGCTATATTATAGCATATAAAGGCAGTTTTAGGAAGCCCCTTACATCAGAAACCTAAAATATAGACCACTCCCCCTAGCGCAATACCAAAAGCAAGATTCAGAAACTTAACAATGAAAGCATCCTTAAGCGAATGAGATAGCAACGGTAAAAGCCCATGACCATCTTGTATAAAAGAATTCGTGAAAAGAATCGAAAACGGAATAAGCCCCTTAGCATAAGCGAAGGAAAAAAACATGTGAGGACCAGATTCGGGAATTATACCCGCGAGAGCGCTTGAAACAAAGATAAGATGAGAATGTTCCTTGAAAAAGGTCACCATATCCCACCTACTCGTTAAAAAGTTTAGAAAGAGAAGAAATCCAAATGTCCAGAGAAATATCTTCCACCCGTGCTTTAAAAGAGCATGCTCTATAACATGGCGTTCGACATAGTGATCTGAAGCGGTAGCCAGGATAAATAAAGAAAAAGCTCCTACCCCAAGAAAGGTAAACTTCATCCATCGCTCGATATCAGGATGAACGATCAAAAGAAAAAGAAGAACCGCTATCACCAGGAAAGCTCCATGTCTTCTGAGCGAAAACTTTTTAAAAGGATCAAAGATGGGTTTGCTGATAAGAGAGGAAGATGAATCCAAACAACATCTAAAATCACAGGCTTCGCAGATTCTTATATTAAGCTTTTTAACCAAAATATCTGAAAGCCAACCAAACGCAATTCCGGATATAAAAAGCAGGAAAAAGAGAAAAAGAGCTTTCTGAGGAAAAAGGGCAAGCATAAGGTAAGATTCGTCTCCAGAAGTAGCTATCATGGTACCGACCAGGGCTCCAAAGCTCACAAAACCATGCATGTAAAGCGAAACCACCATAAAAGGGCCCAGGCAGCCGGGAAGAGCCCCCAGAAAAGACGCTATAACATAACTTGCTAACCTCCTCCCTCTAAGGAAGGAAGACATCCTTCCCGCAGAGAGGAGGTTAGCATAATCGGTTATTATCATCATATTCACGACGAAAAACGTTATAACAAAAGCATGATTCAAGCTCTTAAGAAAAAGCAATTCTCCTCATTCCCTTGGAGCTATTCCTTTAGATTCGCTTTTTCCCACCTTAAAGCGCTCAAGTGCCTTTCCAAGATCTTTAGCCTCTTCCCTCAGCTTGGTCCCTATATCCTTAAGCTCCGTGGAGACCCTTCTCTGATCCTCCACAGATTGGGTTATTCCATTTATCGTATCCATAACCTCTCTCACGGATTTTACGATAGAATCCATCGCGGCAGCCATTTCCTCGCTCGCAGCGGATTGCGTCTCCGTTAAACTAACGATCTCTTTTATATCTTCTCCCACTTTTTCTATAGCCTTCATAACATCTTCCATTCTCTCACGCGTTCTCTCCGCGAGATCAGCGCTACTTTTCACCGCTCCCTCAGCCTTACTCATCATTCCCTCAAGGTTGGTCATTTCCTCAACCATTCTTCTTGAAAGCTCTCCTATCTCGGAAGCAGCAGTGTTAGATTCCTCAGCAAGCTTCCTCACTTCCTCCGCCACGACCGCAAACCCCTTTCCAGCTTCCCCGGCGCGAGCAGCCTCTATAGCAGCGTTCAGGGCAAGAAGATTCGTCTGATCAGCTATAGTTCCTATCTTATTGGCTATCTCGTTTATCTCTCCAAGGCTACCTGTAAGTCTCTCAACCGCTTCAGAAACCTTCCGCGTGCTATCTAAAACGACTCCAACAGCCTCAACTGTATCATCAACATGTTTTACTCCCTCGCGAGTTGCCTCAACCACGCGATTTGCTTCTCCCTCTATTCTACCAACCGCTTCCGCGACAGCCTGCGCGGAAGACGCTACCTCCTCAACGCCAGCGCTCGTTTCTTCAGCAGCAGATGCCGCGCTTTCCACACTGCTGCGCAAACCCGTAACTTCACCGTACTCGCTCTCAACCATGTCATAAAGCTTCTCACCAAGCTTCTCAACACCTTCAGAAGTTCTCGCCACATCTTCGCTATCAGACT
>Ga0256842_1002961_pt1 | contig 11694 bp, 9 predicted proteins | sample 4559240metaG_FD_185973 | JGI IMG/M metagenome (GOLD analysis project Ga0256842, IMG submission 185973) | Hydrothermal vent microbial communities from Guaymas Basin, Mexico - 4559-240 | ecosystem: Environmental > Aquatic > Marine > Hydrothermal vents | place: Mexico: Guaymas Basin | collected...
ACACCAATTTGGTATTTTTGATCGCTAAATTGGCCAATTGGAATATTAAAAGTATGCCATAAAGTGTCATTGATATAGTTTGATGGGTTTATAGAATATATAAGTTCAACTCCTTCATCACAGTTCATTAAAATAAAATTAATAGAATCATAAAATTCAACAATAGGATTAAATTTGAACTCAAAAGTATAAACTGATTGAGGTTTAATAATACCAATATAATTATCCATAATGGCATATGCATCTTGACTCATTTGTTGAGTCCCATATGCAAGTGCATTTGTAGAATAACCAAATAATCCGGCCTTTACAATTGCAAATTCACTAAGCATCCAACCATCATAGAAAAAACTTATGCCTGTCATATCATCTCCACCTGGAGATTCAGGGATTTCTTCTTCTGAACTTTGATTGTCAAAACTTTCGATAAACGATATAGGGTGGTATTTAAATAAATCGATGTGATTTATTAATGTATCATTTTCTGCTATCGAATCATTGGATAATGTTGTATATGTTTTAATTTTGAATACATCATTATGATAGCTATCAATAGTCCCTAAAAACACAGTTGCTTCGCCTGTATATGCATCTAGAGTATCGGTTATTAATGCGCTAAAACTAGCAGGTGAACTACAGTCAATATCTATATTTACAGGGATATTAGTTTGTTGCTGTGTGCCGAAATTTCTAATGGTTGCAAATATGGAATCATTTAATGAGCCACAATCACCTTCATCTGTTGTAATAATACTAATAACTCCAACATCATTTGGCTTAGGCTCATAAATAAGTATTTCATCTATGTAAATATTATCCTCCTTATAATCTTTTAGTATTCCATTGAAAGCAATATTAATATCACCTCCCACAAAACTATCTAAAACAAATTCCAAGGTAGCGTAACTATTATAAGTAGTATTCCAACTTGAATGCTCATTTTTGTCTTGAATTATACTATCGTTTACACTAACATAAAACCAACTATGGTCACTATCTTTAGACTCTATTTTTACTTTTACAAACATTGATAATTTAGTAAATCCAGAGCCATCTATATTACATGTTGAAATAGAGGTAATATGATCCTTGTTTTTTAACATCACTTGAGAGAAATTATACTCAATAGCCCAGTTAGATAAATAGCCGCCTTTCATATGAATGCATTTGCTATTGTTATTCCCCAAGTCGTCAACTATTGCTGCTGAAGCATGACTATTATTAATTAGTTGAAAATGATAATTTGTGTCCTCAAAATCTTCATATAATGGAAACTTTGTAATCTCAAGGGTATTAAATATATCGATATTGAGTGTGTCGTTTATTCTAATTTGATCATTACTTAAATCTGTATATACTTTAATAGTATTCTCACCCCATGGTGATAGATCGGCATTTGTACTAAACTCAAAAGTGTCTATCTCCATTGAATTAAGCGATGCTATGGTTTCTGTAACTACTGTATTATTATTTATGCTATATCTTATTGGAATGTTTGTTTGAGTTGCAGTGCCAGTGTTTTTAACGATAATAGCAAAGGATTCGCTACTAGTTAAACTGCAAGATTCGCCTTTTGGTCCTATATATTCAATTATTCTTATATCATTTGCATATGGATTGTATTCATCAGCTCCAATATCTGGTGTAGATGCATTCCTTACATCATTGTCAATATCATTTTGAATGTATGCAATAGGAGTTCCGGCATTGTTCATAGAATAACTATTTGCATGTAGATTAGTTGGAGTATAGAATAATGGATCTACAGAAATGGAATGATCATCTCCATATGAATCATTACTATAATCAGTTAAATTATAGTGAGTATGGTAGTTAAAGTATATAATAACACTGTCTCCAGAATAAAAGTTATTATAATCTGAATGTAGAGCTGTGTCACTCATACTACTGTATAATGCATAACCATTTTCGCAATAAAGGTTATTATTATACATCTTAATATTTGAGCAGCCATAATTAAAACTAATCGATTTTGATTCCGTATTACCATCATCTATTCTTATGGTATTATTATAAAAATGAACGCTTCGTGTATCGGTGCTTTCAATACCTGTTGATTCACCAGTTAGTTGAATCATATTATTAGATATAAACACACTATCATTAGTTTGAAAGCTTTCATTTAAATCATGCATATAAATACCTATTCCTTTAACGGAGTAATTAATAATATTCTTATTTATTTCTACTTTATTATCACAGTCATTAATAATCATAGCACTATTATCATCTACTATTAATCCATCATGCTTTATTGTATTTCCTTCTATCTTGATGTTACTGTTTTTAATAACAACTATAGCTGATAGTATTGAATTTGAAATGTTATTATTAGTAATAATGCTGTTTATTGATTTCTCATCATCAGTTCCAAATAGAGCAATTCCTAGAAAGCAGTTATTGATTTCATTATTATCAATTATTGTATTATTTATTATAGATCCATCGGGATCAAAGCCGAATCTACCAGAAGCTGTAATCCCAAAATTTATTGTAGGTATTGCTAATCCATCAATAACACAATTTATTATGGATGTGTTATGAGAACCATGTCCAATGTGGATTCCAGAAAAACTTAAAGGTGTAACTTGCTTAATCGTAATGTTTTCTATTGAAACGTATTGTGTGTTATTAAGTTCAATAATGCAAATACTATCGGCTTCAAAATTAGAGTATAGTAATACCGTATTATGTCCTAATCCTTTAATTGTTAATGTATTTATGCTACTTAATCCACTTATGTTCTCTATAACATATGTGGCGTCAAATTCAATTTCATCCAATAGTAATGTTGTTGGACCATATACTCCACATTTTTTTAAGGTGTCAATAGCATCTGTAAGGGTATTAAAGTCTTTGCCATTACCAACAGTATATGTACCATTTAATTTATTACAGGCAACTGCATTTTTATAAATGGTGTCGTTATATGCATTGCTATCGTTGGCTAATTCTACTGTGCCTATTAAGTTGTATTGACCAATATTACTAAAATTAGCTGTTTGAGTAAAAGTGAAAATAGTAGTGTCACCAGCATTAATGGTTGAAGAAAATAATTCGGAAATATAGTTAGAGCCATTGTCAATGCTATATTTTACATTGAAATTGCTTTGCGCTGCCGTGCCATTATTATTTAGTAATACACTTATTGTTGTATTAGGGTCAGCATTTATTGAGTTGCTTAAGTCAGGTTCAACAAAATCTAATATTCCCATATCTGTTTGAGTGGGATGAAAAAGTGTGATTTTAATATTAGGTCTAATATCTTTCTGCGATCCATTGGATAAGTTGCAGCCAATATTACCTTCTTGATGTTCATGCAAAACGAAGTAATCGGGAGGCGCAATAGTAGTTGCTCTTACACTTGAGTTTTGATATTGTGTATAATTGTCAAAGCAAATTTGGATTAATAGATTACTTACTCCATCCCAATAAAAGGGGGCGTCTAATTCAATGGAATTCCATCCTATATATTTAATAGCATATGTATTATCATACACCGTTGACCAATTTGTAGTAATAAAACTATTTAATGTATTCAAACTTGAATTTTGCATCTGAACTTTGAACCCATTCATATCAATAGTGTCCACAGATATTGCATCAAAATCTAATTGTGTAATAAATCCGCTAGACAGGCCTGCTGCTTGTAATTCTGTGGCTGTAAATAATATGAGCGTTTTTGAATCGTCATCATTGGTATAAAATGGATAATCGCATGTATCTACTCCTGTGCCAATAGTTCCTTGTTGTATTTGAGAGTATGTATTAATAGAATTTATTAAAAATATGCATAGGATTATAAAACGGTAAATCGTAAGATGTGACTTCATATTAAATAGGTGTTAATTAGTGCATTAAACTGTTGTGATAATTATCAGTTTATTTTAGTGTGTCAAAAATACGACATTTAGAAATATGAAACTAATAATTGGCCTATTATTATTACATAATTTTGGATTTTATTGTCACTAATATCCTAATTATAGCATATTTGAATAGAAATAGGAGGGAATAAAAAAATCCTTACTTCAATTAAGAAGTAAGGATTAATAATTATGGGTGGAAGATGGGTCTCGAACCCACGACTTCCGGCACCACAAACCAGCGCTCTAACCAACTGAGCTACATCCACCATAATGAGAATGCAAATATAAAAATATTTTTTAATCAGAATAGAGTCAATTTTAAAAATATTGAAAAAATATTATCATATATAAATACTTGTTATTCAGGTTGTAATAGAGCATAATTTGTAATAATGTATACTTATGTTTGTATTTTATCTCCAATTTAGCTCTTAAAATGATAAATGGAGCTTGCTTTTATTACAAAATCTGCAATATTATCATGGTAATTTATATATTCTTATGAATTAATCCTGCACTTGCTTGGGCCGTTGGCATAATAAGCATATCGTTAATGTTTACATGCTTTGGCAAATTAGCACAATAATATGCTGCATCAGCAATATCCTCAGGGTGTAATGGCTCAAATCCATTATAAATGGAGTCTGCTTTTGCATCGTCACCTTTAAATCTTACGTTAGAAAATTCAGTTTCTACAGCGCCTGGTGCTATCTGAGTTACCTTAATTCCAAACTCTACCATATCAATTCGCATAGCCTTGCTTAAAGAATCTACAGCATGCTTTGTAGAGCAGTACACATTACCAAAAGGGTAGGTCTCTTTGCCTGCCACCGAGCCTATATTTATTATATGACCCGATTTCCTTGCTGTCATAAGTGGTGATATAGCTCTTGTAATATATAATAAGCCCTTTATGTTTGTGTCAATCATTCGCTCCCAATCATCAATCTCTCCATCTTGAATTTTATTCAAGCCCACAGCCAAACCAGCATTATTTATTAATACATCAATATCTTTCCATGAGTTATCCAATGATTCAATTGCTTGATTTACTCCTTCTTTGCTTCTAATATCAAAGCTTAAAGTATGAACGATAGTATCTTTATTAGATTCAAGCTCTTTTTTTAATTCCAAAAGTCTTTCTTGGCGGCGGCCAGTAATTATTAGTTTGTTTCCATCTTTTGCAAAAATACGTGCACAAGCTTTGCCAATTCCTGATGTTGCTCCTGTAATAAATATGGTTTTCATTATTATATGATTTAGTTTCTTTATAATTTCTTATTTATGAGGTGCAAATTTATGAAAAATCACTATCAATAGTTAGCATAAAAGACTAAATTAATAATCAGAAGAAATTGTTATGCAACAAATTTTAGTTTTGAATTGTCTTTAACGTATTATGAGGTATTTTTTACTATTTTTGGTAATTATAACTTTAAAAAATCATAGTCACAGGATTTTTTTACTAAAAAAACAATAAATCATGAAAAATATTATATTCTTATCAATGATTTTTGCAATCATATCCAATAATCTTTTTGCGCAAAGTATTTCTACAAATGCTCAGGTTTATAGCTTTGAGATAAACGATGTTTTTCATTATAAAGAAGATATGTCTTCGCCTAATAGTGGATATTTAATGGAGACTATTATAGAAATTGACGATAAATACTACTCAACAAATCATGATACTGTTTATTATGTCAGAAGTGTTGTTAAAAGAAGTGAGGGGAGTGAGTGGCCTATTACATACGAATATTATAAAGATACAATATCGTATACAGATCTAGATTCACTAGTATATGATGGTATTATCGATTCTGTTTATTATGATTCTGTTAATTATAATAAACATAAGCTTTGTCGCACAGCATCAAGTTATTATAATATTTATGGTGACTCAATTGGTAAAGTGTTTGACCTTATATATTATGATGCTAGCACCATGACCGAGGATGTTCGCTATTTGGTTTATTATAATAAAAGTGGTGAATCATGGGGAACTATGCTCTCTATATCCATTATTGATATTGAGCCTGTGGACTATGAAATTAGTGTTTATCCAATTCCAGCTAATGATATATTGAATATAAGCTTTGGCAATATTGACTCTAAACTTGAAAATATTAGCATTTTATCGAGCATAGGAGTATTGTTACAGAATATGCCTATTACTAATTCAAAAAATATGTATAGCATTGATATTAGCAATTTAAACCCTGGTATATACTTTATTCAATTCAAAATAGGGGATGATTTAATAAATAGGAAATTTATTAAAAACTAGCTCAGTTCATGTCTTTTAATAGTATGATTGTTTATTTTATAAATAAATAATATTTGCCCAAAATATCCGTTTTACCCATTATCAAAAAAGCTGTATCTTTGTTGGTTCAAATTTTTAGATAAAGAATACATATTTGCTTAATTTATAAAGCATATTATATAGAATTAAAGAATATAAATTATGGGTAGAAATTCAAATAATGCAGTAGCAACAGAATTCAACAGAATAGTTGCAGGCACAAGCATACACGGCGAAATAGAGACAAAAGGCGATATACGTATTGATGGTACTGTAGTAGGTACTTTAAATATTCACGGTAAGTTGGTGCTTGGAAATAGCGGTAAGATAGAAGGCGAGATAAAGTGTAAGAATGCGGAGGTAATGGGTACTATTGAAGGCGAAATTAATGTTTCGGAGCTATTATCTCTTAAAGAAAGCTCATCGATGAAGGGTGATATTATCACTAATAAAATTTCCATAGAGCCAGGAGCTAAAATTAGTGGTACTATTAATATGGATAAGTCTCAGAATGAAACTACTAAGATAGGCCCTACAAATGTCCAAGAAAAACAAACAGTTAAATAGTTACGTAAAATATTCTAGTATTGCATTTCAAATGGGGCTTACAGTATTTGTAGGCGCTTTTGGGGGTGTAAAACTCGATGAATATTTGCAATGGGGTTTCCCAATATTTACTATTACATTTAGTATTCTTGCTGTAGCTTTGGCAATGTATTCTTCCATTAAGGATTTCATAAAAATGGGAGATAAGCCTAATTATAATAACAAAAATAATAAGTCTGATAATAATTGATATTCTAAAAAACAACTACACATAATGCAATCTCAAAAATCATTTATTATACAATTATTGGCTCTTAGCTTTTTTATGGAAATAATAGCGCTAGGGTGGATGTATGCTATGCCTCCAGCATGGGTAAGTCCTACATTATGGATTATGCCTTTATTTTTTATGTTGATAACCTTTTTTATTCATAAAAGTTTCCTAGGAGCTTTAAATAAAAATGCTCGTCAGTTTGCTACTCGTTATATGCTTATTACTACAATTAAGCTACTATCGTTTCTTGTAATACTATTTACTTATGCAGTTGTATTTAGAGATGATGCTATTCCATTTTTGATAGGATTTTTTGCTACTTATCTTGTGTACTCAGGATTTGAAGCAGTTGCTGTTATTAAGCTTAATAAGAGTTATAGTAATTAATAGAATTACTATAGCATAAAAAAAGCTATTGAATTTGTATTCAATAGCTTTTTTTGGTTTTATAGGTTTCGATTATCGCAAATCAACCACTTCCGAATCTGGGTATTTACTTGGGTCGATTGTGAAATATCCTTCAGGAAGGTTAAGGTTAGTCTCAAATTTCTCTACACTGAAAGTATAAACAACATTATCTTTCTCGAATATCATAGCTTCAGTAATCCAATTATTAACCTTATCAACCTTAATTCTAATCTTAAAGTACGATTTGCCTTCTTTTGGAGTTAGGTCAATAATATGTACATCCTTACCATTGTCTTTAGCTGTTTTTATATATTTTGCAGTATAGCTATCGTCAACACTAGTTATTACTTTCAAAAAGCCAAATGAGTCTTTAGTCTTGTCTACATTATTAATCTGAATTTCTTCAGCATCAGGATCATTAGTCCACATTGTAGTTCCGTCAGAAACTACATTTCTACCCATAATATGTAGGTTATACATATCGCCAGACATAACAATACCGCCGGGTATAACATTGTCTACCTTATGCGCTTTATCCTGCATACGGTATTTGAATTTGAACTTAAGATTTTTGTAAGTTTTAGCGTTTTTTGCGACCTCTTCTAGTACAGCCTTAGCTTTAGTGTCATTCACCTGAGCGCTTATGCTAAGGTTGAATGCCAATATTGAGATTATTGTAATAAGGAATATTTTTCTCATAGTATATTGTTTGTTGTTTTAGTATCGACAAAAGTATATAAAAGCTACTATCGATATTCTAATAATATTTTTAAATAATTAATGTAATTATTTTCTTGCATTCATGTCTTCCAATAATTGTTCCAATGTCATAATATCAGAAATAAGAACATCGCGAGCCTTGCTTCCTTTACTTTCGCCAACAATTCCTGCGGCTTCTAATTGGTCAATAATTCTTCCTGCACGATTATAACCGAGCTTCATTTTGCGTTGTATAAGTGAAGTACTACCTTGCTGATTATTTACGATCATACGAGCAGCGTCATCAAATAACTCATCTCTATCATCCATGTCAATATCAGATCTGCCACTTTCTTCATCTCCAATAAATTCAGGAAGATTAAATGCACTAGCATAACCTTTTTGATCAGCAATAAAGTCAACTATCTCTTCAACCTCAGGAGTATCAACAAATGCACATTGTAATCGTGTTAGTCCGTCGCCCTTTGAAAATAGCATATCTCCTCTACCAATAAGCTGATCAGCACCACCGGCATCGAGTATTGTTCGTGAATCAATTTTTGATGTCACACGGAATGCTATACGAGCAGGGAAGTTGGCCTTAATCATACCTGTAATAACATTTACACTTGGTCGTTGTGTTGCAATAATAAGGTGAATACCAATTGCACGAGCAAGCTGAGCAAGACGAGCTATAGGCATTTCTACCTCTTTACCTGCTGTCATTATTAAATCGGCAAACTCATCAACAATAAGTACAATAAATGGCATATATCTGTGGCCATTTTCTGGGTTTAATTTCCTAGCAATAAACTTAGTATTATATTCTTTAAGATTTTTTGCTCGAGCTAGTTTCAATAAGTCGTATCGCTCATCCATCTCAATACAAAGAGAGTTTAAGGTTGTTACAACATCGCTATTGTCTGTAATAATAGCATCTGCTCTGTCTGGTAGTTTTGCTAAATAATGTTTTTCAATTTTCGAGAATAAAGAGAACTCTACCTTCTTAGGGTCAACCATTACAAACTTAAGCTGTGCCGGGTGTTTCTTATATAATAAGGAGGTTATAATAGCATTTAAACCAACAGATTTACCTTGTCCTGTAGCTCCTGCTACCAATAGGTGAGGCATTTTTGCAAGGTCAAAAACAAATGTTTCGTTGCTAATGGTTTTTCCTATTGCTACTGGTAAATCATAATCTGAATTTTGGAACTTCTCACTAGCAATAATTGTTTTCATGGATACTATCTCAGGGCTGGAGTTTGGTACCTCAATACCAATAGTTCCTCTACCCGGAATAGGAGCAATAATACGTATACCAAGTGCTGCCAAACTCATGGCAATATCATCTTCTAGGTTCTTAATTTTAGAAATTCTAATTCCCGGAGCAGGTACAATTTCATATAGAGTAATGGTAGGTCCAATGGTAGCTTTTATTTTATCAATCTTTATTTTATAGTTCGATAGTGTTTCTACAATCTTGTTTTTATTGGTTTCTAACTCTTCTCTATTAACGGTAATATTGTTTGAGATACTGTGCTCTTGCAATAAATCTAAACCAGGATTTTTAAATCCCGCTAAATCTTCCTTTGGGTCGTATGGAGTATCAATACCATGCGAGCGTTGTTGGTTTTCGTCCAATAAAACTTCCTCTTCAGTATCCTCAATACTTAAACTTAAATCCTCCTCTTCATTATTGTCAACAATAGTAGTTTCGCTTATAGTATTCTCTACTTCTATGCTTTGTTCAGTTTCATTTTCGGTGACTTCTATTTCAAAATCATTCTCAGTCTTTTCAGCTTTGGCTTCTTTAATACTGTCATCAATTTTTAATTCAAACTCAAAATCATCAACATTAGTTATTTCTTCCTCTTCTTCTGGTTGAGGTTCCTGTATTTTTACTTCGTTTTTAGAGTTTTCAAGTGCGGCCAATTGATCAATGTTCAATCCGTCTACTTCAAAATCATCTAAATTATGAAGTTCTTCGCCTTCAGGAGTTTTTGATACAAGCAAGCCTTTAATAAAGTTGATTAAATCAAAAGCGAAAATCAAGAAGCTTAATAGAGCAAAAAAGATTATAATTATGGTTCCGGGTTTACCTAGGAGCCCTGTTAAATAGCCACTAATTTGATAACCAAATATACCACCAAATATTGAAGCTTTAGGCCCCGAAAAGAAGAAGCCCAAAGTTATAGAAATCCATACTGTTGCAAATATACTATGGCGAATAGCTCTTTTTATGGCTAATAGCTTATAGCTTGTCATTAGTCTCAAACTAATTAGCCCAATACTATATAAAATAAAGAATGATGATATTCCAAACCATTGTTTAATAAGTGTTTGTGAAAATGCAGCACCAAGTCTTCCAGTAATATTATTCACAACAATATCTTGGTCGAAAAGCACTCTGCTGAAACTAATATTAGAAAATATATCGTCATTATCCCAGCTAAACCAGCTAATAAAATATGATACAAAGGCTATAAAAAGATATATACTTAGCAGAAAAAGAAAGAGCCCCGAAAGTTTAATAAAACGTTCATCTTTCAAGAAACCAAAGAATGATGGCATTGAAAGACTCTTTTTAGCCTTCTTGCTCGATTTGCCTTTCTTAGCTTTCTTCTCCTTTTTATTTTCTGTACCAATTGCGTTCTTCACAGCCTTTGTATTTATTTTGTAATATACTTATTGTTGATTATTTACCTTGCAAATAATTCATTAGTTCTTCCTGTTGATCAGGTGTAAATTCTTTAAAATCAGAAGGTAAAAAGAAATCTAAATCTTTCACTTTACCTTTAATGATTTCAGTAGCTACCATTTTTGTGATAACCTTTGAATTTACATCATAATATTCTAAAAGCTCACCATTAATACCTTCATAAGGTCCATTCTCATTAGATTTTAGACTACCTAATTGTGGTGAATAAAAAACATTAAACATGCGCTCTTCAGCTTCTACACCTTCAATAGGAGTGAAGGTTATGGTGGCTTTTTTACAAGTATATCCTGCAATTACCTTTGTGTCTTCAGATAAATCTATTTCAGTAGTAAACTCTTTTAATGAATCTTGTTTTGCTTCCATTTCAGAAAGTTTAGCAACGATTGCAGCTTTTCTAAGCCCAGCTTCAATAAGAATCATAAACTTATCAATCTCTGGGTTTGAAATGTATGTTATGCTTCCTTGTGGGCTAACCATGTCAAATTTAGTCATGCCATCATACATTTTTACTGTTTGTGTAGTTGGTTGCTTGCTAAGCTCAATACTTGTTAGCTCAGAGCTTTCGTAACTTAGGCTATAAGTTATTGTTCCTCTAAATTGCTTGCTTTTCTTTTTCTTACGCGAAATTGTTGATGTAAGCAATACAGTTGCCATGATGGCAATAATACTAATGGTGAAAATCCTTTTCATTCGAAAATTTATTAATGATTAATGTTTATATATGTGTATATCAAGTAATTATATATATAGATAGTAGTATATAGTATTTATATATATAATAGATAAAAGTAACGATTGAATTTGGTATTATCGTATATCATATAAAGACTTATCAAATATATATTGTGGATAA
>Ga0256842_1002962_pt1 | contig 11694 bp, 7 predicted proteins | sample 4559240metaG_FD_185973 | JGI IMG/M metagenome (GOLD analysis project Ga0256842, IMG submission 185973) | Hydrothermal vent microbial communities from Guaymas Basin, Mexico - 4559-240 | ecosystem: Environmental > Aquatic > Marine > Hydrothermal vents | place: Mexico: Guaymas Basin | collected...
GTTAGCCAGTTTTTTACTGAACATGGCCACGTCTTTTTCCACCTTGGCAATCTCCTTGTTCAGGCGCGCTTCCTCCTCGGCAATATTGATCAATCCGGCTAAGGGGAGAAGAATTTCCACGTCGCCACTCACCTGTTTAGCCACCTGCTCCGGCTGCTCCATATTTACGGCCACGCTGAGCTTTTCCACCCGCGCCAGCGACTTGATGTAACCCTGCGCCTGCTGCAGCAGGGCGCAACTGGACTCGCTGCGACAATCGAGCAGGGCGGTGATCTTTTTCGCCGGGGCGACATCCATCTCGCCACGAATGTTGCGGATGGCCTTGATCACCTCCATCACCTGTTCCATCTGCGCCACCGCCGCGTCGTCAGCGGGCAATCCCGCGCCCTGCGGGTAGCTGCTAAGCATAATCGACGCCGCTGTCCGGCTGCCGGGCAGCTTTTGCCATATCTCCTCGGTGATAAACGGAATTACCGGATGCAGCAGGCGCAACAGGCGTTCCAGCACCGTATATACCACCGTCTGCGCCGCCAGTTTGGCAGCGGCGTCATCAGCGTACAGCGCTCCCTTCACCAGCTCGATATACCAGTCACAGAACTCATGCCAGGTAAAACCGTAGAGAATGCTGGCCACTTCGTTGTAACGGTACTCCTCCAGGGCCTTGTTAGTCTGGCGTTCCACCGCCGCTAAGCGAGTGAGAATCCAGCGATCAGCCAGGGACAGCGCCAAGGTATCCCAGTCAACATTATCGGCGGGAGTAAAACCGTCGAGATTCATCAGGGCAAAACGGCTGGCGTTCCACAATTTGTTGCAGAAGTTGCGATAGCCGCCAATCCGTTTGGTGGACAGCTTGACATCGCGTCCCTGAGCGGCAAAAGCAGCCAGGGTAAAGCGGAAGGCATCGGCGCCGTACTCCTCCACCACCGTAAGGGGATCAATAACATTCCCCTTGCTCTTGCTCATCTTCTGTCCCTGCTCGTCGCGTACCAGGGCGTGGATATAAACATCCTTAAACGGCACCTCGCCACGAAACTTGAGCCCCATCATCATCATACGAGCCACCCAGAAAAACAGGATGTCGAAGCCGGTGATCAGGCAAGAGGTGGGATAGAACTTGTCCAAAGTGGCACTGTCATCAGGCCAGCCCATGGTGGAAAACGGCCACAGTGCCGAGGAAAACCACGTATCCAGCACGTCGGTTTCCTGATTGATATTGCTGCTGCCGCAGTGGTGGCACTGCTGCGCATCTTCACGCGAAACAGTGATCTCGCCACAGTCGGCGCAGTACCAGGCCGGGATACGGTGGCCCCACCATATCTGGCGGCTGATGCACCAGTTTTGGATGTTAAACATCCACTCGTAGTAGGTTTTTTCCCACTGCGCCGGGATAATACGCGTGGCTCCGCTCTGCACCGCCTTGATGGCCTCTTTAGCCAGTGGCTGCACGTCTACATACCACTGCAGACTCATATACGGCTCAGTGACCGTTTTACAGCGGTAACACTCGCCAACAGCATTCAAATGGTCTTCAATCTTGTCCAGCAGCCCCTGCCGATCCAGATCGGCGATAATCTTCTCCCGCGCTGCGTAACGCTCCAGCCCGGCATAAGCAGCGCCGTTGGCGTTGATAAAACCGGACTCGTCGAGAATATTGATAATCTCCAGATCGTGGCGCTTGCCCATTTCAAAGTCGTTGAAATCATGGGCCGGAGTGATTTTTACCGCGCCACTGCCGAACTCTTTGTCCACGTAGTCGTCGGCAATTATCGGAATCTCGCGCCCGGTAAGGGGCAAAACCACCATTTTCCCCACCAGATGGCGGTAACGCTCATCGTCCGGGTGCACCGCCACAGCGCTGTCACCCAACATGGTTTCCGGTCTGGTGGTGGCCACCACCAGATACTCGTCGCTGTCTTTGAGCGGATAGCGTAAATGCCACAGTGAACCCTTTTTGTCGTCGTGCTCCACTTCGAGGTCGGACAAAGCGGTATGACAGCGCGGGCACCAGTTGATAAGGCGGTTGTCGCGGTAGATGAGACCGTCTTCGTACAGCTTGACAAACACCTCACGCACCGCCTTGCTCAGCCCTTCGTCCATGGTAAAGCGTTCACGCTGCCAGTCACACGAAGCCCCGAGACACTTGAGCTGGTTGATGATCTGACCGCCCGATTCGCGCCGCCACTGCCACACCCGCTCGATAAACGCCTCGCGACCGATGGCATGGCGATCGGTTCCTTGTGCCGCCAGTTGTTTTTCCACCACGTTCTGCGTAGCGATACCGGCGTGGTCGGTACCGGGCATCCACAACACCTCGTGGCCGGTCATCCGTTTCCAACGCGCCAGAATATCCTGCAACGTGTTGTTAAGGGCGTGGCCCATGTGGAGCACACCGGTAACATTAGGCGGTGGAATTACAATGGAATACGCCGGTTTATCCGAGTGTTCATCGGCATGAAAATAACCGTTTTCTTCCCAGGTTTTATACCATTTTGCTTCAAATTCAGCCGGGATATACCCTTTTGCCAGTTCATCAGCCATATCAATGCCATTCCTTACATCACACAGCGCACGATCTATCCTGCACCGGGACGGTAAATATAGTAACTGCTCCACCGCCAACGGCGGCGGCACACGAAAAAAGGGGATTTTAGCAATCCCCTTTTTATCCGTCAATAAACTGCGTCAAGCGACGCATTAATTTATATTTTAATCAGCAGGCACTACTGCTGCGGTTTAATCTTTGCCATCTCCTCACGCACCATGCTTTCGGCCAGATCAGGGACAACCTCCCACACCACCTGCTCCAACAGCGGCGCCGCCAGACGTTCGATCACTGCTCCAGCCACCCGTTCAACAATCTCAGTAAGCTGCTCGTCGCTCAGGTAGGCAACGCGCCGCTCAACCCGCGCCTCGGTGGCACCGTAAGCGCCCTCCTCAACAATATTTTCCTCTGCCAAAGCCACAACGCCATCTTCCACCGGTGCGGCAGGTGCGGCAGGCTGGTCCTCAAAAGAAACATCATCGACAGGTGGCAGATCTTTCGGCAGCGGGGCAAACGCTGGCGCAGCCGACTTCTCTTCTGTCGGCTCTTCAAACGAAAACGGCTGCGCCGTCGGCTCTTCTACGGTAGTATCAAAGGAAAATGTTTCGTCACCGCTCTCTACACTTGCCACCTCAACCGGTGGAGTATCAAAAGCAAACTGGTCATCAGATCCAGCCGGTGCCTGCTCAGTTTCGGCAGTGTCAAAAGAAAATGACTCCGTCTCAGGAGTACTCTGCGGAGCAACACCGCCAAAGGTTTCCTCCATGCCAGCGCCGACCGGAGCAGCCGGAGCAGCCGGAGCAGCCGGAGCAGCCGGTGCAGTCGGTGCAGTCGGTGCAGTCGGTGCAGCCGGAGCAGCCGGAGCAGTCGGTGTAGCCGGTGCAGTCGGACCGCCAGCACTCACTTCAGCCACTTCTTCCAGTGCCTGCAGAATATCCTGATCACCGGGAGCCTGCTGCAACGGCGTCGCCTGCCAGCTATCCTGCGCCGACGCGGCACCAGCAGCAGCGAGCAATTCTTCCACCTTGTCAATAAGACTCTGAGAGCTGAACGGTTTTACGATAAAATCGTTGGCACCCACCTGGGACGCCTTTTCTTTGTCAAACGGCTCAAACGTACCAGCCAGCAGCAATACCGGCACATCCTTGAGTGCCGGATCACGGCGCACAGCGTCACACACCTGGTAACCATCCTTGCCTGGCATAAACACATCGGCCATGATCAGATCGGGGCGTTCGGCGGCTGCTAACTTGAGAGCCTCGTCACCATCCGAGGCAGTAACAAGGGTGTAATCCTTGTCGGCAAAGGTAATTTCGATGACCTTTTGAATGGTCACACTGTCATCAGCCAGCAACAACCTTTTACTCATTCATGCCTCCTCAACCCTGCGCAACGGCACAGGTGTAAATAACCAGGTTGGTTCTGCGATACCACAACCGTAAAACGCGCCGCCATTCCGGGGCGGGCATCCCTCAGGATTGTCTCATTTATCAAGTACGAACTGATAGCATACCACCGTTTGGGTGTCAAGCAACTAGGAGCCTGTCGGGCTTTGCGGTTCGAAGCGAAAAATCGACTGGTCGAGGACAGATTTTCGCTCGTTTGCAGGCGAACAGCCGTAGCTATTGGTCGAAAAGGAGCGGAAATATGCACCGGCCAGGCGGTTTTGCAGCCGATGCATGGAAAGTCCGACAGGCTCCTGGCGACTAAAGTCAACGGGTTATAGGCACTTACACCGCCGCCCACGGTCGTGGCAAAAAGATATCCCGATACAGTTTTATGGCGTAGCGGTCGGTCATACCGGCAAGGAAATCGCATATCCACTCGCTGGTACTGCCTCCGGGCAGGCACAAAGCACCGTAATCACGCAATTTTTCTGGATTATCAGCAAAGTAGCGGTATAACTCTTCCAGCACTCTACCGGCTTTATCGAAATCAGTCTGCACTCCGGCAGCGCGATAAACATTAGCAAACAACCACTGGCGCAGTTGTGTCACCATCTGAAGAACTGCGACACTCATACAGATAGTGTCGCTACGCTGCGACGCGGCAATAATGTCATTGACCATGGTATTGATGCGGCGTGAGTGACGTTCGCCAAGCCCACGCAGTAGACAAGCGGGGACATCAGCAGCAGTAACAACACCAGATCGCAATGCATCATCCAGGTCATGATTTACGTAAGCGACAATATCTGCATAACGGACAATCTGCCCTTCCAGTGTCGCCGCTTTGTGGCCACCATCCACAGGTCCATTGCCTTTGGAGTGGTGTAGAATCCCATCACGCACTTCAGCAGTAAGATTCAGCCCGCAGCCATCTTTCTCCAGCACATCCACCACCCGTAAACTCTGGCGCACATGATGAAATCCGCCGTCGCACAGGCGGTTGAGCACACGCTCTCCCACATGGCCAAACGGGGTATGGCCCAGATCATGGCCCAGGGCAATGGCCTCGGTAAGGTCTTCGTTAAGAAACAATGCCCGCGCTATGGTACGGGCGATCTGGGCAACTTCGAGCGTATGGGTAAGTCTGGTACGATAATGATCACCTTCCGGCGATAGAAATACCTGGGTTTTATGCTTGAGACGACGAAATGACTTACTATGCAATATACGATCACGGTCGTGTTGAAAACAAGTACGCAAGTCGCACTCATCTTCCGGCCGCTGCCGCCCTTTGCTGTTGCAGCTCAAGCAGGCGCGAGCAGATAATGTGGCACGCTCGTGCTGTTCAATTATCTCGCGTATTTTTCTATTTTCAATATGATTCATGTGCTGACAACAATAATGGCGGTTACAGAGCAATCTGTATCTGAGCTGCTGATTAATTTATATCAGATATACACTGCGGTTGTGTATTTTTTTCTTGATTTTATCTTCATTTATCGTATTTACTTACAAAAAATATCTACTGCACAAAATACGGCATCAGCCGACAATTACATCAACCAGTTATAAAGGAGCACAATCATGTCAAAACTTCTGGAAATGGCCGTTGAAATTGTATCCGCCCACGCATCTACTACCAGCATGTCAAAAGAGGATCTGGTGGCGGAACTGGCAGAAATTCATGGCGTGCTGAAAACTATGGATGACAGCGAAAATTCTGAAGCAGCGGCAGCGGAACAGAGCAGTGACGAACCGGCAGTATCGCTGAAAAAAGCCTTCGGCAAGGACAAGGTTTATTGCATGATCTGCGGCAAGGGGATGACCACCCTCGGTCGCCATCTGCGCATGGTGCACGAGATGACCCCGGCCGAGTACCGGAAAAAGTTCGGTATTCCCTCATCCCAGGCGCTGGCGGCAAAGTCCTACTCGGCCCAGCGGCGCCAGATGGCTATCGACCGCGGTCTCGGCAACAACCTGGCCAAAGCGCGCGCGGCCAAAAAGGCGGCAAAAAACAAGAAGTAACCGGCCAACAGGCACCATTATTAAACAACAAAGCGCGCAATTTCAGACCGATACCTGAAGTTGCGCGCTTTCTTTATTGCCTGACAAAAGAATCTACTCGATGGAAAACGGCACCACCAGCAGATGGTTACCGGCGGCATCCAGCACCTCTACCCGCCAGTTACCGCGCCACTGCGGTTCCAGCCGTTTGGATGACCAGGTACGCCAGTTATCGGAGCGTACCGGCAGGCTGACCCGCGCCATCTCCCGCCCCTGCCAGTACCACACGTGGGTGATCCAGGTATCATCAACGGCACCGCTCACCCGGGTGTAACAGTACAGTTTATCCGGCACGCCATCGAGACTGTTTATAGAATCCACGGGCTGACGCGCGCTGATGGCGGTGGTGATATCAGCTTCGTCTATCTCTACAGCGTAACCGCTCACTACGGTGACACCAACCAGCGCCGTTAACAGTGTCAGCACCATCGCCACTTTTTTCATACACGCCTCCCGTTTCCCAGTTCTGCTCCTGCCAACTACCCTGCCATGTTGAACCCGGTTGTTTTTACCGCCAGTTCCACACCGAAATTTTCTGCAATGGTAACACCCACGGCGGCAAAGCTGTCACGCGTTCCCAGCGCCGCTCCCGTCGCCAGTCGCGGTGACCACGCCAGCAGCGGCACGTACTCGCGGCTATGCTCGGTACCGGCAGTGGTAGGATCGCAACCGTGGTCGGCAGTTATCACTATCATATCATCATCACCTAAAAGAGGTAAAAAATCTCCCAGCCAACGGTCAAACTCCTCCAGCGCCCGGGCAAAGCCCACGGCATCGCGGCGGTGACCGTAGAGCATGTCGTAATCGATAAGATTGACAAAGATCAGCCCGCTGGCAACTTCATCCAGCAGCGCAGTCAAACGTCGCATACCGTCGGCGTTGTTCTTGGTGGGAAAACAGCGCTCCAAACCACGGTAACAGAAAATATCACCGATTTTACCGACGCCGGTCACCGCGATGCCGCGCTGCTGTAACGCGTCAAGAACATTGGGCGGCGGCGGCATGGAAAAATCACGTCTGGCGGCGGTGCGGGTAAATCCCGCCACCGCATCACCGACAAATGGCCGCGCGATAACCCGCGCTACACCGTAATCGTCCAGAACCGTCCGCATCTGCTCGCACAGCCGGTACAGCCGCTCGGGTGGCATTACCTGCTCGTGGGCGGCGATCTGAAACACCGAATCAGCACTGGTATAAACGATAAGCCGACCGCTGCGCAGATGTTCATCACCCAGCCTGGCGATAATCTCGGTTCCGCTGGCGGCGATATTGCCCAGCGGGGCTTTGGCGCTGATACGGGTAAAAGCGGCGATAATCTCCCGGGGGAAGCCGTGCGGATAGGTGGTAAACGGCACCCGCTGCACCGCTCCGACCATCTCCCAGTGGCCGGTGGTACTGTCCTTGCCTATGGAACGCTCGGCCATTTTGCCCCACATGGCGTCAGGATGCGCCGCCGGGGCTACACCGGTAATGGGGATAATGTTACCCAGACCCAGCCGCTGCAACACCGGTACCTTGAGACCGCCAACGGCAGCGGCCACATGAGCGATGGTGTTGGCATCGTCATCACCGTAAGCGGCGGCGTCGGGCAGAGCGCCACAGCCGACTCCGTCAAGTACAACAAGAATTATGCGCCGAAACGGTTTTTCATACCGCTGTTGTTCAGGTACGATAGTCGGCATTTATCTTAACGTAATCATAGGTAAGATCACTGGTGTAGTAGCTGGACTCGCCGTTGCCCTGATGCAGATCAACACGCACGCAGAACTCGGGCCGTTTCAACACCGCTCCGGCCTGCTCCTCCAGTTGCGCGCCAGTGGACAGACCGTCACGCACCACCTGCACGTCGTCGAAAAATATGTCGATACGCTCCGGGTCAACCACCACGGCGTCGGCATAGCCGATGGCGGCGATGATGCGCCCCCAGTTGGCATCCTCGCCGAAAAAGGCGGTTTTAACCAGATTTGAGGTCGCCACACTGCGCGCCGCCTGTTTCGCCTGGACGTCATCGACAGCGCCGCAGACCTTGATCTGCACCAGTTTGGTAGCCCCCTCACCGTCGCGCACTATCATTTTGGCCAGCTCCAGCAGCAACTCCTCCACGGCGGCGGCAAATTCGTCCGCTGCCGCGCTGCCGGGGCAAATCACTTCGTTACCAGCCTGGGCGTTGGCCAGCAGCAACACCATATCGTTGGTTGATGTATCGCCATCAACAGTGATGGAATTAAACGAGTTGTCCACCGCCCGCTTGAGCAACGGCTGCAGCAACGTATCATCCACAGCGGCATCGGTCATCACAAAGGCCAGCATGGTGGCCATGTTGGGATGGATCATTCCGGCCCCTTTGGCAATGGCGCACAGGCGGTAACTGCCGCCCGTCCCCACCACCTGGCGACTGACTACCTTGTTGAAACTGTCGGTAGTCATGATGGCGCTGGCAACAGCGGCGGCGCCGCCGTCGTCGAGACTGCCGCACAACGCGGGAACCGCCGCCTGCAATAACGCCGCCGGCAACGGCACGCCGATAACACCGGTGGAGGCCACCGCCACCAGTTGTTCGTCTATCTCAAGCTGGCGTGCCACGGCGGCGGCACAGGCGCGCGCATCCTCTTCCCCCCTGGCGCCGGTGCAGGCATTGGCGTTGCCGCTGTTGATCAGCACCGCCTGGCAGCGACCGGCGGCAATACGCGGCCTGGTAACAACCAGTGGCGCGGCAATCACCTTGTTGCGGGTAAACACCCCGGCACACTGCGCCGGGGTAGTGGAAACAATCAGGGCACAATCGTCACCACCGGCCTTGATACCGGCGGCGGCACTGGCAAAGCTAAAACCTGTTACTTCATGCATAATCTGCCTCCCTGCTTATTTACCGCAACATTTCTTGTACTTTTTACCGCTGCCACACGGACACGGATCGTTGCGCCCCACCTTGGCCTCATCGCGGGTAATGGGGGTACGCGCGTGCTCCTCTTCGTCGCTGCGATTCATGATGATTTTCTGCCTGGCGCGCTCCTCCTCCATCCGTTCCACATCCTCCTGCTGCTGCAGACGGATGGTAAACAGCAATTGCAGCACTTCGCGCCGAATCCGCCCCATCATGGCCATGAACAGATTGTAGGCTTCGCGCTTGTACTCCTCCTTGGGGTTTACCTGGGCATAACCGCGCAAACCGATCCCCTCTTTGAGATGGTCGATGGAAAGCAGATGATCCTTCCACTGGCCGTCGATAACCTGCAACAGCAGCACCTTCATCAGATGCTCAAGCAGCTCGCTGGAAAACTCCTCCTCGCGCTCCTTGAGACGCCGGAACACCTGCTCCTTGAGGGCAATCTCCACCACCGCCGGATCAGCCTTCTCCTCCAGTTCCGGCAACTGCGGAGCAAAGTTGAACTGGGCGATAAAATCGCTGACAAGTCCATCCAGGTTCCAGTCGCTAACCGGCATCTTGTCGGGACAGAAAGTGGCAACGATATCCTCCACCGTCTCCTCGATAATGGCATCAAAGGTGGGGCGGATATCCGTCCCGGCCAGCACCTCGCGCCGCTGTTCGTAGATCACCTCACGCTGACGATTCATGACATCGTCGTACTCGATGAGATGCTTGCGGATATCGAAGTTGTGCCCTTCCACCTTCTTCTGCGCGTTTTCTATAGCCTTGGAGATCATGCCGTGCTCAATGGGCTCATTATCCGGAATCTTGAGTTTCTCCATCACAAACGCCACCCGATGACTGCCAAAAATACGCAGCAGATCGTCCTCCAGACTCATGTAAAAACGGCTGGCACCGGGATCACCCTGACGACCGGCACGACCGCGCAACTGGTTGTCGATACGCCGCGACTCATGGCGTTCGGTACCTAGAATGTACAAGCCACCGGCGGCGATAACCCTCTCGCGGTCCTCGGCACACTCGGCGGTATATTTTTCCAGCAGTTCCTGGTAACGCTCATCTTCCACGTCACCGCCCACTGCCGCCTTGGCCAGCATCTCCGCATTGCCGCCCAAAACGATATCGGTACCACGCCCGGCCATATTGGTGGCAATGGTTACCGCGCCGCTGCGCCCGGCCTGAGCGATAATCTCCGCTTCTTTTTCGTGATGCTTGGCGTTGAGAACATGGTGCGGCACCCCGGCTTTTTTTAACTGCTGCGCCAGCCGCTCCGAATTTTCGATGGAGATAGTACCCACCAGAACCGGCTGTTTTTCGGCGTAGCAGCGCTTTATATCCTCAATGACAGCGTTGAACTTCTCCTGCTCGGTCTTGTAGATAACATCGGGATAGTCGGTACGCTGGTTGGGGCGGTTGGTGGGGATGACCACTACGTCCAGCTTGTATATTTCGGCAAACTCCGCCGCCTCGGTATCGGCGGTGCCGGTCATACCGGCCAGTTTATCGTACATGCGGAAATAGTTCTGAAAGGTGATGGTCGCCAGGGTCTGGTTCTCGCTCTCGATTTTCACCCCCTCCTTGGCTTCCACCGCCTGGTGCAAACCGTCACTCCAGCGCCGCCCCGGCATCAGGCGGCCGGTGAACTCGTCGACAATCATCACCTCGCCGTCCTTGACCACGTAATCGACCTCGTTCTTGAACAACGCATGGGCTTTGAGCGCCTGATTTACATGGTGCAATATCTCGATATGACGCGGATCGTAGAGATTTTCGATACCAAGAATCTTCTCCACCGCCGCCACCCCCTGCTCGGTAAGGGTGGCCGCCTTGGCCTTTTCATCCACGGTGTAATCGCCGGTATACTGCTTGACAGTCTGGCCGATTTTACCGTCGCGACTTTCGATGATCTCCCCTTTTTTCAGGCGCGGAATAATGGCGTTGATCTTGTAATACAGCTCGCTGGAATCTTCGCTGGGACCGGATATAATCAGCGGCGTACGCGCCTCGTCGATGAGGATGGAGTCCACCTCGTCGACAATGGCGTAGTTGAGTTCGCGCTGCACATATTCGTCCAGATCAAACTTCATGTTGTCACGCAGATAATCAAAGCCGAACTCGTTGTTGGTACCGTAGGTTACATCAGCCAGATACGCCTGCTTGCGTTCCTCGTCGCTGATGCCATGAACGATACACCCAACGCTGAGACCGAGAAAACGGTGCACCTTGCCCATCCACTCCGAGTCGCGCTTGGCCAGATAATCGTTGACGGTGATGACATGTACCCCCTTGCCGGTGAGGGCATTGAGATAGGTAGGCAGGGTAGCCACCAGGGTTTTACCTTCGCCGGTCTTCATCTCGGCGATCTTGCCGTTGTGCAGCACTATGCCGCCGATGAGCTGAACATCAAAATGACGCATGTTAAGAACCCGCCACGCTGCCTCACGTACCACGGCAAACGCCTCCGGCAGCAACTCGTCCAGGGTGGCGCCATCGGCCAGCCGCTGTTTGAACTCATCGGTCTTGGCGCGCAGTTCATCGTCGCCAAGCGCTTTCATCTCCTCTTCCAAGGCATTTATCTTTACCACGGTCTTACGCAGCCGCTTTATTTCTCGATCGTTTTTACTGCCGAATATTTTTCTTAACAAAGGACGGATCATCAAAGGTCTCCGAAAAGGGCTAAAAAGGTTTATCGCAACAACAATCCGGCTACACCAGATTGAGGCGGGTAAAAATCTCCTGCGTCGCCGCAGCACTGTTGAGGGTATAAAAGTGAACGCCACTCACCCGCTGCTCGAGCAGATCAGCCACCT
>Ga0256842_1002963_pt1 | contig 11694 bp, 19 predicted proteins | sample 4559240metaG_FD_185973 | JGI IMG/M metagenome (GOLD analysis project Ga0256842, IMG submission 185973) | Hydrothermal vent microbial communities from Guaymas Basin, Mexico - 4559-240 | ecosystem: Environmental > Aquatic > Marine > Hydrothermal vents | place: Mexico: Guaymas Basin | collected...
CATCAGAACCTAAAGATAAAGGAGACAAGTAATGTATGACTTTGGCAACAAATCTAGGGAACAATTTAATACTTTACATATTGATTTACAATTGATCCTTAAAGAAGTTATTAGGATATATGATTTTAGTATTCTTGAAGGCATTAGAACAACGGTGAGACAACAGGAGTTATTTAAAAATGGCCGTAGTAAACTTGATGGTATCAATAAAAAGTCTAAACATCAGGGCAGAAAAGACAAAGATGGAAATATTGTTTCATTCGCTGTCGACATAATGCCATACAAAAAAAATACAAATGCTTTTGAAGATACTGAAGATGCAAGAAAAAGATTTTATTTCCTTGCCGGTATAATGTTTTCAGTTACACAAAGATTGTTAAAAAAAGGAAAAATATCTCATAACATAAGGTGGGGTGGTGATTGGCAAATGGATATGGTATATAATACTAAATCAGAATTTGTAGATTTACCTCATTTTGAGCTTATAAAAGTTAAATAGAAGACAAATATGAAAACATTTAAAGAAATGGCTCTAAATGAAGCCGCGAAAGAGTTGGATAAATACGCTTTAAGAATAGACGAACAATTAACTTATCTTTATATTAATGATAATGAGTTACAAGAAGCACTTGAAATATACGATATGGAAGGAATGGAAGATAAAATTTTATTTGTATTTGGTATTAAACAAGATATGGGATTAAATGTATTTGAGGCTGTTTATGCTCAGAAGGGATATGGTCCTATTGCTTATAAAACAGCAATGCAAATGATGGGGGAAATGGCCCCTTCTCAGGACAGTAGAATTACTAAATCAGCGCAAAAAGTTTGGAAAGAATTTTTTAGCGGAAAAGGCTCAAAGGATGTAAATAAAGAATTATTTGGAAGTACAGAAGGTAATTGGCAGAGATATATCTATTCCCTTAAAAAAGAATTAGACTATGTTACGAATATTAAAAATAATGATAACTTTATTGGTAAAGACCCTTATAACGAAAAAACTAATATGCTTAATGAAGTAGCAGACGGACTTCTTATTAACAGTATGAGAGCCATATATTAATATAAATATTCTAAAAGGGAGATGGGTATGGGAACATTTAAAGGATTGATGTGAAAACCGGCACAAAAAATACAGAGGATGCTATTAAAAATAGTGAAGATATATAAGAATTTCTTTTGAAGAAGAAACATATAAAAAGGAGAAGAAAAATGATAACATTTAGTGAATACTTAGTAACAGAAGCAGAAGAGGATAATACTTTTTATGCAAGATCCAATATAGGCAATACAGAAGTACTATATCAAGTAGCAATGAGAGCAAAAAGTGCAACTGATTTAGAAAAGGGAATGAAAAAGATGTTCAGTAAATTTCCTGATAGAGAGAAAATTGATTTGAAAAAAGTTAATTGGAAAAGTATATATACTGAATTAAATGAGGTAGCTCAAGGTACAAGCATACTAATCGAAGGATTTAAAACTAAAGAATACGATGAAATGATGGACGGTCTAGATACTGATAAATTTACTAGTGCAATGTATGATTGGTTTCAAGATAATTATCCTGATGCACCAATAAATAGTGGAGATGCAACCCCAGATGAATTCATTGATTTATTAGACCGGGAAAACGATGGTAAAATGATTAAGAAATTCTATAAAGACATGAAGAAATTTTTATAAGAATTGCATAAGTCCTTTATAAATAAACTTAAAGGATACTTATGACAGGTATATTTGACGAGTTAAAAAAAGCAAATAACAACTTAGAATTAGATAATTTGACTAAGGATAAACTTCTTAGTCAAATTGACACACCCAAAAATCAAGAAGGCTTCTACTTAGACGCCTTTGAAAATGTAATTTCATTCAACGGAATTAGGCAATTAAAAAAACCCCACACAAAATTAAAACTTAATAAATATCAACAACAAGAAATTCTAGCATGTCATAACGACTATTTTTATTTTAGAAGAAATTATTGCAAAATTTTAACTAAATCTGGTATTGGGAGACCCGAACCAAGAGGTTATCAAAAACGGCTTGAAAATGATCTTGTACAAGGTGATGATGTTATAGCATTCTTCCCAAGGCAAAGCGGGAAAACAGTTACCATTGCAACATATTTATTATGGCGAGCACTTACTTCTGAAAATATTAATATCGGAATAGCAGCAAATGTTATGTCACTAGCAACAGAAGTCCTAGATAAAATCAAGAAAATATATATTGAGATGCCTATTTGGTTACAACCTGGATTAATGAGTTGGAATAAAAGAAGTATAGAACTTGATAACGGTTGTAAAATCATGACAGCTGCAAGTAATTCAGATGCTTTTAGAGGGTACTCATTATCTATAATGTATGTCGATGAAACAGCCTTTATTAGAAACAATCTTTTTGAAGAATTTATGGATTCAGTTATGCCTGCTATGTCTGCAATACAAGATAGTCAGGCTATTTTTTCGAGCACTGCTTCGGGTTTGAATCACTTCTACTGGATGGTAGAAGGCGCGAGAAAAAAAGAAAATGGTTATAATCTTTGTGAAGCAAAATGGCAAGAAGTCCCTCGTTTTCACAAAGATGGTAGACCAAAAACTCCAGAAGAATTTAAATCAGAACAAGTAGCAAAGAATGGACAGACTCATTTCGAACAAAATTTCGGTAATTGTGTGGGATATGATACACTTATAGATATAGAAAATTTAGGAAGTATAAAAATAGGAGATTTATATAATTTGTTGTAAAAATAATTAATATTCTCATTAATTATTTGGATAGGAAAAACATAAGTTATGCTAAATTTGTAGATATAAAGATGAGAAATGGTAGAATTATAAATATAGATAAAAATAAGGAAATAGAAAAATGTTCAAACTTCTTGATAAACCATTAAAAGTAAAGACACCTAATGGTTATAAAACCTTTACAGGAATACAAAAATATACAAAAAAAACTTATTTGTTAATCACTACTATAGGTGAAATAGAAACAGCAGAGCTTCATAGATTTGTAGTAGATGGTAAAGAAATCTTTGCAAAAGATTTAAAGGTTGATGACAGTTTACAAACTGAAACAGGTTACACAAAAATAAAAAAAATAATTAAAGGTCCCGTCAAAGATGTTTATGATTTAACTAATGTAGATGGAGAGATATATTATACTAATGGAATATTAAGTCATAATACATTTTTAGGTTCTTCAGCTACTCTTGTATCGGGAACAGCACTTAAAAATATAGTTCCTATGAAAGACGAAGATATAATTTTCAATTCATTATTTGACGGACTTAAAGTTTATCAAGAAGTAAAAAAAGGCCATAATTATATTTTAACTTCAGACCCTAAACAGGCTGGGATAGATAGTATAGGGTTGCATGTTATTGATGTAACAAATATTCCTTTTGTGCAAGTAGCATCTGCTAAACTAGATGAAAGTTTTTTAGTTATTCCTAATAGGGTTTATGATTTAGGACATTATTATAATGATGCTTATATAGTTCAAGAAAATAATATTGAAGCAAATCTTATTAATGTTTTACACGACCAACTAGAATATGAAGGTGAAATTTTTAGAGAAAGGAAAACTTCAGGTAAAGGTTTTAAGAATATTTGGGGCATCAGAACAACCACAAAAACTAAAAAAATGATGACTTCTTTTCTTAAAAAATTTGTTGAAGATGGTCTTTTAGAAATAAACGACAAAGCTACACTTGATGAGATGTTTAACTTTATAGAAAAGAAAAATGGAACTTATAGTGCAGAAGAAGGCTATAAAGATGACTTGGTTATGAGTTTAATGCTTGTGTTTGCACCATTTTTTGATATTAAAAATTGGGATAACTTCAAAGGGTTTAGTTCATTACTTGAGAAACGAGCTGGACAACAAGAAAAAGAAGAAAAAGAAACTGCTGAGTTTTTAGACTTAGGATTTGCACCTGATGATAATACAACTGCTTCTCCTTTTACTGAGGGTGCATGGGATGAAAATGACTTCGGTATGGATGCAATGGAAATGTATCAACAAGATATGGACGATAGAGGTTAGTAATTTATAAATATTAATAAACGGGGGACAAAATGAATCTTAATCTTGGAGACAACAGTCACAATAGTGAATATGAATTATTTAGAAGTACTTCCGAAGAACTCATATCAATGTATGGAGTCCCGATAAAATATTTAATAACCGAAAAAATAAATCAGGATAAAATCTTTGGAGAGCATAGCCACATCAAAATAGATAATAAGGCTATCCACCAACTATACGCTATGCCATCTGCAACAGATATGTGGGAAGGAGACAGTAATTTATTTAGTAAATTTGGTTTACAAAATTTGGATACTATGAGCATTTTTATTTCTAGAACAGATATGGAAAAAATTCATCCTGAGATAACTAACAGAGAAGGAAAAGCTACAGTTAATAACCTGCCTAATGGAAATTTAGTTACTTTTGAAAATAATAAAATCATGGAAGTTACTAATTTCGAATTGTCAAGCACTGAAACTGGTAATAATAATGTTTTTACTTCAGATAGGGATAAAAATGTTTATAAATTAACTCTTAAATCTTATTTCTACAATTCGGATGACACTTCAAAAGCAGATGAAATAACCGATAGCGCAAAATTTGAATATGAAGATTTTGGTAACTTAGATGCTATTTTTAGAGATGACGAAGAGCAAAAAGAAGAAGTATTAACAAGGTCAGAAGCGCCAGTTATGGAAGATGAAGTTATTTATCCTGCTGAAGAACGAGTAAAACCAGTTAGAAGAACAGTAGACGAAAATAATCCATTTGGCGATTTCGGTTAGAGGTTAAAATGAAATTTAAAGAATTTATAACAAACGAAAAGTTTATAAGAGGTAGAAAAGAATGGATGTTAATGGCTAATTTATCGATGCCATTAACACCTTCAATATTAAAAGAATTTGAAACAGATATAGACACTGCTTACCATATAACTGATTTAAAAGGTTTTCAAAATCTTTTAAAATTACAAGGAAAACAAAAAGATATCGCTTGTTTCACAAAAGGTTCTAATGGAATCGCAAAAGGTGCTAAAACTAATGGATCTATTTTAGCTAAAGTTTCTGGTAAAACTTCTTTCCACTCAGCAGTTGATTTTATGTCTGTATTAGATAGAAACGGTTTAAGATGGATAGACGGCAAAAGAAGAGACGACAATCTTATTTCGGATTTTAAACGGAAAATGGAAAAAGAAATAATGGAAACTTTTGATCTAATTAATATTAAAGTGTTACAAGAAAATATTGAAGGTCTTGATGGTAAGCAAAAAGCGAGATTTATTGGATGGTATTATGATAAAAGTAAAAAAATTATAGATAAGAAAATGATAAACAGCGTTATGGAGTTTCTTAAAAAAGAAGCAATTTCTAAAAGTGGAGAATACACAAATGATGAAGTTTTTATACATCAGTTAAAAATTGAAGAAGTGAAGATAGTAAATAAATATGATTCAAACTATCCAGAAAAAGAATATGAAGATGAAGTAGAATTTTTAAAGAAGAAAAATTTTAATATCAACTTTATCGATAGAGATTATGTAAGGAAAATACAATAATGAAAACATTTCAAGAAATAGCAATTCAAGAAGATTTTAAATATACTGGCAAACTCAAGCCTTACCAAGTACTTTTATTTACGGCATATACAGAATTTCTACAAGATTATTTTGAGACAAATATTACTCTTAAAATTTCTTTTAGAAAACCTAAGAAGGATTACTTTGGTGATGTAGACTTAAATAAGCTTAAAAAGAAAAATTATACAATAACTATGGAAAATACTCCTTATGGGATACTAGGTAGAATAGGGCACGAGTTTACTCATATATCACAATACCTTAAAGGAGAATTAAATACTTCAGATAATAAAAAATTTATTACTTGGAAAGGTGAGGATTATATCTCAATAGAAGATTATAACAACATTAAAGATATGCCAACCTATAAAGCGCTTCCTTGGGAAACTGAAGCATATAGCAATCAGGAAAAAATACCAGTGTTATTTAAGAAATCGAAGTCCCTTAAAAATATCTTAGGGCAAAATACTACTTTAGATTTTGGTGTAGAAAACGACCTATGGTTTTAATTAAGTAAAAAAAGTGTATTATGTAGAAAACAAAGGATAAGAATAATGAAAAATAAAGAGATAGGCGTTACGCCTACTGGAGTTTCTTTTAGCGATGCATCTCAAGAAAAACAATTAGCTGATTTACTTAAAATGAAAGCAGAAGAAAAACTAAAGTTATCAAAAACAGTTGGCCTAAGAGTGCTTAGTAAATCTAAATTTTATTATAGTAGTACTGGTGACCTTAGAGAACATATTGCAAGTTATAAAGGTTATGCAATAATGATAAAACAAGAAAAAATTTCTGAAGACTATAATGAAAAAGAAGTCTTAATGTTTCCTTCTTTAATTTCTTTAATTGACCTCAAAAAATTAAAGAAAGTAAATGGAAACATAGTTAGAAAATTACAACCAAAAACCATCCACGAGTATGAGAAAATTGCTTTAATATATGGAGTGCTCACTAAAATAGACGAGGGTTTATAAAATGACTCCTTTGTCCATTAGTATAGTTTCTAAACCCCAAGATTATAAGATAAAAAAGCAGCATAAATATGCATTATCTTTTTTTAAATTTGGAGTAATTATAGAGAAAAATGATGAAACTATAATCCAAGGTGAATTATATGACATTTCTAATGACAAAAGTTATTTAGGGAAAGTACAAAAGAGTTATGCCGATATTTATGACTTACAATTAAAATGGCCATTCTTAAAAACTAGATTTTCCTTACAGAAACTCTTTCCTATTTAACTTTGGCTTAAGATTAATATGTTATAATATTATATAAAAGGAATATAATATGAAAACACAAAAAGAATTATTACAAGAACTCAAAAAAACACAATCAATAGCAAGAAGCTTACAAATAAACTTAGATAAAGCAGTTGAAAAGGCTAAATATTGGGAAGATAAAGCTTCCCAACAAAATGAATGTATTGTGTCTCAAAGCAAAAGATATGAAAAATTAGAACAAACTATTAAGGAAAATACACAACCAATTGATACTGTAGCTAGGATTACTGAATTAGAAGCTGTTTTACAAGCAGAAAGAACAAGAAACAAAGAAATTGATAAAATGCTTGAAAATTATGAAGATAATTTTAGTAGTATGTCATACAAAATTAAATCTTTAGAAAAAGATATTAAAGATTTAACAAATACTTGCGATTCACAAACTAAAGATTTAAAAATAGCACAGGCAAATGAAAGTTTATTTTTAAGGGAAATAGCAAAATATTCCCAAGCTAGAAAAGATTTTAAGGAAAAGTCTAGAAAACATAGTAGAGAAAAAAGAACTTGTAACCCAAGACCTCAGAAAACAAAGTCTTTAAGAGATATTAATCCAAATCCAAGAGGATTATGTTTTGACGAAATGGTGACAAAAGAACAACAAGATAGAGAAAGTTATCAAGAGAAAGAAGTTTTTAAAGCTATTAAATCAATTAAAATAACTTTTGATAAAATTGGCAACTATATGCCTAAAAGGGGTTAAAATAAGACTCTATTACTAAAATTAGAAGAACACAAGTCAGAAGGAAGAGACCTAGATTATTTATGGGTATATGAAACAGATAGAATGGCACAGTATCAAATTATTTCAATTTACACAAGTAGAATTGAAACTGATAGGTTTACTATTAGTAAGGAGATTAACTTTAACACACCTAAATTTTCAAGAATTACTAAAAAGTAATAATCTATTGAATAAAAGAGATAACGAAATTAAACAGAAAGAAACGGATAATGATAAGTTTATTAATACTTAAGATAAGTTACAGAATGTGGAAGAGACTCAGAATAAGTAAGATTCAAAAAAGCACAACAGTTAAAGAAAATTAAACTATAGAAGAGGATTATATGTTAGAACTTAATGAAACTGCCCCTATATTAAATATAGATAAAGATGGGAAAATTGCTTTTTCAAAAGGAGATATTTTGAAAAATATCTCAGATGCTGGTGAAAACTTTATTGAAATTGGTAAAGTAAAATCGAATATAGGCACAATAACCAAAAAGAATAGCGATTATACTTTAGAAGTCCCTAAAAATTTTAATGGAACTATTGAATTATTGATGAAGGCAACAGATGGGTATATTGAAGTGCCAAAAAAAGCTCTAATTACAGTTCAACTAGAAAATAATAATCTCAAAATTACTTTTATTAATCCTAGTTTTTTGGAAGATGAAGGAGTTATTGTTAATTTAAATATTCTTGATGTTGAGAGTACAACTGTTGAAGTTTTTCAAAGTTCAAATAACGGAAACTGTATAATAAACACAGATAGAAATTTAGAATATACACCAGTAAAAGATTATAATGGGGCACAAGAAATTACGATTAAAATTTCTGATGGTAATTCAACCACATATAAAACAGTTGAAATAGAAGTATCTCCCGTAAAAGATAAACCTAGTATTAAAATCTTACAAGAGATAACAATAGATAAAGACTCAGAAGAAATTATAAGTTTTGATATGCAAAATATTAACGATGATATTATAAATTTTGAAGTTTACACACCAAATAAGGGAATAATAATTGTAGATGGGTCTCAAGTAACATATATTCCTAATGAAAATTATAATGGAACAGATGTCTTAACTATTAAATATACAGATGGGATAGCACAGAAAACAAGCACCGTTAATATTAATGTTCAAAGTGTAGATAATAAATCTTATATTAATGTGGTAAACGGAGTGCATATGGTAGAAGACAAAGTACAAGAAGTATTAATAACGGTCGGGAATTTTGAAGGTTTAAGTATTTTTAGTGCAGAGGCGGATAATGGAGTTTGTATTGTGGATGAGAATGGGAACATTGTTTATTCACCAAATGTAGTTTACAATGAAACAGAAACAATAGTAATTTCTGCAACAGACGCAGATAGTGTAACAGTTTCTAAAAATGTAAATGTACAGATAGATAAAATGATAGATAAACGAAACCCATACAGGAATGGTTGAACATACAGAAGAGGTAGTAAGTTGATACATCTTATAAAAACTATATTGAATTTAACCGAATCTGAATTATAAATTACTAAATTAGCAGAAATAAATACTAAGAAGACAACAACAATATGAGCCGGACAAAGTTATGTTCCTTCAATAATTACTTAAGTAAAATAGCAAAAAAGGAGTTAATATGTTTAAATACCTATTTGGTGTAGAATATGTCACTAGGAGTAATAAGAAACTGGTTGTTTTTAAAAACTGGTTTAAAAAAGGTTATACTGTTAAAGTAAAGATTTGGAACTTTTTATATCAAGAATACGAATTTTTTGATGTAAATCAATTTAGTAGCCTAGAATTAGTTGATGATTATTTAAAAAGAAATTAAAGGGTAAAACATGACATCTAAAAAAGAAACTATATATAGTATTAATAAATTAATTAAACAATATCAAAAGCGTTCACAAAATGTTCAAGAACAGTCATCAAAAATGACTCAAGAAAAAGATGCAATTCTAACTGAGGAGTTTTTAGAAATAGAAATGATACAAAATGAGGAAATGCTTATAGATGAGTTTATTTCTGATTTGAAAGATTTGCTTGAAGATATACAAGATGAAAATTAATGAGTTCACAAAAGAATTAATTAAGGAATATCATTTACCCATGATGAGGGCAAAAATGCTTTTTGAAGGTTGTAAAAATTATGATGAAGCATTGAGAGTTCTTGCATTAACAGAAGAAAATTGGAGTTGGAGTTTATTGGATTATAGAGATTCAGAAGAATTAAAAAATCTTAGAAAAATTTTTCAAGAGGAAGAAAAACTTGTTTATATTCATTGGGGTTTATGGAACCAAGACAGAGGCATACCAGATTATGAAATTTGGAAAAGAAGATATTTAAAAGGAAAATAATGAATAAAACATATTCAAAAAATAAAAAGGCATATCACGATTATGAAATGTTGGAAAGTTATGAAGCAGGTTTAAAATTATCAGGTGCTCAAGTCAAATCTGTAAGGGCAAGTACAGTAAACTTATTAGGTTCTTATGCTTCAGTTGAAGATGGAAGTAAAATAATTCTTAAGCAATGTCACATATCAAAACCAGACCATTTGGGATATATGGCTAAAGGATTTAATGAAACTGCCCATATTTCATTATTACTTAGTAAAAAAGAGATTAAAGAAATACTTAAAATGGTCCAGAATCCTGGAATCAGTTTGATAGTAACTTCCATTTATCAAAGAGAAAATACAAAGAAAATTAAATGTAAACTTAATATCGCCAAAGGTAAAAGAGATTATGACAAACGAGAGTCTTTAAAAAGAAAAGCTCAAGATATGGATGCTAAAAGAGCAATGAAAAATTATTAATTTTATTTTAAAGTTGTTATGTTATAATTATATTAATAAAAAAAGAAATGAAAAATCTTCTTTAAATAAATTAATTACACAGAGACTTCAAAGAATCATTATGAAATTAGAATAGACACAGCAAATAGCACTTATTGGTTCCAAAAAGGACAATCAAGTGAAGAAAACTTCTAACAGAAAAAGGAAAATTAACAATGCAGATGGCAATAATATCTTTAATAATGAGGTAATTAAATTGTTGTCTAAAAGAACCTTAAACAAAAAAGAAAGGAACAAATATGAAAATCTATAGAAAAACTTACAGAAGTTGTACTACTTCAGAATCAGTGGAAATATCAGATGGACAAGAAGAACTTTATGAAAAGGGCAAAATTTCATTAGAGGATTTATTTAGTAATAAAGAAAAAGAATTATTAAATAAAAATAAAAATCCTGAAATTGAATATGAAAATAGGGAATATAGCCGAGAAGTTGAATATGAATTATCCTGGAATTAAGTGAACTCATTACATAACTACTTTAAAAGATACTTTTAGTCATTTAAAAATGATGAATTAATTGATAATGCTTATGATAACAAAGAGGAAGTTAAAAAGCCAATGAGGAACATAATAAATCATCTTGGCATTAGACTTTAAAAATTGAAATATAGGAGAAATTTAATGAGCTTAATTTTAAAAGAAAATTGGAAAAGGTTTAAAAAAATTATAATTGAACCTACACTTAGGGACAAGAATAATAAATATTATCACAATAAAACCGTTTATATGAGAAAGTTACAAAGTAAATTATTTTTAATTGCAATATTAGCAATCGGTTGTTTTATGCCTAGTATTTATTTTGTGCCTTCTGTAATGGTAATAACTATTACTTGGCTTATAGGAAGATATTATGATACTAAATTTGATAAGGGATTTATCAATCCTTTAAACGAAACTCATAGGGCTTTGTTAAAAAGATACAATAAGATGGCAGTGGATAATGCTGATAATAACCTCGAGGCATCTCAAGAAGTTATTAATTTAACAAATACAGCTTTAAAACATTATGAAAATTGGCCTGTAGATAAAACTTCGAGATGGATAGGGTATGCACAAGGTATGTTAATTCAGAATAAATTTACAACAGTAGATAAAGAACGGGATTTCAGTCGACCTTTATTTCATAGAAGTTATAATGAATTAGGTTATGATAAACCAAGATCAGTGAGTATTTATCAAGAGAACTAAAGAATTAACTAAAAAAATAGTATAATAACTATAT
>Ga0256842_1002965_pt1 | contig 11691 bp, 13 predicted proteins | sample 4559240metaG_FD_185973 | JGI IMG/M metagenome (GOLD analysis project Ga0256842, IMG submission 185973) | Hydrothermal vent microbial communities from Guaymas Basin, Mexico - 4559-240 | ecosystem: Environmental > Aquatic > Marine > Hydrothermal vents | place: Mexico: Guaymas Basin | collected...
AGGTATTGCTATTGCCGCAAGTATTCCTATAATGGCAATAACAATCATTAATTCAATTAATGTAAAGCCTTTTTTATTTTTAAATATTCTCATGATTCTTTTTAACATAATCTAAACCTCCTTTTTTAATCTTCTTTATGGAGAAATTAAAATACAATCAAAATAGAATCACCCCCTCTTTTTTTATAAACTTCTTCCGTTGCAGAAGAATTAAGTTACACAAAAACATACCTTATCACATATGGCGAAATTTTATGTAATGCTACAAGTCCACTATTACCATGGATGTGTACCAACTATTACCTCTTTTCCAAACTTATTTTCCAGTTTCTTTTTTAGCTCTGATATATCTATCGGACATTTTGCTGTTTCAGTCGCCTTAACAATGCAGGTACCAATAAATATGTAATCAAAATCTACATTGTATTGATTACATATATCCTTTATTAACCCCATTTTTGGCATAACCAATCCCGGACAATCTCCACAAGTAGTCATTCCTATTACATTAAGTTCTTCATCTTTGAAGCGGGAAAACTCTCCTTCTCTCTCTTTAATAGCCTTGAAACACTTTATACATCCTATGCAACTAATATCCCTTATTTTATTGCACGATAGAATCAATACATTTGCCATCTTCTCCCCTCCTTCTATATTATTTCATTCTCTATAAATAAAATATTGTGATAAGTCAATTGTAATTGGAGGCTGTTTGAAAAATATTTCGAATAAACTCAGTGCGAGTTAAAATTATTTACTGACCTTACACAAAAAAGATGGTATTATTTAATAATAACATATGATGTAGATAAGGAGGAACAATATGTCTATAATTGTAACAGGACTTCCTCGCTCTGGAACATCAATGATGATGAGAATGTTAAAAGAAGGAGGAATTCCGATTCTTACAGATAATAAAAGACAACCAGATGAACATAACCCTTATGGTTACTTTGAGCTTGAGAAAGTAAAATATGATCTTTCGTGGGTGAGTGAAGCCGAAGGAAAGGCTGTTAAATTAGTAACTATGCTTCTTAAAAAGCTTCCATCAGATAATGAATTTTATGTGATATTTATGGAAAGGAATATAAGTGAAATTGTTAAATCACAAAAAGAAATGCTTGAAAAAAATGGTAAAAAGATGAAATATCCTGAAGAGGAATTGGAAAAAATTTATTTAAGTCATTTAAAAGAGATAAAGCAGTGGATCTCAGAAAAAGACAACTTTAAAGTATTGTATGTCTCATATAATGAAGCAATAGAAAATCCAAAGAAGATTGCTTTAAAGATTAAAGAGTTTTTAAGAAAAGATATGAATATAGAAAGGATGATTAAAGCTGTGGATAAAAAACTTTATAGAAAAAAAGCAAAAGAGAAAGATATTGAGGAACAGCAAGTAAAAAGAGAAGATGAAGAAAAGATAAAAGAACAATTAGAAGCATTAGGGTATCTATGATATTTAATCCTTTTAAGAAAAAGCAAAAAAAAGTTTTAATAATAGGTTTAGATGGGGTTCCATATTCTCTTTTAAAAAGGCTTATAGAAAAGGGAAAACTTCCTACACTAAAAGAAATATTTTCTAAAGGGAATTTTTCAAGGATTACTGTAACTATTCCTGAGATTTCCTCTGTATCCTGGTCTTCTTTTATGACAGGCAAGGATCCGAGTTTTCACGGAATATATGGCTTTACTGATATATTGCCTGGAACATATAAGATGTACTTTCCGAATTTTCTTGACCTTAAAGCAGAAACAATCTTTGATGAGATAGGAAAAAAAGGAAAAAGATCAGTAGTAATAAACCTTCCCGCCACTTATCCTGCTAAGAAGATTTCAGGAGTTCTTATTTCAGGCTTTGTTGCTTTAAGGTTGGAAAAAGCTGTTTTTCCCAAAGAAATCCTTTCAAAGTTAAAAGAATTTGGTTACAAAATAGATGTAGACACTAAAAGAGGAAAAGAAGATTATGACTTCCTTATGAAGGATTTATTTTCTACCTTAGAAAAAAGAAGAAAAGTGGCCCTTTGGCTTTGGGAAAACCAAATTTGGGATTTATTTATGATTGTTATAACAGGAACAGACAGAATCCAGCATTTTCTGTTTGATGCTTTTTTGGATATAGATCATCCATATAGCGAATTATTTTTAAAGTATTTTCAGAAAATAGACAGTTTTGTAGCTGAAATGTATGAAAAGTATAAAAAACTTCCTGAAGAAAAGACTTTTTTCATGCTTTCTGACCATGGATTTACAGGAATAGAAACAGAAGTATATATAAACAGATGGCTTTATGAAAATGGTTATTTAAAGCTTTCTCCAAGTCCTAAAACGATCTCTGATATACAAGAAGGAACTGTTGCCTTTGCTCTTGACCCCTCAAGGATATATATCAATCTAAAAGGAAAGTTTCCCTTAGGAAAGGTTGAGAAAAAAGACTATGAAAAGGTAAGAGAAGAGTTAAAGAAAGGCTTACTTGAAATGAAATATAAGAGAAGATCTGTTATAAAAAAAGTTTTCTTTAAAGAGGACTTATTTAGCGGGCCTTATCTTGAATTTGCACCTGATATTGTTCTCCTTTCTAATTATGGATTTGATCTAAAAGCTTCGGTGCAAAAAGCACATATTTTTGGAAGAAGTAACCTTACAGGAATGCATACATATGATGACGCATTTTTCTTTTGTGAGAATAAAGAAATAGACTGTAAAACAATATTTGAAGCAAAAGAAAAAATAGAAAAAGTTCTATGTTAGAAAATAAGGGCATTTGGTATAGACATATTCAAGGTATTCATTCTGAGCAGTAGATGTATTATTAGCTGACCTTACGCAAAAGGGTTTATCTCACAAGGGAGGAATGACAATGAATGTGGTATTGGGGCAAATTTGCGTACGGTCAGTTACTAATCAAGAACATATAAACCTGTTCAAAAGGATTTTTCGAACAGGCTTATAATAATCATACGCCATTCATCCCATAAAGCTTATGGGCTTTCTGGCGTGGATTTTTGTAATCTAAGATATTCTGACTTATATATCTCTGCCATAGTAAGGAATATAGTTATAATAAGGGGACCATATATAATCCCCATTATTCCAAAAAGTTTTATGCCTCCTACTACTCCTAAAAAAACAAGAATAGAATTCATTTTCATACCTTGACCTATAACCTTAGGCTTAATAAAGTATTCTGTTATAGAACTATAGGTCAGATTATATAGAAAAAATATAACGGCAAATTTTGTCTTGCCCTGAATCATAAGTATAAAAGTAGCAGGCACAAATATAAGAGATGCGCCTACAATAGGAAGAAATGCCATAAAAGCAATAATAGAACCCCATAATATAGGAGAACCCAAGCCAAACATAAAGAAGCCAATACTTCCCATAATCCCTTGGATGATTCCAGAGACCCCATTTCCTATTATTATAGCTTTTGCCATTTCTTGAAATTTGTATTCCAGTTTTTCTAACTGCTCTTTTGATAAAGGTGCGAGTTGAATTATGTATTCCTTTAATCGATGTCCATCTTTTAAAAGCGCATATATGATTAATATCATAAGAAAAAAGTGAACAAGAAGATTTATTATATTAGAAGCCCCTGAGCTTATTTGTTTGTACAAAAACAAACCGATTTTTTTCCCTAAGGACTTGGCAATTTTTAGGATTGCATTCACATCCAATTCAATACCAGTAAGTTTTTTTATCCTTTCCAATCTTTTTATAAAGGTAGAGTTCTTTCTAAGTCTTTTCTCTATAGATTTAATAGATACAGCATTTGAGGTCTTATTGTAAAATTCAAAAGCCTCCTGAGATAAGGTCTTAAAAAACCATCCAATAGGGATAACAAGCAGTAAAAGGATAATTCCTGACATAAACAAGGCAGAAGTGTTTATATTTCCTTTTAATATTCGTGTTACTCTAAGATGGATTGGATAAAAAACACTGGTTATAAGAAGAGCTAATATAATAGAAGGAAAATATGCCCAAAACAGAGAAAAGAGTAATATAAAAGAGATAAGAAGCAATATAGTAAAAGCACCAGGTCTATCCTTCATCTGAAGTGTATAATTTTTTGTTTTTTGTTTTTTATTCAAAATTCAAAGTAAAAGTATTTAAAAAACTTAAAAATTTTCAAACTACATTCTGCTTGTTATTTTGTTTATAAAATGCTATTTTAGCTGAAAAAATTATTAAGACAAGAGGGAAAAATGGAACAGATAAAAGAAATTAGAGCAAGAGAAATTTTGGATTCTCGAGGAAATCCTACCGTAGAAGCAGATGTGATTCTCACAAATGGGATAATAGGAAGAGCTGCTGTTCCCTCAGGTGCATCTACAGGGAAATACGAAGCAATAGAGCTTAGGGATAAAAGAAAAAAAAGATATAGAGGGAAAGGTGTAGAAAAGGCAGTTCAAAATATTGAATCAATTATCGCACCTGCTCTTAAAGGAATGGATCCTACTGATCAGAGACTAATAGACAGTACCATGATAGAGCTGGATGGAACTCCTAATAAGGCAAAATTAGGAGCAAATGCTATACTTGCTGTATCCTTAGCTGTAGCAAGAGCTGCTGCCAAATTACATGATCTTCCGCTTTATAAGTATCTCGGTGGGCCAAACGCCTGTAGACTTCCAGTACCCATGATGAATATCCTAAATGGTGGTCTCCACTCTGATAATAACATAGATTTTCAAGAATTTATGATAATGCCTGTTGGTGCTAATAGCTTTAAGGAAGCTTTGCGTATAGGAGCAGAAGTATTTCATACATTGGCAGAAGTGCTAAAAGAAAAAGGATATTCAACTGCAGTAGGAGACGAAGGAGGTTTTGCACCTTCTCTTGAATCTAATGAAGAGCCATTAAAGATGATCATAGAGGCTATAGAAAAGGCAGGATACAAGCCAGGAACAGACGTAGCCATTGCTCTTGATCCAGCTGCATCCTCTCTTTACAAGGGTGGAAAATATGTATTTTTTAAATCTGATAACTCAGAACACGCTGCAGAAGAATTGATAAAATTATATGAGGACTGGATTAAGAAATATCCCATTTTATCTATTGAGGATGGACTTGCTGAAAACGACTGGTCTGGATGGAAAAAGATGACCAAGAAACTTGGAAATAAGATCCAGATAGTTGGAGATGATCTATTTGTAACAAATACCAAAAGGATAAAGAAAGGGATAGATGAAAATGCTGCAAATGCGGTTCTTATAAAATTAAATCAGATAGGCACTCTTACAGAGACCTTAGAAGCAATAAGATTAGCATATAAAGCAGGGTGGAATGCTGTAATATCTCATCGTTCAGGAGAAACAGAAGATACCTTTATTGCAGATCTTGCTGTTGCTACAGGTACAGGACAGATAAAAACAGGGTCTCTTTGCCGTTCTGAAAGGGTATGTAAGTACAATCAGCTCCTCAGGATAGAAGAAGAGTTAGGGAATCAGGCTATTTTTGGCTGGGGAATCTGATTTAATAAAAAGTGGGATTCCAGCTATCATAAATATGACCTTTTTTGAAATCTGAGCGATCTCTTTATTTGCAGTAGCTAAGTAATACCTGTATTTTCTGCTTTCTGTTTCTACTGGCACAATTCCTAAGCCCACTTCATTACTTACAACAACAATTGTACCTGAAGCATGTGAGATTGCCTTTTTTAAAACCTGAACCTCTTTTTCTACTTCAGCCCCTTCGAACATGAGATTATTTATCCAAAAGGTTAGACAATCCAGAAGGATAACAGAATCCGCCTCCGAAAACTCATTTATTCTTTGTCCTATATACAAAGGCTCTTCCACTGTAATCCAATCAGCACCTCTCTCTTCTCTATGTCTTTTTATTTTCTCTCTTGTTTCGTTATCTACAGGCAAGGCAGTAGCTAAGAATATCTTTTTTTTGAAACTTTTACATATGCTTAGTGCATAACTGCTTTTCCCACTTCCTGCCCCACCAAGAATTAATATACACTCAGCCATTTATATCACCCTAATTTTATATAGCTATCTGCAATTATGCGAATAACTATTAAAAAATTGTTTTCCTTATTATATTATATAATATCAAATAATCTTGCGGAATAAAAACATATTTTCTCTTTTTTCTACAACTTCCCTCTTCTTGAAAAGTTCTTTATAAGGGACTTTTTCTCTCTTAATTAAGACAAGTACTTGTCTTAGGGAACTGGGAAAGGGTGGTGAGTAGGTTAGTTCCTGCACCTGGTGCAGGGGCTCAAGGATAGTCAAAAACCGCCAGGTGGGGCTGACCATCCTGAAGAGGTGGAATACAAATACCCCACCCAAAATTGCACTAATGTGCGGTTTTGTTAACCAGGTCAAAGGCGAGGTTAGTTAATTGTTGACATAATACAGAATACATGTTTATTTATAAATAAAATTAAATTGAAAGGAGGAATAGAGATGAAAAAGAAAGAATTGCTGAGCATGCTGCTAATCTTGAGTTTGTTCCTTTTCTTAAAAGGAAGCATGTGGGTAAATGCAAATGATAATTCTCCCCCAGCAGAGGTGATTATTAACAATACAGGCTATCTAAAAAATAAAAAAGGTGCTGTTAAGTTTTTGCATGAAAGACATGTAAAGGAGTACCAGATAGCATGTAAAGAATGTCATCATATTTACAAAAATGGAAAAAATGTTTGGAAAGAAGGAGATGCTATACAGAAGTGTGTAGAATGTCACAGTCCTATAAGGAAGAAAGGGCAAAAACCAATGGATCTTATGCATGCCTATCACAAGAATTGTATGGGGTGTCATAAAAAGTTAGCAAAAGAAGGAAAAATAAGTCGATCTGAGTATAAAAAATTGAGAAAATGTAACAGCTGTCATGCTAAAAAGACTTCATAGTTAAAAGCAGGGTTGATTCTTCTGACTACCAGATAATCTGGTAGTCAGAATGAATATCTTTTCTTACCATATGAGGACTTTTACCCAACCTTCCACTACCTTTTTCTCATTTACAAAACAATCAATATTTATCTTATATCTGTTTTTTTCAGAATCTGCCTCTTGAATTACCCCCTTTATCTCGACCTCATCTCCTATCCTTACAGGGGCTATATAAACAAAATATGTTTCCAGGATAACCACAAGTCCTGGCAATCGTGCCAATGCAGCAGAAATTAGACTTGTGGTAAGCATGCCATGAACTACTCTACCTTTAAACCTTGTTTGCAAAGCAACATTTTCATCAAAATGGATTGGACTGAAATCTCCAGAGATAAGTCCAAAAAGCTGAACATCAACCTCTGCTACTCTTTTTTTGTAAAAGAATTCATATCCCTCTTCCAGCTTTCCACCAAACTTCTCAAATCTCTTTATTTCACCACCCATGTTAATATACAATTTTTCTATATCCATTGTATTTTCCTCTCTTTATCTTATTATGACTATAGGTCTGGGGGCAGTTGAAATCAATTTTCCAAACACGTTTCCATCCTTCCAACCAAGTACTACAGAAGCATGATCTTTCAACTCTCTATTTATTTCTTCTACAACAGGACCTGCTACTATTTTTGTGTCGATATCCTTAATACCCATTGCTTCAGCAATGGCTTTAGCCTTATTTAGTATTTTCTCTGCTTCAGCTTTTCTGAGATTATAAACATAAGTATCTGGGATCTCATCATAGTGCACCACATCTTCCAGTACATGAAGTAAAGTTATATGAACATCTGCTTTCCCAGCAAACTGACTTGTTCCCAAGACTGACTTTTCACTTGCTTTTGAATCATCCACAGCTACAAGAAGCCTCATTTTCTTATCACCCTTTTCAAGGGGTATTCTCTTTTCTTTTTCTATTGGTCTGATAACCACAACAGGAAGATGAGCGTTTCGCACCACTTTATCCGCTACACTTCCAAGAAAGAACCTCTTAAAGGTGCCAAATCCTCTTGTTCCTACAACAAGATAGTCAAAATCATTTTCTTCTCCTATCCTAATAATCTCCTCTGTGACAGGACCAACAGCAATCATGGTTTGCACATCAGTGGCTCCGTTGGCTTCTGCCAATTTTTTGAACCTGTGTAATAGTTCTTTTGCCTTATCTGTTTTTGGTTTATAAGCTAAGTCATCCGGAAGTTCCTTATAACTTTTTATATCATCAATTACATGAAGCAATGTAAGTGATACCCCTGTTTCTTTTGCAAACCTCGCTGCTAATATAACAGCCCTTTCTGAGTGAGCAGACTCATCAACAGCCACCAATGCCTTTGCCATTGTTTCTTTTTCATTCATATATTCCTCCTTAAGATCTTTTTACTATCCAATCTACTGCCTGTGGCCATATCTTTTTATGAGAGCTCCTGCTCACAGTGAGCCCAACATGACCTTTATCAGAGACAAGTAGCTTCTTGTCCTTGCTCGGGATCTTTTCAAAGAATGGCAGAGTAGTCTCAGGAGGTGTAAGATTATCTTTTTCTGCTATAATGGTTAATACAGGCATGGTGATATTATTTAAATCAACTCTTTTTCCATCCAGCTCATATTCTCCTCTTATAAGCTCATTTCTGTGATACCATTTAGAGATCTGTTCTTCATATACATATCCTGGTACTGCTGGAGAATCAAAGATCCAGTGATCCATATAAAAGAAATCTTTAATCAGCTTTTTATTTTCCACATTATCTATGACATTCAAGTACTTAAGTCCTAATTTTACCGGTTCCACCAGCAAAAAGGATATATTAAGCAGCTCTCCTGACATATTTCCCAATGCTCTTGAGATCTTAACTGGATCTATATGCATTGCCCAAAGACTAATAGTATTTTCTGTATGAAAATTCACAGGTACAGCTTGAAGAACCAGATTTTTTATCTTCCCAGAATTAAATGAAGAGTAGATTATTGCCAGAGTTGCCCCCAGACAATATCCATGAAGTGTGATATAAGGAACCCCCTTTTTGTTTCTGATAAAATCTACACAGAAATCTATATAATCTATGTAGTCTTTTATTTTAAAAAACTTATCAGACCTTTTTGGATAGCCCCAATCTATCATCCACACATCTAATCCTGCATTTATAAGTTTTCTTACCACACTGACTTCTTCATAAAGGTCCATTATAAAGGGTCTGTTTATGTAAGCATATGAAATAAGGACAGGAATTTTATATTTTGCTTCCCCTTTAAAATGCATAAGACTGAAAAGCCAATCTTTATGGACAACATCAAATTCACAGCTCCAGGGCTTAAATTCTACAAGAAAATTGTCTATCATTTTAAATCACCCCCTGTCCGCTTTCTGCTCTTTATTTTCCCGCCATGTTCCTTTTGATCCTCCAGCTCGTTTATCCTCTTTTCTAGTTCTATGATCTTTCTTCTAAGTTCCATTATTCTTTTGTGTGCTTCATCCACATGTCCCACTGTAGCAAATGGATTAATAGGATTGTTTTCGAACATCTCCTCAAAAAATCTCCTGGTCCTATAGAGATAATCCATAAGATGGGAGACCATATTGCCCTGGACTTCCAAGTATCTCTTTGATCTGAGAAGAGAATCAAATTTTTGATTTGAAATGGCTATAAAGGCATTTCTAAATGATTGAAAGCTATCAAATCTTTTGGAATTAGCAATTTCTATGAATTCTCTTATAGCAGTTTTATATGTGTTCCTTATCATATCCTTGAATTCCATATAATAACCACTAAACTGTTCCCATTCATCCAGTGCATTAAGGAGATACTGAGTAGTCTTTTTGGTAAGTATAAGAGGATAGTCAGTATAAACTCTCAATTCTTCCACATCTAAGAGATAATAGTGTCTATAATAACGTTCAAGTTTTTCTCTCCAGCTTTCTCTAAAACCATCTATCATGCTTTTCACAATAGGTGGAGTAGTTATTCCCAAGGAAAGCTCAGTCATAATGCTGAAATGTGAAAAAAGGGAGTCTATAAAGTCTCTCCATGCTCTTATAAGTTCCCATTGATTCTCTAAGGATTCCAGAAGTTCTGGAAGAGGCAGAAGAAGCCTCAGCTGTCTGAAACCTCTTAAAGTTATTTCCAAAGGTCTAAAGAAAAATCTGAATACTTCTTCAAATAGTGCCTCAAATCTTTCACCATAGCCTAAGCTTTTTCCAGAGGCATGCTCTTTCCACAGTTCTTCTAACCTTTCTCTTATAGAGATATTCCTCAGAAGCAATTCAAAAGATTCTTTGGGTAGAGCTTTAAATAACTCTAACAACTCTTCTCGCCTTAATTCTTCCATCTTCTTGTCTCCTTTAGCGTGCGAAACAGATCACTTTTTTGCACCCTCTGATGGAGTTGCTCTCTTTCCAAACTCTACGATTCTGTCAAATATCTCATCAGATTGTTTTTCCAATTGATCCATAAGTTTTTTAAAATTCTCAAATACCCTTGACTGGGATTCCATGTAAAGACTCATAGATTTTTTTATATTTTCTGACAACTCAGATGGAAGAAACTGTCTAACATAAAGCTCATACATACTCGCAAAGCTATCCATAGCCAGCCTTGTAAGCTCGAGATTGGTTTTTCCAATAGAATATCCCATCTTGTAAAAGGCCTTCCATGATTCCATAAAATCCTTAAATTCCATCTTTCTTACCTCCTCTTATATTTTCTGTTGCAGATTTTAGAATCTATTTATATATTTGGCTATAGGTTATATGCCTTATTTTTATAGGCAATGTTCCCGACTAAAACGGGAATCCCTTAGGGAATATGAACAAAAAAGAGTTTTTCTTTGCCTATACCATAGCTCATGAATTAAAATCTCCTGTTATCACCTTGGATGGATTCTTAAAAGCTATGATTGAAGATTATGGAGAAAAAATACCTGCCGGTGCACTAGAATACATTAATTACATGAATCAAGCAGTAAAAAGATTAAAAGCCATTATAAATGATGTATTGGTCCTTTCTCAGCTCTCCTGTGAAGAAAAAAAAGAAGAATTTCCATTAAAGGATATGGTGAAGGATGTCATTTTAAAAATGAGCTCATCTATTCAGCAAAAAAAGATAAAAATAGAGCTTCTGGATGATCTTCCTATCATATATGGAAATAAAAAACAGATTCAACTTTTGATGTTAAATCTTATATCCAATGCAGTGAAATACATAGGTAAGGAAAATCCTGATCCTCAAATCCAAATAGGGACAAAATTAATAAATGGAAAGCAGGTAATATTTGTAAGAGACAATGGCATAGGAGTAGACAAAAATTATCATAAAAAGATATTTGACATATTTCAGCGAACCCCTAACGCAAAAAAAGAAGCAGAAGGTACAGGGGTAGGGTTATTCATAGCAAAAACCATAGTTGAAGAACACAAAGGAAAGATTTGGGTTGAATCAAATTCCCAACGGGGTTGTACATTTTTTGTCTATATCCCGGGAAAAGAGGATGGATCAACTTAGAATAGTAATAATAGACGATGAAACTCCCCACCTTGTACTTATGAAAAGATCTATATTAAAAGAGATCCAGAATGCAATCACTGATTGCTTTCAAGAACCAAAACAAGCCTTCTCTTTTATAAAGAAAAATCCTCCAGATTTAATAATAACAGATTATCTCATGCCAGATATAGATGGATTGGAACTTATAAGAAGGTTAAAACAGGAAGAAATAGATGTGCCTGTAATTATGATTACTGGTCATGGTGACGAGTATGTGGCTGTAAATGCTATGAAACTTGGGGTAATGGAATATCTGG
>Ga0256842_1002966_pt1 | contig 11689 bp, 13 predicted proteins | sample 4559240metaG_FD_185973 | JGI IMG/M metagenome (GOLD analysis project Ga0256842, IMG submission 185973) | Hydrothermal vent microbial communities from Guaymas Basin, Mexico - 4559-240 | ecosystem: Environmental > Aquatic > Marine > Hydrothermal vents | place: Mexico: Guaymas Basin | collected...
CGTTAGACCGTACTCTACTCTTTTTTTCTTAGGTAAATCTACACCAGAAATACGAGCCATGGTTATCCTTGTCTCTGTTTATGTTTTTTAACTTTGCAGATTACTCTTACAATGCCTTTTCTTTTGATAACTTTACAGTCATCACACATCTTCTTTACTGAAGCACGTACTTTCATTGAAAGTCCTTTTATCTTTGTCTTTGCTGCCACAGGCTAGCGATTTTTCACTTGCCAATACTTTTATCTATATAAATACTATATAAAGACAGAAATACTCTATTTGTTTTTGTTAAAACAGCAAAGCGGACGCGTATTGTATCCAAAAAAATGTAAAATATTTATTAAGAGCATAAATTTTGTATTATTTTAATTTACAATTGCTGTATCTGTCAGGGACGATGGAACGAAGATAAGCAAATAGCTTGATTAGGCTGTTTGTGCTAATTGTATATTAATATCTCCATCAATTTTATAGTTTATATGATTGTGATCTAATTCATTTTTAATAGCAACAAGCTCTTTTATTGAATAATAAGTATCAACCGAAGCACGTGTATTTATTATTGAAAAATCATCTTTATTTAACCCATAATGTGAGCATTCTAGTCTTTTAAGTATATCAGTTACCTTATTAAACTCTGACATTTTGTAAATCCTTTGATTAATATCATATTCTCATACATCGGATTATTTTAAAAAATAATTAATTTTTCCAACCCTCAATAGTTCGATAATGAGAAAAGAGCAAAAACCTATACTAAAATGACACAAATATGACAAATTTTCTTATAAGCTTTTAACACCATATGATATAGACTTTCATCATGAATTATAGGGGACAAATGATGATAGAAAATATTTTAAAAAGAGATGGGACACATAAAGAGTTTCATTCATACAAAATTGAGGATGCGATTAAAAAAGCATTTAAATCACAACATACTACGTATGATAGTTCTGTATTTTTTAATATTTTAGAAAGATTAAAGCAAAAGCGTATAGTTGCTGTTGAAGATATCCAAGATATCATAGAAGAAGAGTTGTACCGTGCTAGATATTTTGATGTAATGAAATCATTTTTATTATATCGTCATACTCATAAAATGCAAAGAGAGAACCTCTTAGATGAGGATACTACGTATATCAACTCAACTCAAACCATAGAGGAGTACATAAACGGTAGTGACTGGCGTATCAAAGCAAACTCAAACACTGGTTATTCAAATGCTGGACTTGTAAATAACACGGCTGGGAAAGTTATAGCAAACTACTGGTTAGATAAGATTTACTCTAAAGAAGAGGGTTATGCTCATAGAAATGGTGACTATCATATTCACGATTTAGACTGTTTAACTGGTTACTGTGCGGGCTGGAGTCTGCGTGTACTTCTTGATGAAGGCTTTAATGGTGTTCGTGGAAGAGTTGAGAGTGATGCACCTAAACATTTTCGAGAAGCACTTGGGCAGATGGCAAACTTTTTAGGCATACTTCAATCTGAGTGGGCTGGGGCTCAAGCTTTTTCATCATTTGATACTTACTTAGCTCCTTATGTTTTTAAAGATAAATTACCATATAAAGAGATTAAAAAAGCTGTTAGAAGTTTTATATATAACTTAAATGTACCAGCTCGTTGGGGACAGTCCCCTTTTACAAATGTAACTATTGACTGGACTGTTCCAGATGATTTAAAAGACCAAATCCCTACATGTAAGCAAAATCATCTATTTAAAGGTTTACTTGATTCTGAACTTGAGGCTGAAGCTAAAGAGCGTGGTGCTAATTCTTTAGAAGATATGACATATAAAAACTTTCAGCGTGAGATGAATGCTATCAACAAAGCTTACTATGAAGTAATGACTGAGGGGGATAAAACTGGTCAACCTTTTACATTCCCTATCCCTACCGTAAATATTACAGAAGATTTTGACTGGTATGGAGAGAACACTGATATTCTTTTTGAAAACACAGCAAAAATCGGTTCATCATATTTTCAAAATTTTATAGGAAGTCAATATAAACGAAATGACGCTGGAGAACTTATAGCTAACGAAGAAGCTTATAAACCGGGTCATGTTAGAAGTATGTGTTGTAGATTACAACTTGATTTACGTGAACTACTAAAACGTGGTGGTGGACTCTTTGGAAGTGCTGAGATGACTGGAAGCATTGGCGTTGTTACTCTAAATATGGCAAGACTTGGTTTTTTACACAAGGGTGATAAAGAAGCGCTAATGCTTAGAATTGACCAACTAATGAATCATGCTAAAAACACTTTAGAGAAAAAAAGAGTATTTATTCAAGAGATGTATGACCGTGGACTTTTTCCATATACTAAAAGATATTTACCAGGTTTTAATAATCATTTCTCAACTATTGGTGTAAATGGAATAAATGAAATGATAAGAAATTTCAGCTCAGATACTATGGATATTAGCTCAAGTGAGGGTATAGAGTTTGCAACAGAGATACTAAATCATATGAGAGATAGAATGGTTGAGTTTCAAGAAGAAACAGGAAACCTTTACAATCTTGAAGCTACCCCTGCTGAGGGGACAACATATCGGTTTGCTAAAGAGGACAAGAAGAGATATGGGGATTCTATTTTGCAAGCTGGAATGGATGAAAATATCTACTATACAAACTCATCTCAAATACCGGTAGATTTTACAAATGACCCATATGAAGCACTGACTCTTCAAGATGATTTACAATGTAAATACACGGGTGGGACTGTGCTTCATCTTTATATGCAAGAAAAACTTAGTTCTACTGAGGCATGTCGTAAGTTAGTAAAAAATGTCATAACTAACTTTAGACTTCCATATATAACAGTAACACCACTATTTTCAATTTGTCCAAAACATGGATATATCGCAGGTGAACATGAGTACTGTCCAAAATGTGATGAAGAGATTATAGAGGAAGAAAACAAAATTATTGCATCTTAAACAAAGGAGAATAAGATTATGAGTAAAGAAGAACTACTTACTTTGCGTCAAAGCAAAAGACAAAAATGTATAGTTTATACAAGAGTAATGGGTTATCACAGACCTGTTGAGAGTTTTAATATTGGTAAAACTGGTGAACATAAACAAAGAAAACAATTTAAAGAGTGCTAATGTTAGATGATAAAGTTATTTATGATTTAACAACTTTTACACATCTAGACTACCCAGACCATCTTGCTTGTATAGTTTGGTTCTCTGGGTGCAATATGCGTTGTGATTATTGCTACAATAAAGATATTGTTTTTTCAAAAGCTGGAAAACATAGTTATAACTATGTTCTTGATTTTTTAAAAACAAGACAAAATCTACTTGATGGAGTAGTACTATCTGGTGGTGAAGCAACATCTCATGACTTAATAGAATTTTGCAAAGAGATAAAAAAGCTAGGTTTTAATATAAAACTAGATACAAATGGTACAAACCCTCTACATGTAGAGCAGTTAATGAAGCTAAATTTATTAGACTTTATAGCTCTTGATTACAAAGCTCCAAAAGAAAAATTTACACAAATAACTCACTCTAAAAAATTTGATGAATTTTCACAAACACTTAACTTAATTATAAATTCAAAAATTGAACACGAAGTTCGCACAACACTTCACAATGATCTTTTAAACGAAGAAGATATAAATCTAATTATAAAAGATTTAAACTCTAAAAATTATAAAAATACCTACTATATACAAAAATTTCTTGATACTGGTTCCAATATAGCTTCACTTAAAACATCAATAAAAAAATTTGATAAAAGTAAACTAACTAAAGGCATAAAGATAGTCTGGAGATAAAATGACATATTTGTGACAAAAAATATTATAGATTTTTAATTTGATTTTTTATAGAATTACACCATCACTTAATAGTGTTTAACTATTTAAGGTGATAAGAATATTGGTAATTTTATTTACAAATATTAATTTGGAATTCTCCCACTAATGTAAAAATTAGATTCCAAATTATACATAAAATATCTCTTAAAAAATATTTAAACTCTAACATAGATTCAAAGCAAATTATGAGTTAATTATAAATATTTTTAAGAGATAACAACTATTTTATAACCTTGCCCCTTTAAATTTACCAATAAATCTTTTGAGGTTTTATCTCTAAAGCGTCTTATAAAAGTTCTTAACCTTTCATCACTAGCTGAACCTTCCCATAAACTACTTTTTATGTCTTTATACGGGACAATAAGTTTTTCATCTTCATAATTTTTTATAAGTAGCTCTAAAAATAAAACTTCATTTTTAGAAAGTTTTACATACTTAGAATCTTTATATAAACTTCTGCTACTCTTGTTAAAAACAAACCCATCTTTTAAAGTTATCAGCTGATTGACTATACTCCCCTCAAGAGAGATAATATACTCCAACAATTCATCTGGATCAAAAGGTTTTATAAAATACTTTATTACACCAACATCAATAGCAGTTAAAAGTTTATCAACTTCACTGTGCGCACTTAAAATAATAATATTTGAGTCTGGATTATTTTCCTTAATCTCTTTAGCCATCTCTAAACCTGTTTTATTTGGCATCATAATATCTGTTATCACTATATCTGGAGATATTTTTTTATACATCTCAAGACCCTCTACCCCATCATTTGCAATTATAAAATTTTTAAAACTACTGCCTATCGCATTTTTTAATAATGAAGATAATTTTTCCTCATCTTCAACTAATAATATTTTTAAACTTTTTAGAAATTTATTTCTCACTGTAAATATCCTCATTTTGTAATGGTATTTTGATGCTAAATGTTGTAAACCCTTTTTTAGATTTTACATCAATAGAAGCGTTCAAACTTCTCTCACAAATCATCTTTGACATAAACAAACCAAGTCCAGTCCCAGAAGAGGAATATTTTGTAGTAAAGTATGGCTCAAAGATTTTATATATATCTTTTTCTTTTATACCACCTGCATTATCACTAAATTCTATAATTGCAAAAGTATTATCCCTTTTTACTTCTATATTTATCTCTTTTATTAAAATACTTGATTTAGAAAATGCATCTTTAGAGTTTTGTATAAGATTAATGATAACTTGAGTTAATTCGTTTGAGATCCCAAGTACTTTTATATCTTGATATTTAGTATTAATCACTATTAATTCTTTATCAAGAACTTTTTCCAAAATATTTATAGATTCATTTATACTATCAACTATATTAAAATAGTGCTTTTTTTTGTGTGGTTTAAAAAAGTTAGTAAAATCATCAATAGTTGTTGACATGTTTTTTATAATTAATTTACTTTCATTATATAATTTTTTCATCTCATCTATATTTGCATTTTGCGATGCCTCTTTTAGAGAAAAAAGTGTTAATGAAAGTTCTGTTAATGGCTGTCTCCATTGGTGTGCAATATTTGCTAACATCTCACCAAGACTAGCTAGCCTTGACTGCCAAAACATAACTCTTTGTTTCTCTTCATTTTTAGCTATCTCATCTTTTACTCTAGCTTCTAGAGTTTCATTTAACTCTTTAAGTTCTTTGGTTTTTTCATCTACTCTTTTTTCAAGTGTTGCATTTAACTCTTCAAGTTCTTTCTCTTTTTGTTCTAAAGTATGTTTATAAAAAACCTCTTTTGTAACATCATAACGAATTGCGATAAACTCTTCAATCTCATTATTTTCATCCAATATTGGTATAACTGTTGTATTTACATAAAAAGTTGAACCATCTTTTGCTCTATTTTTTACAGTATCTTTATAAGTTTTTTTACTTTTGATAGTATCCCAAAGTTTTTTGAAATCACGTTTTGCTACATCTGGATGACGAACAATATTATGATTTCTACCAATTAACTCATCTTTTGAATATCCAGAAATTTTACAAAACTCATCATTTACAAATGTGATGATTCCATTTACATCTGTTTTTGAGATAATATTGCTTTTTTCAATAGCTTCTTTATACTGTTTTAACATAGGTTAATTTTACCCAAACTAATCCCAAATAACGCTTACTCCATACTCCTGATTTAAAGTTAGTGTTTTTGTATAGTATATTTTTTTACCATGTTTTTTAGAAAATAGTTCTACTTCTAAACTCTCTTCACTTAACAACTCTCTAACCTCTTTATATGAGAGCCACTTACCATATCTAGCCAAAGAGTTCTGCCAAATACGAAAATCACAAGTAGCATCATCTGTAAGTTCAAACATCTCACCATCTTCGGTTTTCCAGTGAGCATTTGAACATGCATAAAGTTTTACTTTTTTCCCACTTACTTCTTTATCTCGCACTTCAATAGTTCCATCATCACAGTATGGACATCTCCCTAAAAGCATTTTAATTCCTTGAAATAAATATTTATTTATTTCAATTTTAACCTATAATTTCTTCTACATGTGAAAATATGGCATTTTGTCATATTTTCAATCTAAGGTAAAGTCATCATTATTAAAAATTCGTCTTGCTTTTAACCAAATAACCAACATATAAATAATTCCTGTACCATGCTGTAAAACATTATCACCTGCTTTATATGCAAAAAAATCTGCCCAGTAAAAGTATATAACAGAAGATATTGCTACCCCCGCCATTAATAATGCAATAAAAGAAAGTTCTTCTGTAAACATTAAAAGCATCATATAACCAATAACTGCTGGAACAACATGACCAGTAGAATACCAATAAATTGATGTCATTATAAAAAATATTATATTAAAAATCATCACCCAACCTTTTATATATATCATAAGTGTACCATCTTTAGAGAGTAAAAGTTAATTTTAGATAGAATTACAGCATGAATTTATATTTAGACAAATTTAACAACTCTGTAAAACATACAGTATTTTTAAAACTTCCTGATATCTCTCAGAAATTTATACAAGACAAATCAATATCTTTAAAATTTTCATTTTCTGAAATTAAACAAATAGTTGCTATTGCTAGAGATTTAGACATGTGGGGTGAACAAAGTATAATTGAGATTTTTCCAAATCATAATCAAAAAAAAGTTGTTTTTACTAGACTAAAAAAAGTTTATGAGGAGATAAGAAGTAAACCTAACTCTTATGAGAACTTTGAACTTAAAAATATTCCACAAGAGCAAAAATTTAACTTTAAAACTGAGCCAAAAGATGGTTTTGGACTTGGGCTTTGTCCTGTCGCAAGTGAAAAAACTCGTTGCTGTAATCTTCTTACACTTGATGCAGTTGAGTCTTGTGGATTTGACTGTTCTTACTGTTCTATCCAGAGTTTTTACAACCAAAATACCATCACTTTTGATAGTGGCTTTAAAGATAAACTTTTAAATCTAAATCTTGATAAAAACAAAACTTACCATATCGGGACTGGTCAAGCTAGTGATTCACTTATGTTTGGAAATCGTGAGGGTGTTTTAGATGCTTTATTTGAGTTTGCTAGACAAAATCCAAATGTCATTTTAGAGTTTAAAACAAAGAGTGATAACATAAAGTACTTTTTAGAAAATGAAGTTCCAAATAATATACTTTGTACATGGAGTTTAAATACTCCAACAATTATACAAAATGAAGAACACTTAGCTGCTTCGCTAGACAAACGAATAGATGCTGCAAGAAAGATGGCAGACAAAGGTGTTAAAGTTGGTTTTCACTTTCATCCAATAGTTGAGTATGAAAACTACCTGAGTGAGTATAAAGAGGTTTATGATAGACTTATATCTGAATTTAAAGCACAAGAAGTAGCCCTTGTTAGTTTTGGTACACTTACTTTCATCAAGCCCGTTATAAAACAACTTCGAGACCGTGAGTTTAGAAGTAAGATAACACAGATGCCATTTGAAGATGCAAGTGGTAAAAGCTCTTATCCTGATGATATCAAAGTAGAGATGTTTAAACATGCTTATGAGAGTTTTAAACCTTGGCATAAAGAGGTGTTTTTCTATCTTTGTATGGAAGAGCATCAAATGTGGGCAAAAACTTTTGGCTATCAATACTCAACAAACAATAACTTTGAACACGCAATGCTAAGTTCATACGCAAAAACATTAAAGATAAAGTTTATGATATGAAAATTTTAACATCACTGATAATTTTACTACTTTTATCTGTAAATACATTTGCAAAACCTATGAGTGTAAAAGAAAAAAAGGAACACTTTAGAAGCTTAATTGTTCCAGCAGTAAACAAAGTTTACGAAGAGCTTGACACTTTATATATTGAGACTAAACATTATATGGGAAAAAGTAATAAATATTATAGAAAAAATATAAATAAACTAAAAAAGCAATACCGTGCTTCAGATGATAAAGATTTACTAAAAAGAATAAAACCTCATCCAAGAAGCATTGCTATTGCACAAGCTGCAATGGAGAGTGCTTGGGCTACTTCAAGATTTTTCAAAGAAGCTAACAATATTTTTGGCGTATGGTCACACAATAAAAATGAATCAAGAATTGCAGCAGGTGAGCGAAGAGGAACTAAAACTATTTGGTTAAAAAAGTATGTAAGTGTTGAAGATTCTATAAGACATTATTATAAAGTTTTAGCAACAGGAAAAGCTTTTAAAAGCTTTAGAGAGCTAAAAATGAAGACAAACAATCCATATAAATTAGTAAAAAAATTAGATAAATACTCCGAACTTGGAGTAAAATATGGAGAAGAGTTAACTAAGGTTATAAAGTATAATAAATTTTATTTGTACGATAAATGAGCTATTTTAATCTCCTAAAGTCCTAAAAAACTCCATCTCATTTTTACGAAGTAATCTTATAGTATTTGTTGAACCAATAATCCCCATCGGGTCCCCAGCAGTTAAAATATAACTGTGTTCTTTGTTAAATACACTTCTCTCAAATCCAGTCACCATAACCTCTTTTAATGTCTGTCCAAAAGAGTTATGACTTACTAAAAATGCAGGGACAACACCCCATGAAAGGGTAAGTTGTTGCCTGATTTTTGTGTCATGAGTTATAGCATATATTGGCTTTTTTGGTCGATATTTTGCAAGTTTTCTAGCAGATGCACCTGAAGCAGTTATAGCTAATATCCCATCAACATCTAAATCACTTGCTAGTTTTACAGCAGATTCATCTATGGCATTTGTTATATCTAAATGAACTTGATTATATATTCTATTATATGCATACAGAGACTCTGTTTCACGAATAGTTTCAAACATAGTTTTTACTGCTAGCGCTGGGTGCTTACCAACGGCACTCTCCTCTGAAAGCATAACTGCATCTGTACCATCCATCACTGCATTTGCTATATCTGATATCTCTGCTCGTGTTGCACGTTCACTATGTGTCATCGAAAGCAACATTTGAGTTGCAGTTATAACAGGTTTTGCAGCAAAATTTGCTTTATGAATTAGCATTTTCTGTAGATTTGGAACTTCATAATATGGAACTTCAATTCCTAAGTCTCCACGAGCTACCATCAAACCATCAGATGCTTCTAAAATTCCATCAATATTTTTAATAGCATCAAACTTCTCTATCTTGGCAATTAGCATCTGCTTTCCACCAAGAGTGTTTACAATCTCGCGGGCATCTATCATATCTTGAGCAGTTTGAACAAAAGAGATAGCCATAAAATCTACTTCATTTTCAACTCCCCAAGCTATATCTTTACGGTCTTTTTCAGTAAGTATATCAACACCAAGTTCAGTATTTGGAAAGTTTACACCTTTTTTTGAAGATAAAATTCCATTGTTTTCAACTATCACCTTAACCATACCACCTCTACATGTAGAGACTTTAGTACGAATAATTCCATCATAAAGATATATAAAATCACCCTCTTTTAATTGTTCTAATACTTCTGGATAATTAATAGATACTTCATATCTATTTGAAGCTGTTTGTTTTCCAACTATATTATCTTTATGAAAAATAATAGTATCATTTTCTTTTAATTCAAAGTTATGTTCAAGTTCACCAATACGAATCTTTGGTCCGCTGATATCTTGAAGTACTCCAACTATCAAACCTGTGTTACTTATAGCTTGACGAATCCTTTGTAGCACATCAAAGTGATACTCATAAGTCCCATGTGAAAAGTTCAAACGAAATACATTTGCACCAGCATGGATGAGTGATTCTAGTTGCTCTAAAGTATCTGATGCTGGACCTATTGTTGCTAAAATTTTAGTTCGTTTTTTCATGCGCTTTCCTTAATAAGTAATGATAGCATAAAAAACGATATAATGTCGTACAAATTTAACATGACGGATAGACCTAATGGAAACAAAAAAAGAACAAAATGAGTTTTTAGAACTCGGAAAAATCAACACACTACTTATAGATAGACTTACAACTCCTGGTGCATATATGATGGCACTAGATGGCAATGATGTCTTACTTCCTGGACCTTATTTAACTCCTTCAATGAAAGAAAGAACTCTTCTAGATGTTTTTCTTTATACAGATTCTGAAGACAGACTTGTTGCTACTACACTAACTCCAAAAGCAAAACTAGATGAATTTGCATTTTTTGAGTGTATTGATGTAGCTCCTTTTGGTGCATTTATGGACTGGGGGTTAAGTAAAGACCTACTAGTTCCAAATATGTTTCAAAAAGAGCCTATTAAAATAGGTGATAGACGCTTTTTAAAAGTTGTATATGATGAACGTACACATAGACTTGTAGGTACTGAAAAAACTGCGAGTTTCTTTGAGAAAAAAGTTAAAGGTTTAAAACCTGCTCAAGAAGTAAAAATTTTAGTAATTGCTAAAACTCCACTTGGATTTAAGTGTATTGTTGAAGACAAGTACGAAGGTTTGATTTATCATAATGAAATCTTTGAAAAAATCAACATTGGCGATGAGAAAAAAGCATACATCAAAACTATAAGAAAAGATGGAAATATTGACCTTAACCTTAGAAAGGCCGGAGGTAAAAAAAGCGGAAGTTCAGCCGACAAAGTATTAGAGTTAATCGAGCAAAACAATGGAAGTATGCCTTATAACTATAAAAGTGACGCGGAGCTAATCAAAAATGTATTTGGGCTAAGTAAAAAAGAGTTTAAACGCTCACTTACAACACTTGTAGATGCTGAAAAAATTGAGGTTAAAGATACTGGAATTTATATAAAGGGTTAAATAATGGCAAAAAAGAAAAAAAGCGTAGAACTCTCAGATAAAAAGATAACTTTTACGATCGAGAAAAACTCATACAAAGCTATAAGATTTTTTCCATCATTAATGAGTGTAGATGTTATGCTATATGAAGATGGTGTAAAAAAAGGGATGACAAATATACCTTTTGCTCACATTCCTAAAGAGACAAAAAAACTCATAAAAGGATAATTTTTGACATTTAATCAAATAAAAATGGCGATTTATGCTACTTACCTTACAAATAAATATGGCTTTGCCCTAGAGGGTATTACAGATGCAAAAAAAAGAAAAGAGGCTAGAATTGGTTATGCTACACAACTTCTAGGAAAGTTAAACATCAAAGTAAATGTTATAAATAAAGATAGACTTCCACAAGATGGTCAATACCTTTTAGCTTCAAATCACAGAACTATAATAGACCCTCTTGTAGTTGAACTAGCGACTAAAGAAACTTCTTTACATGGAGATTGGATAGCTAAAAAAGAACTTTACAACTCATTCTTCTTTGGAAAATTCACTCGTAATCTTGGAACGATTTTGCTAGATCGCGAAGCTTCTCAAATGAGCAGTTTTTTTAAAGAAACAAAAGCATCAGTAAAAAGTGGAAACTCTATATATATTTT
>Ga0256842_1002968_pt1 | contig 11681 bp, 9 predicted proteins | sample 4559240metaG_FD_185973 | JGI IMG/M metagenome (GOLD analysis project Ga0256842, IMG submission 185973) | Hydrothermal vent microbial communities from Guaymas Basin, Mexico - 4559-240 | ecosystem: Environmental > Aquatic > Marine > Hydrothermal vents | place: Mexico: Guaymas Basin | collected...
GAGACTATTCAAAATATGCGTGAAGCTATCAGGTTTCATCTGGAAGGCTTAAAGGCTGAAAATATGCCCATCCCTCAAACTAAGAGTATGGCCTTTCAGATAACTGTATAATCCTTTTGGCAACATTATAAGTTCTCTATATCTATTTTGGCGTATTAACCAGGTGGGTAAATTTTATCTTGGTTTAATTTACCTGGGTGGTTAAATATCGCTTAATGGATAACTTGTTTCTTAGTCCAGACGACGTGTCTTAATAATAAATATAATAAGACAGAGAGTCTTGTTTTTCAGGCTATTAATTCATTGTATAGAATATCAGCCAATTGAGGCAAGTTAGCTATTTTCTGGGCATTTCTACCCCTTCTATTGTTTATTTCTAGTCGTTTTTTATCTACCTCCACTAGTTTTTTACAAAAATCCTCTTTAGACAATCCAACATAAGGCGCCATTTTCTTTTTTAATCTGCTTTTTAGGACCTTACAATTGGGATGACCACAAGTGGTTTTAGATTTATTGTCCTTAATAAAATCACTGCCACATATTGGGCATTTGGTTTTTAGGAGTTGGTTTAAAGAGCGCTTAAGATCGCTTATTGTTTTACCAGGTCTCAAAAAGTAATTCTTTGTTATTATGCCTTCTTTTACCAATTTGTTTTTTATCTCTAAAAAAGACTCTGGAGGATTTTCAAGAAAGGCTTCTAGTTTTTCTGGATAAAACGAATAAATTTCATAAAAAGGAAAGTAACTTCCTTTTTTAATGGCTTTTACTGTCATGCACTTTTCTGATTTTGCTACTGCTAAATTATGCCAATAGGTTAAGATATAGTTTAAAACTTCAGCCTCAGTGGCAATAGCTTTTTTATCACAAACAGAAATATTTAAAACATACATTTTAATAAGGGATGATTTAAAAGGACTATCTAAGTTTTCAAAGTTTTCAGATTTTTTTTTCTTTATGTGACCTTCACCGAAAGAATGTTTAAAAAGGATTCGCCTCTTGGTTGGCACTTTATGGAGGAACATATAAAGTCCAATACAAAAATCCTTGAGCTGGCGCAAAAGGAAATTTTGTAGGAACGCCTTGCTACATGGGTAATCCTCTTTATTAATCCAAAAACTAAAAATAATATCCCCATAATTTGTCTCTTTTATGGTGAAACGGTCCCATAGGGAAAACCTAGCAAATAAGTAACCTTCAAGGAAACTCCTTTTAAGATTTTCAGGTAGCCTTTTTGAAATAATTTCAATTATCCCCTTGTCCTCTAACCCTTCTTTTAACGACATAAGCGGTATCCCCCAAATATATGTTACACTTTTTTCAAAAAAATAAACTGTAACACTTGAAGTATGAAGTGTGTAACATTAGGGTTAAAATAAGTCAACAAAGGATAACTATAAAAAAGCTAAAAAAAGGAGTTTTAAAATGACAAAATGCACACTTATCCCTGTAAAAGATAAAGAACTATTAGAAAGGCATGGGATTTATTTCTCACCAAAAACATTAAGGAAGTGGCATTCAATTGGTCGTCACCCTCAAATCTTTCTCAAAATAAACCGCAGGTTATTTATTCAATTGGAGAAATGGCAAGAGATTGTAAAACAAAAAGCAAAAGAGTCAGAGCAACGTGCTAAAAGATTTGAGACCTTAAAGGATTTCTAGAATACTCAAAGATTATTAAATTTTAGTTGGTTATAACGGTTATAGTGACCAATAGGCATATACTTAGATGCCTTGAGGGGGCATAAATAATGAAAATAATAGATGCGGACGTAACAGACATTATTGACCGCATTATAACAGCCATAAGAAAAGCTGGTATTCCTTGTAATCTAAGATCAGATGAAATTGTGATTGATGGTGAGATTCATAGGTTTTCAACTAATGGCAGGCCAAGTGATAAAGCTGGATGGTATGTGTTTTTTAGCCATAATAATTTTGTAGCTGGTTCTTTTGGAGACTGGAGGTCAGGCATAAAAGAGACGTTCTATTCAAGGGAAATTGAGAGTTTATCACCCAAAGACAGGTCAATAATTAGACAAAAACAAGAGGAAATAACCAGAAAGATTCAATGCAAAAAGGAGGAGGCAAAAAGAAAGGCGGTTGAGCTATTAAAAAAAGCTAAACCGCCAGACGCCAAACATCCCTACCTAGTTAAGAAAGGCATTAAGCCAATTGGTGAAATTAAGCAATTAGGCAATGCCTTAATAATTCCTATAAGAGATATTAACAAAAACCTCCTCGGACTGCAATACATTTACGAGGACGGCGATAAAAAATTCTTATCTGGTTCATCTATAAAAGGGAATTTTTTTCAAATTGGTTCAGGTTTCCCTATTTACATTTGTGAGGGATATGCCACTGGAGCAAGTATCTATCAGGCGATAGATGGAGAAGGCACTGTTGTTATTGCTTTTAATGCTGGGAACTTAAAATCAGTGGCTAAGGTCTTTAGAAATAATTTCCCTAATGCTGAAATTATAATCTGTTCAGACAATGACCAATGGACTAAGGGCAATCCTGGAGTTACTAAGGCTATAGAAACAGCCAAAGAAGTTTTAGCAAAAATAGCCATACCCCATTTTAAAGATACCTCCACTAAACCAACAGACTTTAACGATTTGCTTATCTTAGAATGTCTTGAGGAAGTTAGAAAACAAATAGAGAAGGCTGAATATCCTCAATATATACAGAAAGAGAGAGAGGAGGTATTTAAGAGGCTGGCCTTATTATCTCCAAGTGAGTATGACTTTATAAGGAAAATCGCTAGTAAGGCTTTAGGATTAAAACTTTCCACCCTGGATAAAGAAGTAAAGGCAAGAAATAGAGAAGCTGAAAAAGATAATGGGAAGGAAGATTTTATTGAACAGCTGAAGCCAGCCAATGAAGAAGTTAATGGACAAGAGCTTTTAGATGAGATTTATACTATAATAAGAAAACATGTGGTATTGAACGAAAAACAGGCAATTGCGGTATCTCTCTGGACTGTTTTAACGTATTGCTATGATTGCTTTTTTATTCTTCCTATACTTGGAATATCTTCACCACAAAAGCGATGTGGTAAAACCACCCTATTAAGAGTTTTAAGAGGTCTTGTTAAAGCTGAAATCCTGGCTTCAAATATTACCCCTTCGGCTTTATTTAGAGTTATTGAAAAATACAAGCCTACTTTATTAATAGATGAGGCCGATACTTTCTTAAAAGACAACCAGGAATTAACAGGAATCCTTAACTCAGGCCATACGAAAGACACCGCTTTTACTGTTAGAAGTGAAAAGATGAATGATGATTTTGAACCAAAAAAATTTTCTACATGGTGTCCCAAAGCCATTGCTTTTATTGGAAATCTCCCAGACACACTTGCTGATAGAGCCATAGACATAAGATTAGAGAGGAAATTAACCACAGAAAGGACTGAAAGATTGGAGCTAGATTTTAAAGATAGGATGAAACCAATTAGACAAAAAATATTGAGATGGACTTTAGACAATGAGGAGATGTTTAAGAAGGTCAGGAAAGAGATAAATGTAAATAACGATAGGGCCAAAGACAATTGGCTACCTTTATTGGCTATCGCTGAAGTAGCAGGTGAAGAATGGTTTAAAAAGGCCCAAAATGCCATGTTGGCTATTGAGAGCATAGAGGAAGAGACTTCTTTAGCCCAGGAACTATTAAAAGACATCAAATTTATTTTTGAAGAAAAAGGTAAAATAGAAAAGATTGCCTCCGCAGAACTGGTTGATGAGTTAGTTAAACTTGAAGATAGACCATGGGGAGAATGGAAAAGAGGAAAGCCCATGACACCAAACAGCCTAGCAAGACTACTTAAACCCTTTGGTATTCATCCTAAAACCATCAGAGATGGCTTTCGGACTTATAAAGGATATGAGGTCAAAGCCTTTGAGGAAGTTTTTAAAAGGTATATCCCTTCTAATACCCCTATTCAAACCGTAACAACGGAACATTACAATAATATTAATAAGTTATCAAAAAATCAAACCGTTACAGAGAATGAATGTGTTACAGATAAAAAAATAGATAACTCATTGAAATCTTTGAGTTGTTACGATGTTACGGATGAAACAGCGGGTAATAAGGTAAAGGCAATATTTTTGGATGATAATGTTGAAATTAAAATAAAGGGGGAAAAAGGGGATAGGTATTAATGAGAATGCAAATTTTAGAACCATGCACAATAGGGGACAAAGAACTTTCTCCTGGAGACATTATAGAAGTTGTTACTTCTTTAGCTCAAAGGCTTATAGATAAGGGTATAGGTAGGCCGTTATATCCAGGACAGTCCGAAGATATAGCTAAGAAGGAAGAGGAGGAGGCTCCAACTGTGCGGGAACTCAAAGAACTGTTAAAGAGACATCCAGTAAAGATTGACTTGCGAGAAGGGATTGAAAATAGAGTTAGGCTTATTGAACCTCCAGGCGGGGCATATGCAATCTGGAAAGCTTTTCAACGTATATCTCATTTGGTTTATTTTGACGAACAAGTTAGTGAATGGTTGGCAAGATATGATGGCCAGATAATTGACCTTTACAGGCAAGGGAAACAAAAAGTTGTTGAGGGAACAAATACGGTCTCTAATAGATAAAAGGTAATACCTCCACCCTAGACTAAGTTATAACCGAGAGCCTAACAATTGAACCATCCCACAAGATCACAAAAAATATACTGCCAAGGAGTAAGCAATGGATAAAATTCAAGAAGTCAAAAGACTTGGCAAAAAAGCACAAGGACAAAAGGAATATATTAAATTTTTAAAAGGCGAAAAAATTACCAGAAAAGAGGCAATGTTGGCCAAGTGTTATGAATGTTCTTGCTGGTATGCTGATGGGATAACTTCATGTCAGATGAAGAGCTGTCCATTATACCCTTATCATCCATATAAAAAATAGCCCTGTAGCCAAACATAATCATAGGCAGTCTTGTGGCTTGGCCAGATATGACCATAGGACTGCCTTTTAGCCTTTTTATATAGCTAAATCATACCTACTGACAAGGTAGGGGTAGAATTAGCTCGTGTGGATATGAGCTAAAGCCTAAAAAGCGAAATAAAGGCCGTTCTGGGCGTGTGGGTCCTTCCTGGCTGGGGTTGGGTTACGGCACAACGTGGCGCAGGCTTTGTCAAAATTTTGGTCAAAAAAGTGCTTCACATTTTAAGTGTTTGCAAAAACCCTTAAAGAAGGTTCGCAAATGAAATTTTAGTAAGCTTCTATTGATGGTCTAATAGTAACATATCCAAAAGCAAATATCACGGGATCAATGGCCTATTTCCCATTGGTATAATTTTGCAAATAAATTTTTACCACTGGTCAAAACGGTTGCCAGAGTATTAAGTGGTTCTATCAAAGTTATTTGTAGAGTAATGCCCTCAAATAAAAATAATACAGGATATAACCAATTGGTGATATTTCAAGTCTTTTGTATATATTTTGGAATAGTTACCAAGTTTTAAATACAACGGTTAAATCTCAACGGAGCATCATAGACTATAAACAGAAATTCTCGATGATTGAAAGGTAGCATTTATAGGAGGAGGGGAAAAATTATAATTATTTTTTCTATAAAAAATAGAACCATAGAATTAAATTAGTTCTAGCAGAGAATTCTTGGTCTCTAAAAAAAATAAATTGACTAGACTCTCTATATGGACTAACTGATATATATGGATAAATTTAGATCCTTCATTTTCAAACACTGGAAAAAATTTGCTGTGATTTCTCTTTTAATTGCTGCTTATCTAGCGGACAGAGGAGTTGTATGGGCTAAAGCCATCACAGATTTATTTTTCTTCTTTCTCCTCCTTGCCCCAATCATTATAATTCTTGGAATTATTATCCTAACAATTCTTTCACGGCTTCTAGACTCTCCAAAAACCAATCAACTATAACTCCCTTATTTATTTTTCTATTTTTTTCTTTCTTCCAAAATAAATAACGGCTCACAAAAATGTGGTATGAGTTTTAAGGGGGCCATTTAAAAAGGAAAGATGTCTTGTGGGGCACCCATAGATTTTGGCCACAAAAAAAGCCTGTTAAGATTTTCTCCTAACAGACTTAAATTATTATTTATTAGTTTACGCGCCCGGGAGGATTCGAACCCCCGACCCATGGATTAGAAGTCCATTGCTCTATCCTGCTGAGCTACGGGCGCTAACAAAAATCTATTATATAAATTGTTTGTCATTTGGTCAAGAGTTTGTTACTCAAAAATGTCCAGTAGGACCAATAAACTATCCTTCTTAATAAGGAGGTTAATCTTGAATAGGGAATTATTTAAATATATACCCTCTGTTGATGTGTTATTAAAATTAGTAGAGTCAGAAAAAGAACTCACCACTGTCCCACGAACACTTGTTAAGGATAAAATAGATTATCTTTTAAATTCTTTAAGACAAGATATTAAAAATGGAAAAATAAAAAACAAGGACCAAGTTAAAAAAGTGGTTGAAAGAGACTTTGTTGTAAATTTTTTAAAAAAAGCAACAAGACCCAAGTATAGACGAGTCATAAATGGCACTGGCGTGGTTGTGCATACCAATCTAGGTAGGTCTCTTTTATCTCAGGAGGCAGTAGAGGCAGTTGTCAAAGGTTGTAGTTATTATACTAATCTTGAATTTTCCCTTGAAACTGGTAAAAGGGGAAGTAGGTACTCTTTAGTTGAGGACCTTTTGCTAGAACTAACTGGCGCAGAGGCTGGGTTAGTTGTAAACAACAATGCAGGCGCTGTGCTGATCGTATTAAATACGCTTGCAAAAGATAAAGAAGTAATAGTGTCCAGAGGTGAGCTTATTGAAATTGGAGGTTCTTTTAGAATACCAGATGTAATGAAGAGCAGTGGTGCTATTTTGCGGGAAGTGGGAGCAACGAACAGGACTCATCTCTATGACTATGAACAGGCTATTTCCCCAAACACAGCCGCCTTATTTAAGGCCCATACTTCAAATTACAAAATAATAGGTTTTCACAAAGAAGTCCCTTTACAAGATTTGGTGATGCTTGGAAATAGGTACAACCTTCCAATTATTGAAGACCTTGGAAGTGGAAATTTCTATGATTTCCCTGACTGGCTGAATATTGAGGAACCCACTGTAGCAGATAGAATAAAAAAAGGTGTTAGTGTTGTCTCTTTTAGTGGCGATAAATTACTCGGAGGTCCACAGGCAGGAATTATAGTTGGTAAAAAGCAGTATATCGATAAAATTAAAAAAAATCCATTAAATAGAGCACTTAGAATAGATAAAATGACTTTAGCAGCATTAGAGGCAACTCTTAGGCTTTATAAAGATAAAGCACAGGCTAAAAATAAAATTCCCACATTAAAATTAATACTCACACCACCCTCAACTCTTAAGGCAAAGGCAAAGAGACTAGTTAAAAGATTAAAACAAGATCTCAGAGAAATCTATTCCTTTACAATAAAAAAAGGTAATTCAAGGGTAGGTGGTGGTGCAAGTCCCGAAAAAGACTTACCAACTTATCTTGTTTTAATTAAACCAAATTTTATGGATAATTTGGATAGGTTCAGATCAATTTTACTTGATACAGATCCTCCCATGGTTGGTATCATTGAAGATGATTATTTTATGTTGGATGTGAGGACCTTGCTTAAAGATGATTTGTCAGTAATTCCTGAAGTATTAAGACAGGCATATAATTATGTAAAAGAAAATTAAGGAGGTGTTTTTATGGAAATTATCCATAAGCAAAAGAGTTGTTACGAAATATTTAAAGATGAGTTAAATAAAATAGATAGTTTTGCTAAAGAGTATATCAATTTTTTAAATAATTGCAAAACAGAAAGGGAAACAGTAAAATGGATTGAAGATAGATTAATAGAAAGAGATATATCTAGTGATTCAAGTAAATCTATATTTTATAGAAAGTTTAAGGATAAAAGTATAATAGTAGTTAGAAGAGGAAAAAGATTATTAAAACAAGGAACTAGAATAATTGGTGCACATTTAGATAGTCCAAGGCTAGATTTTAAACAACATCCCATATATGAGAATACATATCTTGCTATGGTAAAGACCCATTACTATGGCGGTATAAGAAAGCATCAATGGTTTTCAATCCCTTTGGCAATTCATGGGGTTGTTGTAAAAATAGATGGTACAAAGGTGAATATTAAGATTGGAGAAGATCCAAAAGATCCTGTATTTGTAATTCCAGATCTTTTGCCTCATCTTGCTTACAAACAAAATGATAAGAAGTTGTCAAAGGCCTTTGAGGCAGAAAAGATGAATGCAATTATAGGAAGTATGCCCTATCTGGAGGAAGAAGAAGTTGAAGATAAAATAAAATTTGCAGTTTTAAGTATATTAAGTCAAAAATATTCAATTACAGAAGAAGATCTATATAGTGCTGAACTTCAGTTCGTTCCAGCATATCAAGCTAAATTTGTGGGGCTCGATAACTCCCTCATTGGGGGATATGGACAGGATGATAGGATTTGCGTATTTTGTGGAGTAAAATCATTTTTGGATCAAGAAGTTCCTGAATATACTCAGGTTTTGGTTGGGTGGGACAAGGAAGAGATTGGTTCTGAAGGGGCTACAAGTGCCAGGTCGAGATTCATAGAATATGTGCTTGAGGAAATCATTGATATATGGGGTGAAAATTGTCATCTTTCAGAAGTGTTTTTAAACACAAAGGCTATATCAGCTGATGTTCACGCTGCCCTTGATCCAGATTATCAAGATCTCCACGATAAACTCAATGCTTCAAAGCTAGGATATGGGCCAGTTTTTTGTAAATTTACAGGCCATCGTGGAAAGGTTGGAGCAAATGACGCAAATGCTGAGTATATCGCTTTTTTGAGACATAAGCTAAATAAGAAAAATATTCCCTGGCAAATGGCTGAATTGGGTAAGGTGGATGAAGGTGGAGGCGGTACTGTAGCCAAATTTTTGGCTAGGTATGGCATGGATATTATTGATTTTGGGCCAGGTATCTTGGGCATGCACAGCCCCTATGAAATAAGCAGCAAATATGATTTGTACGCCACTTATCTCGCCTATAGAGAATTTTATAAATAGGAATTTTGAGAGGTTTTTTATGAATCTGGGTGAGGAAAAATTTGAAGATAAAGGGAGAGATATAATGTTTTTGTCACGTGAGGGAAGTAGTGTTGAAGGTGTTTTAAAAAAAATTAAACAAATAGGAGTGCCAGAAGACGGTAAATGGCAGACCTTGATTTTGTATTTAAGATATATTGCAGAATATAACTATTTGACTTTAACACAAAAGAAAAAAATTAAAAAACTTCTAATTGATGTTATCAGTAAAAATAAATTTGATGATGCAGAATATGAGAAAGTGAATAGAAGGCTTGGCAATATACTTTTTGAGCCATATAAGAAAAAATTGGAAGAAGTTATAGAAGAGTCTCATGAGATGATTAAAAGATTTACTGAAATGTCTCAATTAAGAAAAAAACATATCGAAGATCTTGAACAAAATACAATAGAGATAATTGAAAAAACCGATGATATTGAATTTACCATAAAAAAAATTAAACAATCTTTTAGACAGGTACTAAATCTTCTAGAAGAGGATATAAAAAATTTATATGAAAATGTTAACATAGATGGTTTAACATCTTTATATAACAGAAAGTTTTTAGCTCGTAATTTAGATAAAATATTAGAAAAGTGTAATGAAAATACTCTTCCATGTTGTATATTGATGTTTGATATAGATGATTTTAAAAAGATAAACGATAATTATGGTCATAGAGTTGGAGACCAGGCTTTAAAAATAGTGGCAAAGATAATAAAAAAGAAAGGTGAAACATTACTCCTTGAAAATAAAAAAGGAAATTTTTTTCCTATAAGATATGGAGGAGAAGAATTTTGTGTAATTTTGGAAGGATATGAATCAAAAGAAGGGTATAATTTTGGAGAAAATATCAGGAAAGGTATTGCAAAATATAATTTTATTGTCAGAAGCGTAGATGGGGAAGTAGTGGAATCAGGAATAAAGATTACTGTTAGTGGCGGTGTGTCTTCTACCTACAAAGGTGATAAATTAGGTGAAAGGTTAATTGAAGAGGCTGACCAGGCACTTTATAAGGCTAAAAGGTCTGGTAAAAATAGAATAGAGGTTTACAATTTAGATGGTTAAATTTCTGACTCTAAAATCAATTCCTCAAGATAAAATTATTACCAGTGGCGATTGGCTATTTGCCAAAATATTTGCAGATCGACTTAATTTTAAACCAATAAAGAAAAAATGTTTCTATCCCATTATTGTAGAAAAAAGACAAAGTTATTTTGATCTTATATGGGGATATGAAATATTGCAAGATGGTAAACAAGATGAGATTGAGGCAATTGTAGTTGAAGCCAATGATTTTTATAAAGGGCTAATAAACTTAGAATTTTTGAAACATGAATTTAAAAATTCTGGAAAAATAATTGTATGTGCTAGATATTTCAATAAAATAATAGAAAAAAGAGACAAAACTGAATGCTTCTTTGATATCTTTGAAAATATTTTAAATAAAAAAGAGATTAATCTTTTATTACAATGGTTAAAATTACCTGAAATTTTTGATGAAATTTTGATTAAAGATAATGTTTCTCTGGATGTTATAGAAGTATTTAAAAAATTTACTCAAAAGGAGCAAAGATATTTGCTTCCTTTTTTTATTAACATCAGATGGGGAAAAAATAAATCAAAAATTTTTTTAGAACTTCTATACAAACTAAAAAAAAGGGAAAAAGTAGATATAGAAATGTTATTAAATCCTTTGTTTGAAATTTTAGAAAAGGATTTGTCTCCAAATGACAAAATTCAAAAAATACTTAATAATTTAAGAGATAGATGTTATCCTTTAAAAAGGAGTGTAGAAAAAGAATTTCTGCAATGGAGTTCAAAGATCATTGATGAAAAAAGAATGAAAATTATAGCTCCTAATGAATTTGAATTAGATGAAATTGTCATGGAAGTAAAATTTGATGATGCATATACCCTTAAAAATTTAGTTGAAGACTTAAAACCCAAAATTGATGAATGGGATAAATTTTTTAATTGGTATAAATCTCGATTAAATGGTGAATAATTTAACATAATGAGTGATTATATAACTTCAAATATAAAAGGAATCTTTATAGATAATCAAGTAAAAAGGAGTCTTATAACTAACACTGTTTCTAAAAATGCAGGCTCTATTCCTATAATTTATGGCGATTTTATAAGACTTGATGATAGAGAATTTAAAAAAGGATATGTGTATCTATTAAAACATAAGGGAAGATTTTTTAAAAAATGTCCGGGAACTAAATTTTATAATTGTTGTGGGTATAAAATCATACATATTGGAGAAGGATGTCCATTAAATTGTTCATATTGTATATTAAAGGCATATTTCTCTCACAATAGCATAAAGGTCTGGGCAAATATAGAAGATCTATACATGGAGTTAGATAAGGTTTTTTCAAATAGAGAAAAATTTTTTAGGGTAGGGACTGGTGAGTTTACTGATTCCCTGGCAACTGAATATTTAACTAATTATTCCAGATATTTAATTGATTTTTTGTTTCAATTTAAAAATGTGATATTAGAGTTAAAGACAAAGGTTGTAGATCTATCATGGATTGATGCAGTTAAGGATCCACGTTTTGTTCTTCCTGCATGGTCTTTAAATAGTATTGATATCACTACTAA
>Ga0256842_1002969_pt1 | contig 11677 bp, 11 predicted proteins | sample 4559240metaG_FD_185973 | JGI IMG/M metagenome (GOLD analysis project Ga0256842, IMG submission 185973) | Hydrothermal vent microbial communities from Guaymas Basin, Mexico - 4559-240 | ecosystem: Environmental > Aquatic > Marine > Hydrothermal vents | place: Mexico: Guaymas Basin | collected...
AACGCAAAAGGCCCGAAGCCTTGGGAACAGCATCATATCCCAACGAGGCCTGGTCAATGGATTTCATGCATGATAAACTGGAAAACGGCAGGAAGTTCCGTCTGCTCAACGTTATCGACGATTTCAACAGAGAAGGATTACAGATCGAAGTGGACTTCTCATTACCGGCACCCAGAGTCATACGCACTTTGGAGCGGATCATCGAAGAGAGAGGCAAACCCAATAACATCCGCTGTGACAACGGACCGGAGTATATCAGCCATGCGCTGCAAAGCTGGGCCAAGAAGCACGAAATCACCCTGCAATATATCCAGCCGGGCAATCCGCAACAGAATGCCTATATCGAACGCTACAATCGTACCGTAAGGTATGACTGGCTCAATCAGCATCTCTTTACTTCCCTCGATGAAGTCAGAGATTATGCAACCAAATGGCTCTGGGTGTATAATAACGAACGCCCTCATACGGCGATTGGAGGCATCCCGCCTAGGCAAAAGGTGGCCCGTGTGGCCTGATTCTACTTTTGGATACTGTGGAAAATGGGGGGATTACCCTCGTGATATTTTTGAGAGTGATAGTTAATTTTAAATATGAAAGGATAATAATGAAAAAAGCAATAATTACAGGAATAACAGGACAAGATGGTGCATACCTAACGGAGTTTCTTTTAGAGAAAGGGTATGAAGTATATGGAACATACAGAAGAACATCTTCTGTAAACTTTTGGAGACTAGAAGAGCTTGGTGTTAAAGATCATGAAAATTTACACCTAATAGAGTATGACTTGACAGATGCTGCAAATAGCATAAGAATGGTAAGTGAAATACAACCAGATGAGATATACAATCTTGCTGCACAGAGTTTTGTAGGAGTTTCATTTGAGCAACCTTTGGCTACTGCTCACATAACAGGTCTTGGATGTGCTCATCTGCTCGAAGCTATTCGTATAGTAAATCCTAAAATTAAATTCTACCAAGCTTCAACCTCTGAAATGTTTGGAAAAGTACAAGAGATTCCTCAAACAGAAAAAACACCATTTTGGCCAAGAAGCCCTTATGGTGCAGCGAAGATGTATGCTCACTGGATGGTAGTAAATTACAGAGAGTCGTACGATATGTTTGCTTCAAGTGGAATACTATTTAACCATGAATCTCCACTTCGTGGTTTAGAGTTTGTAACTCGTAAAATTACAGATAGTGTTGCAAAGATAAAACTTGGTAAGATGGAGTATATGGAACTAGGTAATATGGATGCAAAAAGGGACTGGGGCTTTGCAAAAGATTACATTGAAGGAATGTACCTGATGCTTCAAGCAGACAAACCAGATACCTATGTGTTAGCAACAAACAGAACTGAAACTGTAAGAGATTTTGTAAAGATGGCCTTTAAAGCGGTAGATATTGACCTTGAGTTTAAAGGAGATGCTGAAGATGAAGTAGCCATAGATAAAGCTACAGGTAAAGTTGTGGTTAAAGTAAATCCTAAATTCTATAGACCAGCAGAAGTAGATCTTCTCATAGGTAATCCTCAAAAAGCAAAAGATGAGCTTGGTTGGGAGCCAAAATGTACACTCGAAGAGTTATGTGCTATGATGGTAGAAGCTGATCTTAGAAGAAATAAAACTGGATTTGTATTTTAAAAATGAAAAAAGTTTTAATTACTGGTATAGATAGCTTTACCGGAAAACATTTATCATCATATCTTAATAGATCAGGATATGATGTTTATGGTACATCTTTATTTGAAAGTACAAATAAAAAGTACAAATGTGATATCACTCAAAAAGAAGAGATTTTAGCTGTTTTACAAAAAGTAAACCCTGATTATTTTATACATCTTTCTGGAATTTCATTTGCTGCACATAGTAACAATGAAGATTTTTATAAAGTAAATACCATTGGTACTACAAATATTTTAGATAGTTTTGTTGAATTAGGTCTTAGTTTAAACAAAATTATACTAGCAAGTAGTGCAACAGTTTATGGTAATCAAGGCTTAGAAGTTTTAGATGAGTCTTTATGTCCAAAACCTGCTAATCATTATGGAGCTAGCAAGTATGCTATGGAGTGTTTGGCTAAAAACTACTTTGAAAGACTACCTATAATCATCACTAGACCTTTTAACTATACCGGAGTAGGACAGAGTAAAAACTTCTTAATCCCTAAAATAGTCTCACACTATAAAGAAAAAAAAGAAGTTATAGAGCTTGGAAATCTTGATGTAAGTAGAGAATTTAATGATGTCTTATTTGTTTGTGAAGTTTATAAAAGGCTTTTGCAAAGTGATGCAAAAGGTAAAGTTGTAAATATCGCTTCAAATCAAGGGATAAAATTACTGGATGTAATAGATATAATGAATGAAATAGCAGGATATAACATAGATGTACAAGTAAATCCTGCTTTTGTAAGAAAAGATGAAATAAAATCTTTAACAGGTTCAAATGAGTTACTTTTTGAAATGATAGGAAATGTTAAGCAAAGAGATCTAAAAACAGTACTACATGAAATGTATGAAAAAAACTAAAATTTTAGTAGATGCAATTTCATTGCTATCATCATTGACAGGTATAGGAAGATATACATATGAAGTTTCTAAATATTTGAAGAAGAGCCAGATTTCTGATATTTATTTTTTTTATGGATACAACTCTTCAAAACTAATAAAACCTTCTTCTTCTGATGGTATAAAGAGTATAAAATCTATAGTTACAAAAAATCCATTACTTAAAAAAATTATGAGAAAAGTTTTAGTATATTTTACTAAGATGTTTTCCAATCAATATGATTTGTATTGGCAACCAAATTTTATTCCAAATAGTGGTGTAAAAGCTAGAAAAATAGTAACTAGTGTTCATGATTTTTCTTTTATTTTACATAAAGAGTTTCATCCCCGAGAGAGAATAAAATATTTTGAAGATAATTTTTTTCAAAATATTTATAGAAGTGATATGATTATCACAGGATCAGAATTTTCTAAAAATGAGATATTGGAAAGAACAACTTTTATAGATGAGCAAATAAAGGTGATATATCATGGAATTGACCACACACTGTTTAAACAGTATGAAAAATTTTCATTGTCTTTTAACCTACCCCAAAAGTTTATATTTTCTGTTGGGAGTATAGAACCAAGAAAAAACCTTTTGGGCTTACTTAATGCTTATAATCTTTTAGATGAAGATTATAAAAAAGAGTATAGTTTAGTTTTGGCAGGTTTTAAAGGTTGGGAAAATATGGAAATAATGAGTTTAATTGAAGCAAATCAACAATATATTGAGTATTTGGGTTATATTAGCGATGTTGAATTGGCCATGACATACAATAAAGCTTCACTTTTTCTTTTCCCGTCATTCTATGAAGGTTTTGGTCTTCCTGTGATTGAAGCTATGGCATGTGGTATTCCCGTGATTACCTCAAATGTGGCCTCTTTGCCTGAAGTAGGTGGTGATGCAGTTGTATACTGTGATCCTTACAGTGTAGAAGACATTAAGCAAAAGATAGAGCTTGTTTTAAGTGATGAAGCTTTACAAAAGCAGATGATCCGAAAAGGTCTAGCAAGAGCAAAAGAATTTAGCTGGGAGAAGTCTGCACAAGAGCATATAAAAGTCTTTGAAGAGGCTATGAAAAGTTGAGAGTAGCCATAGTTCATGACTGGTTAGTAACTAATGCTGGTGCAGAAAAAGTGCTAAAAGAGATAGTTGCTATTTACCCTAATGCTGATATTTTTTCTTTGGTTGATTTTTTGAGTGATTCTCAAAGAAAAGAGATCATAAATGATAAAACGGTAACTACTAGTTTTTTACAACACTTACCTTTAGCAAAAACACATTTTAGAAACTATTTACTTTTTTTTCCAAAAGCTATAGAGAGTTTAGATTTAAATGGTTATGATCTTATTATAAGTTCTTCTTGGGCAGTTGCTAAGGGTGTACAAAAAACTGATGAGCAGAAGCATATCTGTTACTGTCATACCCCCATTCGTTATGCATGGGATCTTTACGATGATTATGTCTCTTCTTTAACACAGCCAAAAAAAATTATGGTTGAAAAAACTTTACAATACATAAGAAAGTGGGATCTTGAGAGCTTAGATAGGATTGATTACTTTATAGCAAATTCTAATTTTGTAAAAGAGAGAATTGAACGCTTATATAAAAGAGAGGCAGTAGTTATCTACCCACCTGTAGATACAAAAAAATTTACTTTATATGAAGCAAAAGAGGAGTTTTATCTTACAGCTTCAAGATTGGTACCTTATAAAAAAACAAAACTCATAGTTGAAGCATTTAATGAAATGCCCGATAAAAAGCTTGTTGTCATTGGTGCAGGGGAAGAGTTTGAAGATATTCAAAAAATTGCAGGAAAAAATATAACTGTTTTGGGATATTGTGATGACCATATCATGGTTGATACTATGCAAAGAGCAAAAGCTTTTGTCTATGCTGCTGTAGAAGACTTTGGTATAGTTCCTATAGAAGCACAGGCTTGCGGAACACCTGTGATAGCTTTAAATGAAGGTGGTACTGCTGAAACTGTGGTAGATGGTTTAAATGGCATACATTTTAAAAAACAGAATAAAGAAGATATAATTTCTGCAGTCCAAAGGTTTGAGTCTTTAGAGTTTGATACAAAAAAGGTTTCACAAAGTACTCAGAGTTTTTCAAAAAAGCGATTCAAGCAAGGAATGATGGAGTTTATAAATTTGAAAATGACGGATTATAAATGAAAAAATATTTTTTAAATTCTATTATCCGTCATTCCGCACAAACCCAACAATATTTCCGTGCGAATCACACGCTCGGAAGGGAGAATCCGTTTTTGAAACTCTCCAAGCCGCCCATTAGCCAGATAGAAGCTTTTTGGTTGAATATCTGGCTTTTAAGAGCCGATACTTTCGCTCTTGCCGCTGCAAGATCAGCGATGGCACGGCTAAGCTCGTCGGCGCTGGCGAGCTGGTTTTCAAAGCGTCCTTCGGTCAGCTTGTAGTACTCCTCTTTGGCTTTGACTTCCATTTTTGCGCTAAGAAGCCTCGATTTTAGCGAGCCGAGCTGCAAAAAGGCGTTGTCAAGCTCTCTTTTGACGCGGTTTTTGTAATCGAGCAGGGATGTAGCGGAGGAGAGTTTTTGCAGCCTTGCCGCTTCGATCGTATGCTTGTCGGAAAAACCGTTGAACAGATTCCATGAAAGTGAAGCACCGAGATAGCTCTCGTCGGCGTTCATGATGCCGTTGCCATTGAGTTTCAATGTATCTCCCCTCCGTTTCAACGCGGCAGCGGCTCCTATAGTGGGGTAATAGCGGCTTTTTGCCAGCCTGATATCCTCCTCTTTCACTCTCAAAGCCGCCTGGAGCGCGCGAATGTCTTCTCTTTTGCTTAAAGCCTCTTTTTCAAGAGTCTCTTTATCGAGCGGCATGGAGTCGCCATAAAGATCGACGCTCTCGATGATGTGCCCGGTCATCTGTGAAAGGGTATTCAGAAGTTGGGATTTTTGTGACGCGGCGTCGGTGATCTGGGCTTCGATCTCGTAGGATTTGGCACGGATATTGTAAAGATCTGCCGGAGGCAGAAGGCCGTTGTCGTAGAGGCCCTGCGCTTTTTCAAGCGCCGCGTCGGTTGCATCTTTGGCCTTTTTCAAAGCGTCGAGTTTGTGATCTGTGGCGTCGATAGCACTTGAAAGCTGTGTAGCCGAAAGGTATAGATTGCGTTTGAGGTCGGACACTTTCAAGGTGGCCTGTTTGTGCTGCCAGGTGGCTTTGTCGATGGAGGCCGTGATGGCAAAACCTGTAAAGATAGGGTATTTGAGCGTCAGGGCTCCTTCGAAATTGTTCTTTTTCCCCATTGGCGCTTTGGTGGGAGCGGCACCGAGGTGAAAAGTGGCTGTTGGTGTCTCCTTTAGCCTTACGGCGGTAAAGTCTGCATCGAGTGTAGGAAGGTTTTTGCCTTCGGCGCTTTTGGCCATCTCGTAGACAGCCTGTTTCATCTGACGGGCGCTTTTCATCACCAAAGAGTCGTCGAGGTATCGCAGAATCTGCTCGTAACTTTCTGCCCACACCAGAGCCGGAAGTGTCAAAAAAAGTAAACGTTTCATGATTTCTCCTTGAGTTTTTTGGATTTTAAAGGAATTTTTACAAAGAGCAGCACAACGAAAAGTGAGCCCAGAATTCCCCAGTATCCGGCATGCATAAAGGTGTTATAGAAGCCGTAGTTGTAGCTCATGAATGATTCGTAGTTGCCAAAAACTGCTTTGACCTGGTCCATCGATACACCGAGGCTCTCTTGCATTTTATGTAAAAAGTAGTCGATATATTCGATGTTTTGCAGCTCTTCCATGCGAAGAAAATGGAGATTTTTGAAATACTCCATATTGTTGGTGGCCAGAGCCGTGCCGAAGCTGCCGCCGACGAAGCGAAAATAGTCCATCAGTACGATGGCGAGCTCTCCTTTGTGGCCAGGCGCGTTTTGCAGTACCATCACCGTCACGGGCGCGAAAAAGAGTCCCATACCGATTCCGAAAGGGATGGTCAAAAGCATCGCCTGATGCAAAGGGGTATAGTAGTTTAGCGTAGGAAGCAAGAGTATCGAAGTGGTTACATAGAAAAAAGCGGCGATCGCCACCGTCTTTTTGGCGCCGATTATGTCGGACGCTATGCCGGCAAGCGGGGAAAAGAGCCCGATAAAGATAGCGAAAGCGAAAACGGCGATACCAGCATCCAGAGTGGGAAGCATTTTGATGTGCTCGTAATAGACCGGCAGCAGGTAGAAATACTGGTACATCGAAAAACCCAGAATGAAGAAGTAGATCATCATTCCGTTGGCGAAGGCCGGATTTTTAAAGAGTGAAAAGTCGATAAGGCGGTTTTTGGAGTGTATTTCACTGAGTGCGTAGAGCGAAAATCCAATCAGGGTGCAAAACAGAAGCGCGCCGATCTCGATGGAGTTGAACCAACCGAGCTGCTGCCCTCGGCTTAACATCACGAGCAAAGCGATCGTGGCAAAAGATAGAAGTATGAAGCTGACGAAGTTGAAACGCAGATTTTCGAAAAAGCGCTCTTTGGGCAGATAGATGAGGCCGGAAACGACCAGCAAGAGCCCAACCGGCACGTTGATGAAAAAGACCATCCGCCAGTTGTAATACTCGGTAAGATAGCCGCCGATCGTGGGGCCCAACGCCGGGGCGAAACTGACGCCCAGTCCGAAAATTCCCATCGCCAACCCCTGTTTTTCAGGCGGAAAATAGCTGAAGATCATGATGTGGCTGGTGACCATGATCAGCGCCTCTCCCACCCCCTGGATGACGCGGAAAATGATGATCTCTTCAAGCGAATCGGAAATTCCGCAAAGAAACGAGGCCACGGTAAAGAGCGCTACGCCGCTTACAAATATCGTTTTGGCTCCGAACCGCTTGATGAGCCATTCGGTAATGAGCAGCGCGATCGCCGCAGCGACCATGTAGCTGGTGATTATCCACTGCACCCCATACATATCCGTAGCCAATGGCCCTGTGAGCTTTGGCACGATGACGTCCACCACTGTCGTGTCCAGAATGGCCATGAAGGCACCGGCCATGACGATGATCGAAAAAATAGCCCTTTCTTTGGGGGTGATGTCCCAGGGGTTTTTGGCATTTGGGCATTGAGATTCGTTTCGCGAATCGGCATTAGGCATTGGGCATTGGGGTTCAGCCATCTTTCTCTCCCGTCGCCTTGATGAAATTGTTGAGTTGTTTACCCGTTTGTTGAATCGAATTCACGAAAAGCTCGAATTGTGTTTTGTCGATGAAGTCTCTTTTGTGAAGCAGGTAGAGCCAATGTTTGGCTTCCCATAGCGAGCCTCTGGCGTTGTAATAAAATTTTATCTTATCTTTGTAGTGAAACCTTCCAAAACCTTCGGCAATATTCGCCCCGATCGAATCGACTGAGCGTATAAATTGCGAACCCATGTCGTACCGAAACTCTTTGGGCAGTCGGCAATAGATTTCCCATGCCATCCGGCTAAGCTCCAAAGCACTTTGATAGACTCTCAAATCTTCCAGCTTTTCGACCAAACTTAAAACTCCTCTAACAAAATGCCGATTCGCAAAGCGAATCTCAATGCCCAATGCCTAATGCCCGCTATCGCGGGCGATGGCTACAGTCGCGCCCATCCCGGCCCGCAGTCCTTCGATGCCATCGAGCTTTATCCGTATCACGAACCTCTGATCGAGTTTTGTAAATTCGCCGCTGGCGATGTCGCGGGGCACGAGGCTGAAGGTGGAAGCGGAAGTGGGGGCGATGGACTCGACCGTGCCGCGGTATGCTTTGTCTTCTATGGCGTCAACATTGATCTTGACGCTGTTGCCAGGTCTAACGCCGTGCATCTTCTTTTCGGAAAGCAGCACTTCGCAATAGAGCGCTTTGGGGTCGGTGACGGCATAGACGGGCGTGCCCTTTTTCACGACGCGGGGGGTTTCGATGAATTTTTTGGCCACAATTGCGTCGAAAGGGGCGTAGAGTCTGCTGTAGGCGAGGCTGTTTTCGACGGCTTCGAGGCTCTTTTTTTGCGCCTGAAGCTCTTTGGTTCTGGCTTTGATCGATTTGGTGAGTTCCAGGATCTGTTTTTCATTTAACTCCGCGATACGGCGGGCATCGACGGCTTTGCGCTTTTGCGCCAGCATCGCCTGACGCTCCTTTTTCATCCCCTCGATCTCGTCTTTGAGTGCGTCATGGTGCATGGCGACGGTTTCGAAGTCCCCACTGGCGATGAGGCGGTTTTCGAGCATATTCTTGTAGCGCAGCATATCTTTGCGAAGTTTTTCCAGCCGCTTTTTGGCCGCGTCGATACGAAAGGAGAGAGCCCCGATCTGTCGGCCCAGTGCGTCGATGTCGGTTTCGGCGATCTGTTTTTGGATAGCGAGCGTCTTTTTCAGGCGCGCTTTTTTCAGGCGCATCGCCTCGATCGCCTCCGTCGTAGCCTCGATGAGATGAGCGATCTTCTGGCGTGTGACGTTGAAGTCTTTGGGATCGATAACCGCCAAGAGCTCCCCTTTTTCGACCTGTTCGTTCTCCTTTTTGCTCAGTGTCACGACTTTACCGCCCACTTTGAACGAAAGCGTCGCCAGCCGGTCGCTTTTGATAAAGGCCGCGTCGCTGACAGCGTTGGCGTGACGATAATGAAGATAGTCATAACCTTCCCAGGCGAAAAAGAGAACCAGAGTTACGATGACTATGGTGCCGATGCGTTTGGACATGCCTTCCCCTCGTCGTTTTGTCACCGCTATGACAAGTGGTGAACATAATTCATTGAAATGGTAGCTAATTCATTCTTAAGTAAAGCTGGTGTAGTATTCTTCAAAGCGATTCGTGATTCGACAAAGGAAAAGAGGTGAAAGAGACCATTCGCCAAAAGGTGCTCGAGACCAAACGCCGTATCATTCTCGAAGAGGCTGCCAGGATTTTCGAAAGCGAAGGGTTCGCGGCGCTGAAAATCCAGGAGATCGCCAAAAAACTGGGCATGTCGGTAGGGGCGCTTTACAACATGTTCGGCTCCAAAGAGGGGCTCTATCTGGCCTATGTGGAGGATCAGATCCGCCATTTTCAGGAACAGCTTGCACAGGCGTGTGCCGCATCGCCCGACGCCAGGGCGTGCCTGGTGCATTTCGTGCGATTGAAATTTGCCGCCTTCTCTCAAAAGCGCAAAGCTGTCGAGGACCCGGCAGGCGGCGATCCGCTCTTTTTTCTCAAAACCAACAGCCGCCTAGCCGAAACGCTTTGTCCCATCTATGACCATCTGGCAGCACTTTTTAAACGTCTGCACGAAGATGAACCGCTTAAAGAGTGCGATTTTCTCAAAGTCGCCCATCTCTTCAACGCCTTTACCACCGGCTATGTGGAGTACTGGCTCTCTTGCGAAAAGAGCCTGGACGAATCGCCAGAGACGGTGGTGGAGCGTTTTCTGGAAGGCATGAAAGCATGAAGGAGAATAAAAGCATGAAGGGCAAAAAGATTTCGCTGGTGCTTGGCAGTGGTGGAGCGCGTGGCTATGCTCATATCGGCGTCATCGAAGAGCTCGAGCGTGCGGGCTATGAGATCGTAGCCATTTCAGGTGCCTCGATGGGGGCACTCATCGGCGGGCTCTATGCCGCCGGAAAGCTCGATGCCTACAAAGAGTGGGTGCTGGGGTTGGATGCGCTGGACGTGATGGCGCTGCTCGATTTCAGCTTCGATCGCCGCGGTATGGTGCGAGGCGACAAGGTACTCCAAAAGCTCGCACAGATGTTGGACGATGTACGTATCGAAGAGCTTCCCATGCCCTTTACCGCCGTCGCGACCGATCTAAAGCGCAACCGGGAGGTATGGTTTCAGGAGGGCGATCTGCTCGAAGCGATCCGTGCCTCCATCTCCATCCCCTCATTCTTTACCCCTGTCGAAAAAGAGGGGATGCTTCTGGTAGACGGGGGTGTGCTCAACCCTCTGCCCGTCGCGCCTACCATGGCATCTTACAGCGACCTTACGGTGGCCGTGAGCCTTTTTGGGGAAAATCCAGTGCCGAAGATCGCGATGCCCGAAGAGGTCCGCGCCAAAGAGTCGTCGCTCGATGCGATCGTTTCGGAGATTGTCGATCGGGCGAGGTCCTGGATCGGATCCCGTTCGGAGAGGGAAGAGGGCGGTTACCATCTTTTCGATGTTATCGACATGACGATCGAATCGATGCAAAAGACACTTGTAGGCTATAGGTTGGGCGGGTATCCACCGGATATGATGATCGAGATTCCACAGCAGGTATGCTCGGTTCTCGATTTTCACAAAGCCTACGAAGTCATAGAAACCGGGCGGGTTCTCGCAAGAGAAGTGCTTGAAAAATCCAAATAAACCAAAAAGGAGAAAGAGATGGAAAAGATGAAAAAAGAGATCACGGAGAAGATCCGCGCCCTCCAGGAGCGTGGCGAGGCAACTGTTCAGAATGTGCGCAATGTTGTGGAAGAGGCGATCAAAAGCGCGATCGAGCGCGGTGAAGCGAGTGCTGAAGAGATCCAAAAGAGTGCGAAAGAGGCTCTAAAAAGCGCCATAATCCAGCTCGAGGTCAAAGGAGAGGTCAAAAAGATTGAGATCGAAGAGATCGTCAACGGCATCATAGGAGCGATTCGCAAAGAGAGCGAGGAGAAGCTCTCTCGTCTGGAGTATGAGATGCTCAAGCTCAAAATCGAAGCGGAGGCCGAAAAAGCGTTGCTTCAACAGCGTATGCAAAAAGCGTTCGAAGGTGTAAAAGAGGCAGCGGAAGAGTTCAAAGAAGAGACGAAAGAGAAGATCGAGGAGGCGGCGAAAGAGGCGGGTGCGCACAGCGCGGAACTGATGGAAAGGCTCAAAGAGAGCGTACGCGAGCGTATCGAAGAGGCGGTGAAGAAGGGAGAGGATATAAAAGAGAGAGTGGCTTCGGTCGTCCAGGAGGATCTGGAAAAGGTACTCGATGAAGCCAAAACGACGACACAGAGTGTCGAAAAAAGCGTGACGGAAATCCTCGATGTCGCGCGCAATACGGTATCCAAAAAAGAAGAAGAGTTCAAAGAGGTCGTGGAAGGTGCCCTGGAAGGCATTAAAAGAGCGTTGAAAAAGAGAGAGAAATAGTCTGCATATGGACGCGGAAATTCAATTGCGCCACTTTAAAAAGGATGAAGGGTGAAAATCTTGAAAAAATACTGGGTCGG
>Ga0256842_1002970_pt1 | contig 11677 bp, 5 predicted proteins | sample 4559240metaG_FD_185973 | JGI IMG/M metagenome (GOLD analysis project Ga0256842, IMG submission 185973) | Hydrothermal vent microbial communities from Guaymas Basin, Mexico - 4559-240 | ecosystem: Environmental > Aquatic > Marine > Hydrothermal vents | place: Mexico: Guaymas Basin | collected...
AAATCCTACTGTTTATAATCATAATGATTGGGGAGGTGATATAATGGAGAACCAGGATGCTATGGCAATTGCTCGTGCTAATGGTTGGAATGTTTTTAAAATGAAATAGATTATAAATATATATATCATTTTGAATAATCGTTGCAGATTATTATACAAAAAAGCTCTACATCAATTTGTATGCAGAGCTTTTTTTAAATTTGGGCTAATTGAATAACTTTATTTCATAATCTCCAGCTTTAAAAATAGTAATTTCAAAAACTGCATTAAATTTAGCAGTATGTAGTTTATTATAACTATTGTATCTAACCATAATAGTTACCGGGAAAATAATATTGTCGAAACCTGTCAGTTTACCTGAGCTAGTTAAGGTGCCACTACTGGATATTAGTTTTAAATCTTCTATGGAGGAATTTCTGGTGCCATTCTGCCAAAAGTCAAATAAAACCCTATTCTGAAAAGCATTTATATTGTTAATCTGGTATTTGTCAATATTATATTGTTGCTTTATTTCAGGTGCTTTTTTTTGTTTCCCTTGATAGATGTCATTTTCCCACATTCCCTCTATAACGGTGTCTTTGTTGTTATATTTAAAATGATAAATGCCGTAGCCATTTTTAAGACCTTTACTCCATTCACCTTCAAATACTTCTCCGGTTGACCAAATGTATTTGCCATGGCCATTTGGTAATCCTTTTTTCCATTCTCCGGAGTAAGTATCTTTACCCTTTGCTATGCCTGTACCATTTGCAAGTCCTTTTTTGCAACCTCCATCGTAATTGCCTTGCAAATCTTTTGGTAGTACCTTGCACCCAGATTGTGCAATAATGTGTTGGTTAATAAAAAATGAAATTAGCAGAAAAGTTATACTTGCTAGTTTGGTCATGGCTTATTGAATAAGTTGTGTTTGCAAATATAATGAAATATAAAAGTAATATCAATGATTATAACAAAGTTCTAATATATAATGGTTAAAGAATATTTAAAATTTCGATAAGCTTAGTAACAGTATGAGTAGGTTTAAAATCTGATTTAGATTTAGTAAAATTGGTCCATATTTGGTCCATTCCAATGCTGGCTGCACCTTTTATGTCTGCATTTATATCATCACCAATCATAATGCTTTCTTCAACTGTTGCATTAGTTTTATTTAGCGAATATTTAAATATTTCCGGACTAGGTTTTTTCCAAGGAGTGGTTTCGCTTATAATAATTTTCTCAAAGTATTTTTCCAAATCAGATTCTTTAATCTTTGTTGTTTGTACTTCAGCAAAACCATTAGTGATAAGGTGTAATTTGTATTTGACTTGAAGTGCTGTTAGCAGTTCATGTGTGCCAGGAAATAAAACCTTTTTATAGGGACTTAGTGTTACATAATCAAGGCCCATTGCTTTTGCAGTATCTTTTTCATTAATATCAAAAGCTTTTAATGAGGCGTAAAATCTTTCTAGATTTAAAAAATCCTTAGTTATTTTACCTATTCTATAAAGGTCCCAGAGGTCATGATTTATTTTGTGATAGGTATTATAAAAAACTTCAAAACTAGGAATACCCTTATTTTGTAAATGATGATTTAGATATATTTCCTGTAAAACATTATGGGAATTTTGTTCAAAGTCCCAAAGTGTTCTGTCCAGATCAAAAAAGATATGTTTATACTGTTTCATGTGTTTAATAATTAATAATTTGGTGATATGGCACCGATAGCTATTGATACTCAAAACGAAATTTTAATTACAACCTTTTCGGCCTATTAGCAGATAGACCTATGGGCCAATATAAAAAATTCGTCATAACTTATGCCAACTTTTCACTGACATTCTTTTTATATGCTGTATATCAGAATGTTAAAGTTGTTATTGCTATTATTTAGCTCGAAGCGAAAGTAATTAAATTCAGAATAAGATTTCTTGCGGTACTATCTAAATCATTTATATCTACTAACAATATTTTTACATTACTTTTGTTATTCGTTTATATCAATCTGTATTATATGAGAATTGCATTAATAGTTTTATCGTTTTGTTTAGGTTCGTTAGTTACTTTTGGACAGAATACTATGTTACTTGCATCTTTGAAAGATTCAATACAATTAAACTCCCAATTAATGGTTAGTTCCATTGATGATTCTGAGAAATTGATTTATTCAGATAGAATTTCTAAGAATGTTGAGAGATTTATAAAGCAAGAAAAATCAATTGATTACAATTTGGATTCTCTGAAGCTGGTAAAAGTTATCACTTCCAAAAACAAATACTTAAGAATATTTACATGGGTTGTGCCATTAAATGATGGAACTTATATGTTTAAGGGGATTTCTCAATCTTATTCACATTCTTCTAGGTCATACAGAATTTCGATATTAAATGATAAAGGTGATAAAATGTCAAGGGTATATAATAAGCAGTTAAATTATCAAAAATGGTATGGAGCTTATTATTATAAATTGATACAAACTAAGCGAGGTAAAAAATATTTTTATACTTTGTTAGGTTGGCGAGGGATAGATAAAACTGTTCAAAGCAAGCTGGTGGAGGTTGTTACCATTAGAAATAATGGTGATATTGTTTTTGGATATAATCTTTTTAATATTAAAGGCTATGAATATTTTGAATCTACACCTTCAGTTAAAAGGTTAATTTATAAGTATAGTTCGATTTCAAAAATGTATTTGAGCTATGATTATCAAACTATTGTTATAAAGACAAAGAAAAAACATAGCAAGACAAAGAAAAAATCCAAGAATATAGGTTTTGTTGCTCAGAAAAGAATAAATCAGCCAAAAGAGAAGGTGAAAAATATTAAAGATTATATGATAGTGATTGATAGACTTGAACCTACATCTAGTGATGTAAAAGGTTTTTATGAGTTCTATTATCCAGAATCAAATATTATAGATGCACTTAGATTTGAAAATAATATATGGAAGTATTATCCTGATATTGATGCCAGAAATAAGGCTAATCCTGCTGATAAAAAGGTAAAAAAGATTAAGTATGAATTAACTCCTCAGTAGAAGTATTACATTTTTATATGTGATTATTTAAGTTCATTTACATCATCCATATTTATAAAATCATTAAGCAAGGCATAGACTGTTAGTCCTGAGATTGTTTTGATTCCTAATTTTGAAGTTATATTCTTCCTATGTGTAATAACGGTATGTTGACTTATAAATAGTTTATCGGCAATTTCACTATTTGTTAAGCCTAGAGCTACTTGTCTTAAAATTTCTTTTTCTCTTTCACTTAATTCGAATATGGATGAAGAAATATTATGTAAATGAGTTTTGTTTTCTACAAAAGTATTTAACTTATTGATTAAGTATAATTCATTATCATAAATAGAAATTTTAAATTCAAAATTAAATAAAGAATTGATTTCAATATCTTCAACTTCTAGTATCGCCCATCTGATATTGGGAAGTGTCTTGTATGCTTTAGAAACATTAGAATCTGTAATAAAAGTATGGTTGTTAATTAATATAATATCAATAGTCTGTTTGTCCAATATATTTTCTAACTCAGACCATTGAGTACAAATAGGACTCAGATGAATTCCCTTTATTTTATTAAAAATAAATTGTAATCCACGGTTAATAATAAAAGAATCATTAAGTAAAGCAATTTGAATATTTTCCATAGTCTTAGTTATAAATTGCTTTTTCCATTATTCTAACTCTTGGGATTAAGACTTTATTTTCCATTTCTGAATGGTCATTAATATCTTCTTCGAGATGAGCAAGTTGTCCAAGGATTTTAAAATAAATAATATAATTATCCTTAGGGCTTATATATTTGATAATTAAATTTTTAATATCGTAAAGTTTTTCTTCAATATCTTCATGCTCTATGGCATAATCATCTATTCGAAAATTATATTTTGATTTAAATTCATTTATTTTGTTTTGTTCTTTTGAATCAAAAACATTTTCTAATTCTAAGATATATGGATAAACCTTTTCTTCTTCTCTTTTTATATGTTTTTTTAGTTGATCGGCATACTCATTAAAGAATGCTTGAATTAATAAAACAGCTTTTTGAGTTTTTATATCTTTAGTTTTTGTAACCTTTTCAATTAAGCCTTTTATCTCCGGTACTTTAACATTTATGTAGTAGTCATGAGCTTTAAAAAGATAATCAATAATTAGGCTTAAAGGAAACGAGTACATATTCTTTTTAGGGAAAAAATCGGGGTCGTTAAATGCATTTACGATTTCAAGAAAAAACTCTACAGGGATATTATATGAACTACAAACTTCTGCGACGGTTTGTTCACCAAAACCCAATTTTATTCCAAACCTATTTATTATTGCTAGTAGATGATGATTTTGTATTATCACATCTGCCATTTTTATATTTGAGCGAATCATCATAATCAAGATTATATGTTTGTGGCAAAGATAATAGTATTGATATTACTTTATTCTAAACATTATTATTTTTTTTAAAAATAAATAAGTCACTACTTAATGTTTTAATACTAACTTGAACACATAGAAAACTAGTATCTAATTGAGGTTGATAAATTTGGATATCTGAAAAATATCCAAATTTGAGTTTTTCTAAATCAGCCTGTAGAACTTGTTTTTTGGGGGTGCCTATTCATACAATTAGCTTTGCTTTTGGATGAATAATGCGGGTTAATAAATCCTCTTAATAGTTCGTTACAACTGTATGATTTTTAGCAACAAATATAGAATGGTGTTGACTTTATGCGAGGTAAATGTATGGCAAGCTTAGGTTAATGAATATTTATAATGCTAATCTCTAAAAATGAGTAAATCACCTAGAAAAAAACAGGTAAAAAATCTTTGTTTTAGTCTTGTTATTGTTGTATATTTGGAGATTGAAATAAATATAATTAATTATTATAATAATATAAATAGTTAAATATTTTAATTGATATAAATCACACTTCATTAAGTGTTTATGTAATATTAATACCTGTATTATGAAAAAACTATACAAACATTCAATTCGCATTTTTACATTTACTTTGTTATTCTTTACATTATTAACATCTTCTAATGCTCAGCAGATATTTACTTTAGGAACTGGAACTAACAGCAATTCAGATAATGGATATCCGGCTCCATATGGTAATTATTATACTGGAGCAAAACATCAGATGATAATACTTGCATCTGAGCTTCAGGCTTTAGGTGGGGGTGCAGGGACAATCAATTCTTTGGCTTTTGATGTAGCAATTGCACAAGGGACACCTCTCGATGATTTTACTATTAAAATGGGTGCTACAACTGCAACTTCTGTTTCTTCTGCATGGGAAACCGGTTTAACTACCGTTTATTCTGTTTCTGCATATACTGATGTAACAGGGTGGAATACTCATACTTTCACTACTCCATTTGTATGGGACGGTGTAAGTAATATTATAATAGAGACTTGTTTCGATAAATATCAGGGGACTTCTAATTATACCTCTAATGCACAGATGTATTATTCTACAGTTGGTTTTGATGCCAGCCATTGGATTAATTCTGATGGAGGCGGAATATGTACTTCGACTATAGCTGGTAATACCTCAACTAAGCGCCCTAATATGAAGATTGGTATTTTAATGCAACCTCAAACTAATGATTTGGCAATGGTAGAGTGGACAAGTCCACAGTCACCCATGATACCTTCAACTGCTATGCCTATTACTATTAAGATTCGTAATGCCGGTATTGCAATGGTTGATACCTTTGATGTGAAATACTCAATTGATGGTGGAACTACATTTGTTACTGAAACTATTAATGATAGTATCAGTGCTGGAGACACTTTAGATTATACATTTGCAACTACAGCTTATATGCCTGATGGTATTTATAACTGTGTTGCTATGGTTTATAGTACTGGGGATACTATGACTGCTAATAATATAGTTAATATGACTATATTAAGTGGGAATCCACTAAATGGAACATATACAATTGGTCATAGTGAATCTGATGATTTCAACTCTTTTTCTGAAGCGATTTATAGTTTGGAAAACTTTGGAGTTTCCGGAGCTGTTGTTTTTACCGTTGCTGCAGATACATTTAATGAGTCGGTTTATATTGAAGGACCTATTCAAGGTGTTTCATCAGTAAATACAATTACTTTTAACGGTCAGGGTAAAGCAAATACTATAATTCAAGCAGTGCCAATAAGTACAAATTATGCGGCTGTTGATGTTGATGGAGCTAAGCATATTATATTCAATGAAATTGGAATTGTTAATGGTTCTAATAATAATGACCCATTTTGGGGGATGTTATTTAGAAATGCAGCTGATAGTAATACTGTAGCAAACTGCTTTATTGAAGTAGGTAATCAAAATCCACAATCTATTGGAATTGTTTCTTCTTCAAGTGCAAATTATCTAAGCTTTGGTAACAATGCTAATTATATTCATATTGACAGCTGTATTATTAATCATGGAGATAAAGGTTTAGTTTTTTATGGTTCTAATTCACCTCTAAGTCTTGGAAATACTATTACTAATAATACATTCTTTGATCAGTCAAGTAGGTTCATAGATTTTTATTATTGTGGCGCTACTATTGTTAGTGGAAATGTAATAAAAAAAGGAGTTAATACATCATATTCTGCTGATGGAATAAAGGTTTATCAATCAAGTGGAGATATTAGTATTGCTAATAATAAAATTATACTTAATGGAGGCAAAGGAATTAGTATGGAATATTTTAATTATTCAATTGCTGGTTCAACGGCTAACATATTTAATAATTTTATTGCTTTAGAGCCAACTTCTGGTACTACTTACGGAATATATTTGTACACTGCTAAAAATATAAATATTTTTTATAACTCAATCAGTATAAATGGCTCTATTACTTTGACAAATACTCATAATATATATGTTGGTGGGTCGTCAAATTATACTAATAATTTGTCATTTTTTAATAATATTTACTTTAATAATGTTGGAGGAGATGCATATAGTATTAATGTCCCTATTGCTAATATTTATAGTGATTACAATGATATTTATACACCTAGTGGGTCATATATTTATCAATCTAATATTGGTCAAGTAAGTACTTTAGCACAATGGATTAATAGTTCAGAACTTGATTCGAATTCAATTAGGATGAATCCATGGTTTGTGTCAAATACTAATTTACATGTTGCTAATCCACAAATTAATAATCTGGGTACACCTTTGATTTCAGTTACAGACGATATTGATGGTAATAGTAGAAATCCCATTCATCCGGATATGGGGGCTGATGAATTTATTCCCTTACAACATAACTTAGGTTTGAAAATAATTCCATCTTCATCTAACAGTGATATGTGTAATTTAACTAATAATGAGGTGCTTAAAGTACAAATAATAAACCAAGGTGTCGTTCAGGAATCTTTTTTTCATGTAAGTTATCAACTTGATGGAGGGAGTATAGTTACCGAAACCTATAGTGATACTTTAGACGCTTTTGATACTTTGATTTATACATTTAGTCAGTCTCTTGATTTGAGTAATGTGGGCGAGCATAATATATTGGCATATACATCTTTGGCTGGGGATTCTATACGCGAAAATGATAGCAGTTTTGTCGTATTTGAGACTTACCAAAGTATTAGTTCATTTCCATTTATTGAAAATTTTGAGCAGCAAAATACTTATTTTCACACTTCAGCAGAGAATAGTGCCTATATTGGAATAGAAAATGGAATTAATGGTAATGATACAAAAGTATTATTTATGGGAGGCTCTGACTATAATGATTGGAATTTCGTATACTCATTAGAAGATGTTATTAATTATAATCAGTCTCATTATTCTTCTGCATATACATGCGATATAGATGTTTCTAACCTTAGTTCTTTAAGATTATCATTTGATTTACTTGTACATACTGGTAATCTTAATAAAGCTTGGTTCTTTGTTACTATAAATGATACAATAATAATTAAAGATATTAAAGGCGATAGTGTATGGAATTTAACTGATTATAATTTTGAAAATTTAGTCTTTAATTTGGATAATTATTTAGGAGGAAATATCAAAATCAAGTTGAATGGATATTTTAACAATAGAAATCAAAGATCTAGTCCTGAAGATTATGCTATGGTTGATAATATTAAACTATGGGAACCTTTACCATATGATATTGGAGTAGTTGATATTAAGTCTTCCAGTGATGATAATGATTGTGGATTAGTAGTAGATTCTATTTATTTAAAAGTAATGAATTATGGTAGTAATTCAGTTAGTAATTTCCCTGTGCATATGGTAGGTTACTATGGCTCTGATAATTTTAATTTCACAGAGGTCTATAGTGGAACTATTGCTCCTGATAGTACAGCTAAAGTTTTTATTGGAACACTTAATACTACTAATAATGCTCAAGTGAATGCTCAAGCTTATTCTTCATTATCTACCGATCAAGATAATTCTAATGATACTGCTTCTTTAGTAGGCTACAATGAAGTATACAAGCAAATACCATATATTGAGAATTTTGATATTAATAACAATTTAGAATGGAGATTATCAGGATTTTTCCAATATGAAAACAATGGTGAAGGGAGCCTATATTATGATTATTATTATACTGAACAAGGTCAAAATCAAGGTTATTCTCTTGGCAATTATGCCGAGCCATATAATAATTATGGTATAGTAGAAACGAATTCAATGATTACTTTTGATTATATGGCTGATATATATCAGAGTAATGAGTTTAGTGATACTCTTTATATTTATATTACTCAAAATTGTGGTCAATTTATAAAAGTATATACATTAAATAAAAATAGTATAGTTGCAGATAATAATTGGCATACTATAAATGTTCCAATTGGTAATTTTAATGGTGATATTGTTAATTTTGGAATTTTTGCTCCTTATAATACTTGTACTGATAATTATACTTTTGTCCTTGATAATTTCGGAATTTTTACTCCCGTTGATTTTAGTTTAGGTAATGATACACTCTTATGTGCAGGAGAATCTATATTGTTAAACACAGGTTTAAGTCTTGATTCAGGTTATCATTTCTTATGGCATGGTCCAACTATTAACACATATGATACACTTGAATCAATAACTGTAAATACTGCTGGGGAATATTGGGTAGATGTTACGGATAATACAGGCTTTACTGTAACTGATAGTATTTTTGTTGGCTATTACCCACAAATACAGGCAAGCTTTTCAGCAAGTAAGACAACACTATGTATAGGTGACTCTACTGATATTATACCACAATTAAGTGGAGTATTTCCAATGATTCTTAACTGGACCGATGGGCAAGGTATTTATACAGACACATTATATTCACCAGGATATAAAACCTTTAGCCCTCCGTCAACAACACAATATACTATATTGTCAGTCACAGATTCTGCATTATGTTCTATTAGTCGTTCCGATAGTATTGTAATAAGTGTAATTCCTAAACAGAGTATTACAATTAGTGGTCTTGATGCCCAATATTGTAAACAAGATACAGCTATTTTGCTATCAGCATATCCTTTAGGAGGCTCGTTTATAGGAGCTGGCATGAATGCAAATATTTTTAACCCAACAATGGCGGGTCCAGGAAATCATAATATTATTTATCAATATGTTGACACTAATAATTGTGTAAGTACCGATACAGCTATTACTTCTGTATTTGCAATACCAACTGTAAGTATTGTTTCTACTTTGGACTCTCAGTATTGTTCAAATGATTTACCTGTTAATTTATTTGCTTTCCCATTGGGAGGGACATTTACAGGAAGTGTAAATAGTAGTTTATTTGAACCATATAATGCTAATTTAGGATTAGATACTATTATTTATTCATTTACAGATGCACATAATTGTTTTAATGCAGATACTATTACAACCAAAGTAGTATCAGCACCTGTAGTAAATATAAGCACAACTTTAAATAATTCATATTGTATGAGTGATCCACCAATAAGTTTGTCAGCAACTCCTGCAGGAGGAATGTTTAGTGGAATGGGAATTACAGATTCTATATTTAAACCTAGTCAAGCAGGCATAGGAATGAAAACATTACTTTATTCATATACCGATGCAAATGGTTGTAGTAATTATGATACAGTTTATATAATAGTAAATCCAAATCCTATTGTACTTATAACATCCACATTAGCATCAAATTATTGTGAGAATGATGATAGCGTTGGTTTGACAGGCTTTCCAAATGGAGGTGTTTTTAGTGGAAATGGAATATTTGGGAATATGTTTTATCCGGATTCAGCTGGAGTTGGAAGTAGTGATATAGTTTATAGCTATACAGATGTAAATGGATGTAGTAATAACGATACCATTTCAACAACCGTAAATGCTTTGCCAGTTGTTAATTTACCGGTATTTAATCAGGTCTGTGCAAATCAATCTTCAGTTAACCTTATAGGTGGAGTTCCTTCAGGCGGAGTTTATATAGGGAATGCTGTAAATACATCTCAAGGAGTTTTTTATCCTAATAATGCATCATTAGGATTAAATGAGATATCTTATAAATATACAGATTCATTGGGATGTGAAAATGAAGCAACAAATATGATAAGGGTAGTTGGAGTGCCACAAGTAGCATTTACTATACCATCAAATATTTGTAAATCAGATACTGCTGTTGTTAGCTTTATTGGAAATGTAAGCATAAATGCTACATATAATTGGAATTTTGATAATGCAAATGTAATAAGTGGAGCAAATGAAGGACCATATCAATTATCATGGGATTCTATTGGCATTAGAGATATTAGTGTTAGTGTAACTGATAGTGGCTGTGTTTCAGTTGTTGAGCATGAATATACAAATATTAAAGACGCCATTGCTATTGCTACAATTATTGGTAACGATTCGGCGTGTTTTGGAGATAATATATTAATGTTTGCAAATGGAGGTAATGGATATACCTACCAATGGTATGATACATCTAATAATATAACCTCTGCAGTGGATACATTATCCTATTTGTCAGTAAATCAAACAGGACAGTATTATGTTAAGGTTACTGATGATATTGGTTGTTATGCAATATCTAATACAATAGATGTATTTATTAATCCACAAATTACAAGTGATTTTGCATTACCGGCAGTAGCTTGTAAGGGAGATATGGTTTCAGTAAATTATTCAGGAACAAGTTCTACATCAGCTCAGTATTTGTGGGACTTTGATAATGGTCAAATAGCCTCAGGATCTGCTGGTGGACCATATAATATCATCTGGAATATAGATAGCGTAAAAACAGTTACACTTGATGTTATAGAGAATGGATGTTATGCCGGTGTAACTACTCACAATATTGATATACTTACAACTCCAGCTCATATAACAGCACTCGGAAGTACTAGTTTTTGCCAGGGAGGAGACGTAACACTATCTGCTAATGCAGGGAACTATTCATATCAATGGTATAAGGATGGAATAGCTACCGCTAATTCCGCAGTTCTTACTACAGGACTTGCAGGTACGTATACTGTAGAGATTACAGACAATAGTAATAATTGCTCTAATATTTCAGATTCAGTAGTAGTAACTGTAAATTCTACAAATTTCAATATTTCTTTTGCAGCCACACCTATTAGTTTTAATATACCACCATTTAATACAACATTTACAAATACAACAACTAATGTAAATGATTATTATTGGATGTGGAGTTTTGGTGATGGTAATACATCTACATTTGTGAATC
>Ga0256842_1002971_pt1 | contig 11675 bp, 11 predicted proteins | sample 4559240metaG_FD_185973 | JGI IMG/M metagenome (GOLD analysis project Ga0256842, IMG submission 185973) | Hydrothermal vent microbial communities from Guaymas Basin, Mexico - 4559-240 | ecosystem: Environmental > Aquatic > Marine > Hydrothermal vents | place: Mexico: Guaymas Basin | collected...
GCCGGAATCGCGGCCCGCTTCGAACCTGTCCCCTGGGCTGAGCTCCACGCGGGTTCCTCACGTGCCGGAACCGGTCGCCCGCCACCGGTCGCGCCGGTCGATGGTCTCACACGTCGAACCCGTGCTCCCGGAGCAGCCCTCGGAGGGTGGAAAGCACCCGCTCGGCGGTCTCGACGAACCTTCTCGCGTCCTCCCGGGAGTCGTAAGGGAACTCGACCCGGTAGCGCGCGGCCGTGTACGCGTCGGAGAGCATCTTCAGCTCGTCCCGAAGGTCCTCCGCGAGCTCCCTCACCCTCCGGTCCCCGGTGACGTCGGCCAGCACCCCCAGCAGCTTGGAGAGTTTCGTGCACTTTGGGGTACTCGCCGGTCAGGAACGCCAGTGTAGCCTTGATACCCAACTGCACGGCCTGCTCGGCGTGGAACGCAGTCCACCGGTACATCCCTTCCTCGAGGCTGAGCTCCGCCAGCCTGAGCGCCTCCCACGCCCGCTCCCACAGGGACCGCGCCTCCTCGTACGAGCCCATGGGGCCCGCCCCATGCCGCGGGAGGGCGCTGGGCCCGCCGGATCGCGGAGGTCGTTCGGGAGCGGGTCGACCCCGAGGCCGAGGTGATCGTGTTCGGCAGCGTGGTCAAGGGTAAGGCCACGGGCGGCTCCGACGTGGACGTGCTGATCGTCACGGAGCGGGCCCGCGAGCTGAGGCCGCACGAGGTTAGAGAGATCGTGGAGCGGGAGTTGGACCTGCCCGAGGACCACCCGTTCGAGCTCCACCTCGCGACCCCGAGGGAGTTCGAGACCCGGTGGCGGCGGTTCCTCGACGCGTACGAGCGGGTGGCGTGATCGGTCCCCGGCGGGCACCGGGCCGACGAGGCGCTCGAGGTTCGCACTGCCGGGCCGCGCTGACGAAGCATGGCGCGTTGGGGGGCCGATCACCCGGTCCGGGAGAGCGCCTCGGCCAGGTACCTCAGGGCCCGCTCCACCCGCTCGGGGTCCTCCGCCGGGATCCTCAGCCTGGAGATGTGCACGCGGCGGTCCCGGACCGACACGATCACGGCGTCGTCCCGGACGCTACGCACCTCTACGGGCCTCTCGTGCCGGCGCGTCCCCTCGGTCGTCCACTCGCCGGTCACGTACCACCGATCACTCACGCCCTCGAGCGCGGCCACGGTCGCCAGGATGTCGCGCGTATCCTCCTCCACCGGGAGCTCGCTCAGGGTCGCCCGGTCCGCCTTTTTGACGCCTCCGCCCCGGTCCACCGGGACGGTGTGGCCCTTGGCCCGGATCTCGACGGAGTAGTTCCGCGCGCCCGCGGCGAGCAGGCCCAGCGCCAGGAACGACTCGGCGAGCCGGGTCAGCGGTGAGGGTCTGATCCTTCCGGTCCCAGGCGCCTCCACGAGGAAGAGCTTGTACCGCTCCCGCTCCTTCTCGTCCCGCGCCAGCTCGTCCAGGGTCATCGCAGCCTCGTCCGCGGAGGCCCCGTCACCCAGCCGCCTCCGGAGCTCCATCAGCCCGAGGACGAACCTCGGGTCGGTGACCGCCGGCATCACGGGCGGGATCTCGACGAGGTCCTTCATCGCCTCATGCAGGTAGAACACGCGCTTGCCGAACAGTGAGGCGACGAGCGTGAGCACGGCCGTCTCCGGCTTGAACCCCCCGCTTGCCGCCACCCACACGTCCCTCGAGGGCTCCGTGACGCCCGTCTCCTCCAGCCGCTCGATGAGGTCGCTCAGCCCCAGCCAGAACAGCTCCGGGTCCTCGGTCGTAGCTCGGATGGGCTCCGTGCGCCAGGCCTTGTAGCCTTCTTCTCGCAAGTACCCCTCGACGGTGCGGGCGCACACCTGGCAATTCTCGGTGTCCGTCGGGATCAAGGCGATCGAGTTCACCTCCAGCCCCTCCTCCTCGGCCTGCTCCGCCATGCGCAGGAGCGTGTTGAGCTCGGCCGAGGCTCCCTTCGGGTCGCGCCGCATCAGCTCCAGCAGCGCCTCCTCGAGCTCCCCTCCGTCGAGCTTCTCGAGCGCGCTCGGATCCCGCACGGCCTCTCTCACCGGCTTCGGGTCCAAGTCCGCCTCGACCTCACCCCTCTCCAGCGCGTTGGCCAGGTTACCTAGCGCGGAGGTGCCCACCGTGGACACGAACTCCACGCGCCGCGAGGCCGCTCCCCCCGCGTTGGGAATCGTCGCTTCTTTCATTCATTCCACCGTTTCCTCTACCTCTCCGTGCCCGTAACCGGCGCACGTCCGGGCGCCGACCCCGAGAACCTCCACCCCGTACTTAAGCAGCTTTAGGGCGGTCTTCAGCAGCCTCTCGTCCGTGGACACCAGGACGGTGCGCCACTGGGAGCCCTTCCGAACGGTCAGGAACTCGATGGGATTGGTCTCTATCGACTCGTGCGGTGGCTCCTTGCCGTCATAATAATCCTTGTAATGTGGAGTGATCACGTCCACCTCGAGCGGTGACTCGGTCCTCTTCAGCCACTGAGGGTCGGGGAGGGCGTCGTGGAAGGTCACCGCGCCGGCGCGCTCGGGCTCCGGGGCCCGCTCTCCATCGGGCCTCCGGGGCCTGGACCCGAACACCTCCAGGAACGTCTCCTCGGCCTCCTTGGGATCGTCCGTCCCGAAGCATCGCTTCAGCTCGTTTCGGTCCCTGTGGCTCAGGATCAGCTCACCGGCCGCGCGGGCCACCCCTTTAAGGGCCGTGCCCGGGATCACGGGGAGGCCGGTGACCGGATCCAGCGTGAGATCGTTCTCGGCCGGGTGAGGACCGCCCATCCCGACCACCAGCCGGGAGTGGGGAAACCGGAGTTTCACCTCGCGGGCGTGAAGGTGGGGGCACCGGTCCAGCCTCTTCAGCTCTTGGAGGCACGTTTTCACGTACCTCAGGACCTCGTCTGAGCGCGCGATCTTCTCCGCGGTGTCCACGACGCGGCTCAGGAGATCTCGGGCCTTTTGCCGTAGGCCCTTCCCGCGGTCATCCCGGTCCTCGCCGCCCCCTCGCTCTCTACCCCTCCGCTCCCCGTATTCTTCGGTCAACGTCCGAAGGGCCAGCGTCCGCTTCTCGTGGTACGGGTGGGCTCGGACCCACTTCCCGCGGCCCGGAGACTCCGGGGCCTCGGCGACCCGACGACGCAGCCTTTCCACCTCACCCGTTTCCTTCCCTTTGAGGGGTTTGGGCTCACCGACCTCGACCGCGTTCCGGGCCAGGTCGGCGAGGCGGGTGGCGAGCCGGTCGGCCTCCGGTAGCCCGCTCCTCAGCCGGTCCTCGATGTCATCGAGAGGGAGTCGAAGGAGGGCCTTCCTCACCCCCTCGTCCTCCGCCAGGACCAGCGCGCCCGGAAGGCCGTAGTACAGCAGGATCGAGCACAGCCTCGAGAAGCGACGCTTGAGCTCCTCCCGCCGCTCCTCCTCCGTCTCCTCGAGCCTCGAGAGCAGCTTCAGCCCGGTTGGGTCCTCGATCACTCTAGCTCCCCCTCGAATTCGAGCGTCAGCACGCCGAAGCCGACGGAGCCGCCCGCGCCGAGCTGCACCAGGGGGGTCCGGCGGAGGATCTCGAGCGCGCGCTCCTCCGTTGGCCCCAGTCTGGACGCGTCCACCTCGTACGGTCCCGCGAGGAGCGTGAGCCTGGGCAGGTACTCCTCGATCCAGAGGGCACCCTCATCCACGACCTTCTCCCACGGTCCCTTCAGCCGGACGCGGGTGCGGAGCTCGGTAACGATGGGTCGGTCCGGGGCGAAGAGCCTCGCGAAGGTCTCGTCGTCGAGGATCAGAAGGCGGTCGGGCAGCGGCAGCTTCCACGGGCCCGGAACGCGCCGGGCGAGCTCCTCCGCCACATCGTCGGCGTCCCCTTCCCGGCGAACGTCGAGCCGGAGGTGTTCCAGCATCACCCGGCGCGAACGGAAGCTCTCGGGCGCGAGCGCCGCCCCGTCGGGCCTCGGCGCCTCGATCCCAACCCACCCTAGCACGTAAGGACAGGTGAGCCAGACGAGCGGCGTTTCTCCCTTGACCTCCAGCGCGACGGGGGCGGGGACGGCCACGGGCAGGAGGTCCCCGAACGACACCGCTCCCTTGGTGGCCTCCTCTCCTCCCTCGCCGAAGAGGATCCTGACGGCCCGCTCCCGCCGTTCCTTAGTGTCCTCACCCAGCTCCTCCAGGATCTCGTCCACCAGATCGTCGGAGGACTCCAGCTCGGTCTCGACGTGGGCCCGAAGCGCTCCCTTCACCGAGCTACCGGGAACGTATGGGATCCGAGTGTGGCGGCGCCGGGTTAGCGGGAGGTCAACCGCGCCGGGCCGCTGACCCGCACCCACCCGCGTAGGGGTCACCGTGAGCGCCCAGAGCCGGTTCGTCAACGCGGATCACCCCTGGACTAACTTCACCCGGTCCTCGGTGACCTCGACCCGGTGCCGCTCGAGACCGCGGAACATCTTCAGCGCCCCGTCGAGCGCGTCCTCAACCTCCTCCCAGACGCTCTCACTAACCTCAACGGTCTGATTCCGCCCTGGGTGCAGTCTCCTGGGCTTCAACAGCAGCGCTGAGACGACGAGACGGCCCCTGTTAACGGGCCCGAGTTCCACCGGCGTGACGGAGAGGAGGAGCGGGGACCTCAGCAGCCACCCCGGATTCCTCTTCACCGGGCTCGAACCCAGTAGCCACCGGAGCTCCACGCTGGTGCCGGGAATCTTACCCCTCCTGAGGCTCCCTCGCCGAGCACTCTCCAGCGCCCGGCCTAGGTTGTTTAGGAGTTTGCCGACGTACCCGCGCCACTCGAACACCCACAGGGTGGCGCGGCTGAAGTTCGGGAACGACTCCACGGTCCCGGAGGCGCCGTCCGAGTCCTTCACGATGATCCTGCGGAGACCATCCAGGCACTCCTCAAGCCTCTCGAGGAAGTTGCTGACCCCACTCACTTGGGTGGAGCTCTCGCTGGCTCGGACCTCGAAGCAGCCGAAGGCGCGTCTGAACCGGCGACCGTACCCGCCGATCAGGGAGAGGAGCTCCAGGGAGCGCCGTGCGGCCTTGAGCGCGCTCTCCCGAAGCCCGGCCAGCTCGAGCTCAAAGGTTGCGCCGGCCCGGATCACGAGCGGCCGCGATCGAAGGTACAGGGCCGGGCACAGGTAGCACCTGTTGGTGACCCGGAGCCGACCGCTCTCGTCGACCTCGACGGGCCGTCCACGTCTCCTCGCGCACCGGTCGCCCAACTCAACGTCCCTCTCATCAACGCCCCTCCGCAGCCTCACCGAGACCGGGGAGGGACGGATACCCTCCTCCCCGAGCGACCTGCCGCCCCAAAACTCGGCCTCGACCCGGCGGAGCTCTTCCACGTTAAGGAAGGAGGCTGCGACCGTCCGGAACGCCCAGCGGAGCTGACCTCGAAGCTCTGAGGGCCGCGGGAGGGGACCGTTCCGGTCGTGCTCCTCCTTCGAGGTGATCGCGGGCGTGACGAAGGCGCACTCGGCGGCCCACGTCTTCAACCGCGGCCCCGGCCTCGGCTCGGGGGTAGCTCTTATAAAGTTAACCTGAGGCAGAGCCGGCGGGTCGAGGGGTGGCGGCGGGTGCCGAGGCTGGTCACCGTGCGCCTGCGGCCGTCCGGTGGCATCAAGGAGTGGCTCCGGGGTCGCAAGCTGGCGGACTCCCAGGCCGCCAGCTGGCTGCTGGGGTACCTGGTCTATCGCGTGCTTGAAAGGCTGCGCCGGGAGCTAAGCGTCGAGAAGGTCCTCCGACCCAACCTGCCCCCGGACCACCCGTTCAAGAAGAAGCCGGGCGACCTGGAGCCGTGGGAGGCGCGCGGGTGCGTGATGCCTGACGCGGTTGAGCTCGTCGTGGACGGCGACGTGGACGTCAGGGAGGTGGCCCGTAACGTCAAGGAGGTTGTGGAGAGAGTGCTGGAAGATCTCCTGAGGCGCGGCAGGGAATCCCCCTGGGAACGCCGCGACGACCTGTACGAGCCGCTCACGGGGTGGTGGAAACGCGTCCTTAAAACCGCCGGCGTATCCCCGCCGAGAATCGAGCTCCCGACCGGTCTGATTCAGGCCTCCGTAGCCGTCGTGGACTTGAAGGACCGAGACGATAAGAGGGCATACCGGGAGGCCGTCCGCCGCGTCGCGAGCCTCCTGGCCACCCGCACCGAGGTCATGGACGCGGAGGGGTCCGAGGGTCAGCCCTGCAGCGTCTGCGGCAGGTACCCGATCGTGGGCCGGGACAGCCTCTGGGAGGAGCTGTCGAAGCACCTTCCTCCACAGCTCCTGAAGGAGTGGAGCGCCGGCGTCGAGCGCCTCTGTCCCGCGTGCCTGCTCAAGCGCTACCTCGGGATGCGCGTGCTGCGCTCCTGGTACCCGGGCCGGGGCGATGATGAGGGTGGGGCGGGCGGGGTCTCCTGGATCCCTTCCACGGCCGAGGTGGCGATTACCCCGGTCAAGGTCGAGGTGCTGAACGAGTGGGAGGACCTCGGCGACGATTTCCGGAGAACCGCCCACGGGTTCCTGAAGCTCGTACTACCGGAGCAGCTACGGGAACTCGCCCGGTACCTGAGGTGCGTCGGGGCGAGGGACCGGGCGGAGAGGCTCGAGGAGGCCGCCGAGAGGCTGGAGAGCGGTCGCCTCGCGCCCGAGGATCTCCCGGACGAGGTCGCGAGGGAGCTTCTGCGACGGACCCCGAAGGCGCCTCGGCTGGACGAGAGGCTGCGGGATGTCGACGATCCTCTGCTCAGGGCCCTCCTCTGCGTGGAGGGTAAGTTCTGGTACGATCCCAGGGCCTCTAGGAACCTGCAAGAGCTCCTAGAGACCGCCGAGCTTGAGGATCACTACACCCCCTACCTCGCCCTCCTGAAGCTGGACGGAGACCGAATGGGCGGGCTTTTCTCGCGGGATCCGGACACGACCGAGCGGGCCTCCAAGGCCACGATCGAGTTCGGCCGGGAGGCGATGAGGATCGTGTACGAGCACTACGGCGCGCCCCTGTACTGCGGGGGCGACGACGTCCTCGCGGCGCTCCCCCTGCACGCGTCCCTGGACTGCGCGTTCGAGCTCGAGGAGGCCTTCCGAGCGCACCTGTCCGAGTGGGACAGAACCTGCAGCGCCGGGCTGGCCGTCGTTCACCACCTCCACCCGCTCCGGGACGCGATCGACCTGGCGTACCGCCTCGAGAAGCGGGCGAAGGAGGCGGGTCGAGACCGGCTCGCGGTGGGGCTGTACCGGCGGAACGCTCCGGAGCGGGTCGCGGTCCTGCGATGGGAGGTCGACGAGGAGCGCCCGTGGAGGCTCCTGGCCGAGCTCGCGGACCTCGTCTCCCGGAGGGCCGCATACCACCTCCCGCGGGACTGGTGGGAGGGGTGGTGGAAAGAGCTCGAAGGCTCGGAGGACCACGATCCCGAGGAGCTGCTCCGCTCACTGCTCGGGTACGTGACGCTGCGGCACCGGGAGGAGGGCGCCGACGAGAAGAGAATCACCGAGCTCGTGAGGAGGATCGCGAAGACCGCCGGCAAGGCCGCGCCCGAGGACGGCGATCCGGGCCGGGAAGTGGGCCGCGCGCTGGAGATCGTCCTCGAGCTCCGCTCGGAGTGCCCAATCGGGGGCGACGAGAGTTGACGCGTCACGTGGCGATCGGCTTCCTGGTCCTGCCCCAGGACCGCGCGTTCTTCCGCCGGCCCGAGCCGTTCAGGGCCGCGGCCGAGTCGGTGGTGGAGTCGGAGGGTCCCAAGCCCTGGACCGTGGCCGGCTGCGTGCGCAATGCGCTCCTGAAGGCCGCCGACGGCGACCTGCGCGAGGCCCTCGAGTACCCACGGAAGCTCGTCCGGTCGGCCCCGCCCGAGTCGATCGGGGAGGCCCTGGGGGAAACGTCCCTCTTTTTCGGAACCTGGGTCGTCGAGGTGCGACCCGAGACGCCCGACCGAATCAGACGCATCTGGTGGCCGCGCCCCTCCCACCTGGTAAAGTACGAGCCGGAGGGCGAGGAAGGGGAGGAGATCGACCTGCTAAGGGTTGAGGAGGTCGGAAGTGCGGCGATCGCGCACTCGCACCGCGACGCGATTCACACCCGCCGATTCGGGTTCAAGACGCCGAGGCCCCCAAAGCCCGGGTCGGACGTCGAGGCCCCCGGCCGGTACGTCAGCGCGGAGACGATCCCGCAGATCCTGGCGGGAAGGGCACCGAAGGACGTGAACGCGGCGAAGGCGGGGGAGCTCCTGCACCCCGAGATCCACGTCGGCGTCAAGCTGACCCGGGTCAAGACCGCGGAGGAGGGATACCTGTACGCCACCAGGTTCCTCCGACCGGGCCGGTCCCCCGAGGACGAGAGGAGCCTGGTCGGGTTCCTCACCGTCCTGATCGTGCCCGAGGACGCCTGGGACGAGGGCGCCCTGGAGAATCTCCCCTCGCCAGACGGCCGGCTCGGCCGCGGGCGGCACGCTTGGGTGATCCCACTCCCCGCGCGGGAATGGGCGGACGGCGTCCTCCCCGAGGTAGAGGAGCCGGCGGGGCGCCTCCCCGGCCTGTACCTCGAGACCCCGACCCCGTTCCCAACCGGCAACGCCCGTTCCTCCGCCCCGAAGAACCATCTGAGGGCCGAGGCCATCATCATCCGGCCCAAGGGCCGAGAGGGCCGCGTTCTCACGGTCGACCTCAGGCCCACGGAGCTGGACTCCGAGGTCCTGGCCGACCGGGTGCCCGGGGCCCGACGCGTGTCGACCTGGTCCGGCAGGCGCGCCTCCCCCGACCACCTCGCCGCGGTTGAGGGCTCCGTCCTCGCGCTCCGGGACCTCGGGCTCAGCCCCGGCACGCCCCTGCTCCTGTTCCCCACGACGGAGGGAGAGGACGAGAGCCTGCTCGCCTCCCGACTCGCCTTCCACCTCTCCGGCGTGGGCACGGCCTACGCCACCAGCCTCCCGGGGGCCGCGTGATGACGGATGCCCACCCGTACCTCCTCGTGTGCCGAACCCCGGCGCGAGCGGGCGCGGGCCAGCGAGCGACCGACGTCATCGACCTCCCGCTGCAGCGCGAGGCCCACACGAACCTGCCCGTGGTCTACGGTTCCACCCTGAAGGGCGCCCTCCGCCACGCGACGCTCCGAAAGCTCTCCGAGGAACTCGACGAGGCCACCGCCGGAGACCTCACCAGCGCCATTTTCGGCGACGAACCGGGCACCGAAAGGCCCTCCCCCGGCGTCATCGCCCTCAGCGACGCCCTCCTCCTCGCCATGCCCGTCGGGTGCGAGCCCGGCTTCCTCGCCTGGGTGACCTCCCCGTACCAACTCGGCAGGCTGTACGAGACGCTGAAGCTGACCGGCGGCCCGGAGGATCTCAAAGGACTCCGCGACGCCGCGAGGGAGGCCCTGAACGAGTGCGAGGGGCTGCGTAGGGGAGAGGCCCTCGCACCCGACGGCGACGAGCTCCTCCTCGACGGAAATCGGGTGAAGGCGAAGGCCAGCGACGCCGCCGAGGAACTCGCCGAACGGCTCTCAAACACGGCCTTCCAGGGCGCCCCCGAGCCCCACTTCCAACGGTACGTAAGGGAGCGGCTCGTCATCCTGGACGATGACACGTTCAGAAACCTCGTCAACTCGTGCACGGAACGCGTCGTCCGCGTCCAGCTCGACGAGAACAAGACCGTGAAGGAGGGCCCCTGGTACGAAGAGCGCGTACCCGAGGGGACCATCTTCTTCGGAACCATGAACGTCCGGCACGACACCACACCGCCGCAGACCGGCGTCGAAACGAGGAAGGTACTCCTCGACGGCTGGAGCCCGAAGGACGTGCCCGAGGGCGACGACCGAGATCGAAGGCTAAAGGCCCTGAAGAAGGCCGCCGATAGGCTAAGGTCCGGCGTGCTCCGAGCCATCGCCGACGAGGAGAGTGACCACCACCTCGACCTCCGGTTCCAGATCGGCGGCAGCGAGACCGTCGGCTCCGGCCTCGTCCGACTCAGACTGATCGCCTAGCACGGGGGGACGAGCGTGACCGCGACCCCCTTCCGGTGGGCCCTCGAGTGCGTGAAAAACGTCGAGGAACTCGCAAAGAGGGGCGCGATCGAGGCCGACGACCCGCTGGAAACGTACTACAAACGCGCCACGAGGGCCGCGATCATGGTGTCCGAAGAGGGCCTCCCCATGACCCTCGCCTTCCTAGCCTCCCGCGGCCCCAAAGACCCCGGCACACTCCTCGCCTACCACCTCTCCGCGTACATCAACCACGTGATCCTCCCCAAGCAAGAGCCGAACTGGCCGAAACTCCGACGAGAGTGCCTCGAACCACCCGACGACGCAAAGAAGCTGAGAGAGCGCGTCCGAGACGAGGTCAGAAAGGCCCTGACCGAGCTGGCCAAGCGGGAAGAACCCCACGAAATGCTCGACATCGCCTCCCAGGTCCTCGACCTCCTCAACACGGTCAAGCGCGTGGCCGAAGGCTGGCACAAAATCTCCAAGTTCGGCGGCGACTAATCCGCCCCCCTCCCCTCCAGAATCTCCACCAAAGCGTCGATCAGCGGGAGCGTCAGCTTCTCCAAGTGCACCCGACACACCTCCACCAGCCTCCGATGAACCTTCTCGTCGTAATCGACCGGATCACCGTGCTGCAGCCTGTTCCTGATCACCCGAATCGGCGGCTCCTCCAGCACGAACCTCGCCGGGTTCCGGTCATCGGCCTTGGCCTTAGGGAACTGCTTCAACCGATCGTCCCGAACCACGCCCCTGAAGCGCCTACCAAGCACCTGCTTGAAAGGCAGCCCCCTCACATTCAAGGACCCCAGAATCTCCCCACTCTCCCCCCATCCCACCCACACCGCGTCCTCATCCTTCCCCGGCGGTTCCACCCCGAGTCCCTCCAGGGCATCCCGCTCCCTCTTCCGCGCCTTCCGAAGACCCTCGAACGGGTCAAAGAGCTTGAAGTACAGCTCGTCCAAGGTCGCGGCGGCCAACTCCTTCAACCGCCCCAGCTTCTCCTCCGAGCGCCCAGCCGCGCGCGCCCGCTTGTAGGCACCCTCACTCACGAACGGCTCGACGAGCCTCGCGAAGACCCACAGCAACAGGTGCGCCTCGTTCATCAAGCTCGCAGCCTCCGCCACCCGACCCCGCTCCAGCATGTACTCGCAGTACCTCCGCAGGAACTTACGCACCAAGCGCAGCCGCCTCACCACCTCCTCCCGCTCCCTCCCCGTCAACGGCCCCACGGACTCGATCACCTCACACACCGGACGCCCCGGAACCCGCTCCGACCCCAAGAACGTCCCCCTAAGCTCCTCCCACACGAACCTCACCAACGCGTCACCGGAAACCGACACCTCACGGGCGAACACGTGCACGGGCCCCGGAGACGACGCCCGCTCCACCCACGCAAACTCCCGAAAATCCTCCACCCACCCCCCGGCCTTCCTACCCATCGCGCCGAGCGCACCCTCGATCACGTCCACCCACCTCGGAGAAGGATCCGCCAAGTACCGCGCCGTCGCGTCCCGGACCAACCAGGCCAACACGGCGTCCGTCACGTCCGCCACGAGCCACCGCCCACCCTCCACGACACCCTCCACCTCCAGCCCCGAGACACCGTACGCGAACGCGACACGCTCCCAGAGCTCCTCCCCCGAACCGTACCGGAAAACCAGCGCCTGAAGCGCGGGCACGAGCCCCAGCGCCGAGGCGAACGGCATCACCCGAGCCCCGTGCGTCAGATCAAAGAGCACCCGATCCCCCCTCCG
>Ga0256842_1002972_pt1 | contig 11673 bp, 10 predicted proteins | sample 4559240metaG_FD_185973 | JGI IMG/M metagenome (GOLD analysis project Ga0256842, IMG submission 185973) | Hydrothermal vent microbial communities from Guaymas Basin, Mexico - 4559-240 | ecosystem: Environmental > Aquatic > Marine > Hydrothermal vents | place: Mexico: Guaymas Basin | collected...
AAAGCCTTCATCGGCAATCCTATCGATGAGCGCTTCGCTGAATTCTATATTATAACCCTTCTCATCAACCTTTTTCTTCGTAGTGTTAAGCAATAGTCTAACGATTTTCTTAATCTCATTTTTACCCAACGGATTAAATACGATTATCTCGTCAACCCTATTCAAAAATTCAGGTTTAAAGAGCTTTTTCATCTCTTCATTTACGGCAACGACGGCTTTATCAAACTCTATCTTATAGCCATCTGTTCCGGGCTCTCCCTTAATCCTTGTCAAATACTCGCTTCCCACATTGGATGTCATGATGATTATCGTATTTCTAAAATCGACCGTTACACCTTTAGAATCGGTAAGTCTACCATCATCAAGCACTTGCAAAAGAATATTAAATACATCTGGATGAGCCTTTTCTATCTCATCAAGCAAAACAACCGAATACGGTCTTCTCCTAACGGCTTCTGTCAACTGACCACCTTCTTCATATCCAACATAACCAGGAGGTGCACCCACAAGCCTTGAAACTGAGAATTTTTCCATATATTCGCTCATATCAATTCTAACAATAGCACGCTCATCATCAAATAGATACTCAGCCAGCGCCTTAGATAGCTCTGTTTTTCCAACACCCGTAGGTCCCAAGAAGATAAACGATGCAATCGGTCTGTTTTTGTCTGACAATCCCGCTCTTGAACGCAAAATTGCTTCGCTTACCGATTTTACGGCATGGTCTTGGCCTACGACGCGTTTTTTGAGTATATCTTCCATCTTCAAAAGTTTTTCTCTTTCGCTTTCAAGCATCTTGGAAACAGGAATGCCTGTCCATTTGGATACGATTTGAGCTATCTCTTCTTCCGTTACTTCTTCTTTCAAAAGCCTGTTTTCTATTTTATTTAACTCTTCGTTTTTCTTTTCAAGCTCCTGCTCAAGTTTCGGCAAATCGCCATACTTCAACACACTCGCCTTTTCAAAATCACCGCTTCTTTCGGCAAGTTCAATGTCGGTTTTAATCTTATCAATCTTTTCTTTAATCGCGTGTATGTCGCTAATCAAACTCTTTTCGTAATCCCATTTGGCTTTAATAGAATCAAGCTCTTCTTTTAGTTGGGATAGTTCTTTTTCCAGCTCTTCAAGCCTTTTTTTGGAGTCGGCGTCGTTTTCTTTCTTTAGAGCCTGTTTTTCTATTTCGAGTTGAGCTATCTTTCTTTTTAGGTTATCTACAGGCTCTATCTCGCTTTCAAGCTGAGTTTTTAAGCTTGCTGCTGCTTCATCAATCAAATCTATCGCCTTATCCGGCAAAAATCTGTCGGTTATATATCTATGACTTAAGGTAGCAGCCGCAACAATCGCCGAATCCTTAATCTTTACACCGTGATGAATCTCGTATTTTTCTTTTAATCCTCTTAATATCGATATACTGTCTTCAATGGTCGGCTCTTTGACAAATACGGGTTGAAATCTTCTCTGAAGCGCTGCGTCCTTTTCAATATATTTTCTATACTCTTTAAGCGTGGTTGCACCTATACATCTTAACTCCCCTCTTGCAAGCATAGGTTTAAGCATATTGGACGCATCCATAGAGCCTTCGGCTGCTCCTGCGCCTACGACGGTATGCAACTCGTCGATAAACAGTATAATTCTTCCGTCTGAGCGTTTAACTTCATTTAAAACGGCTTTTAAACGCTCTTCAAATTCGCCTCTAAATTTTGCGCCTGCAACCAAAGCACCCAAATCAAGTGCTATGATTGTCTTATCCTTCAAACTTTCAGGAACATCCCTTGCAACTATTCTTTGGGCAAGACCTTCTACGATAGCCGTTTTACCGACACCAGGTTCACCTATCAAAACAGGGTTATTCTTTGTTCTTCTTGATAGTATCTGTATGCTTCTTCTTATCTCGTCATCTCTTCCTATAACAGGGTCGAGTTTGCCGCTTCTTGCAAGCTCGGTCATATCCCGACCGTATTTTTTCAGCGCTTCATATTTTTCTTCGGGATTTTGGTCTGTTACCCTTGTTGAACCTCTGATATCTATTAAAGCTTTCATTATGTCTTCTTTTTTAATGTTAAATTCTTTAAATATGCTTGCGGCATCGCATTTTTCGGTTAATGCCAAAAGAAAATGTTCAATGCTTACATACTCGTCTTCCATTAACTTCATCTGCTCTTCGGCTCTTTTAAACACGTCGTCAAGCTCCTTGGTTATGTATATCTGTGCTGACGTAGAGCTGGTCATTTCTACCTTTGGTATACGTTCGATATGTTCATCTATCTTCGCCGTTATGGCGCTTATGTCGCTTCCCAATTTCTTTAATGTTGATACGGCAACGCTTTCATTATCTGAAAGTATAGCCCTTAACAGATGCAGAGAACCTATCTCTTGATTTTTGTGCGACTCTGCTATAGTTTTTGCATTTTGCAAAGCCTCTTGTGATTTAACGGTTAGTCTATTTATATCCATTACACTACCTCCTAATTATTTTTTAACGTCAGAACCATAGAGGGCAAACACCCTCCACGGCACTAACGTTAGGATTATTTGCCCTCTTTTTCGATAGGAATGCTTTGTGGTTTTGACTCAGCCTTCTTTGGCAAAATCAACTTCAAGATTCCGTCTTTGTATTTTGCTTTTATGCCTTTAGGGTCAATATTGTCGGGCAAGAAGAAGCTTCTTGAGAAATTGCCATAGCTTCTTTCCATCCTGTAATAGTTTTTCTCTTTCTCTTCTTTTTCGAACTTTCTTTCACCATAAATTGTCAGCGTGTTGTTCTCAAGATTAACCTTTAAATCCTCTTCCTTCATTCCAGGAGCTTCAACTTCGATTGTTATCGATTCTTTATCTTCATAAACATCCACAGCAGGAATCCAATCATTTGCATCCCTTGTTGGTGTTGCTGGCAATAATCCGTCAAAAACCTTATTTAATCTGTCCTGAAGAGTGGTTAACTCTTTAAAAGGCTCTAATCTACTCAACATCTTTACACCTCCCGTTCATTCTTTTTTAATTTCCAAGTCTAAATATAACCCTAATAGTAATATTGTCAAGGTTTAAAATAATTTTTTTATATTTTTTTATAAATCCACTGTTAATAGGAATTTTTGCTAAATACAAAACTTGACAATATCTCTATCAAGCATATATTATAGGTGTAATAATTTTGAAGAAAGAGGTGGTAATATGAGAGATCCTTATGAAGTTTTAGGTTTAAATAAAAACGCCACAGACGATGAGATAAAAAAGGCATACAGAAAGTTGGCAAGGAAATATCATCCAGACCTAAACCCAAACAACAAAGAAGCAGAAAAAAAATTTAAAGAGGTAAACGAAGCATACTCTATTTTATCCGACAAGGAAAAACGTGCTCAATACGATAAGTTTGGGTTTGCCGGGTTTGATGCATCAGGTCAAACAAACGCCAACTACGAAGACATCTTTAGAAATTTCGGTGGCGGTGGTTTTAGATATACAAACTCATCTGCCGATTTTGACATAGGCGATATTTTTGAAAACCTGTTCGGCGGAGCAAGAAGTAACGGCTTTAGAAGCACTTATGAACCAAAAGGCGCAGATATATATTATAATATGAATCTCGACTTTAAAGACGCAGTTAAAGGAACAACGCTTACATTAAACATAAACGGTGAAAATATAAAAGTTAAAATACCTGCCGGCATAAAGGATAAAGCAAAACTAAAGGTCAAAGGCAAAGGGCAGCACGGACCCGGTGGCAGAGGGGATTTATACCTTGTAGTCAACGTTAGTAAAAACCCTAATTTCGAAATAAAAGACAACAAGCTCTATACAACATTTGACATACCCTTAACAACGGCGCTATTTGGCGGAAAGGCAAAGGTTAAAACACTTGACGGAGACGTTACAATTAAAATACCCAAGGGAACTCAATGCAACCAGGTCTTCAAAATAAACGGCAAAGGCATAGGAAACGATGCGCTTTATGCAAAGGTAAATATAATAATACCAAAAAACGTTCAAGAAGACGAAGAAATAAAAAGAAAATTAGAGGTATAAGCCATGGGAGTAAAAAAAGGATTTTATACGATTGGTATGGTTGCCGAACTTCTAAATATACACCCGCATACGTTAAGAGAATACGAAAGAGAAGGGCTTATAAAACCCAAAAGAACAGCGGGCAACATAAGATTATTTACCGATGAAGATTTGGAAGATATAAAATTTATTAGAGAAATGACACAAGGACTCGGTGTAAATCTTGCAGGTGTAGACATAATTATGCGTATGAAAAAACAGATTGAAGAACTACATTTAATTATCGAAAACTTAGAAGACGCATTAAGAAAAAAGATTAAGGAAGAATACGAAAAAAAGGGCAGTCTTTCGGTAAGAAAGCCTACCCATATAGTCCAAATTGAGATAGAAAAAGAGTAGATAGGTTTTAAACTTTATACCGCCACATTTTGTGGCGGCTTGCTCTACAATTCGGTATTGCTTTATTATTTACAAATACTTATATGCTTTGTTTCCTATGTCGTTTCTAAAGTGCATATCGTCGAAATGTATCATCTTTATGGCTTTATAAGCTTTTTCTTGGGCCTTTTTAAAATCCTTATCTAAGCCTACGACGTTTAAAACCCTTCCACCGTTTGTTACTACTTTGCCGTCGCAAATTTTGGTTCCCGCATGGAATACGAATATGTCGTCCAATTTTTCGACTTCATCTAACCCTTCTATCACCTTACCCTTTTCGTAGCTTCCCGGATATCCGCCGCTTGCGGCAACAACGCTCACGGCATATTTATCCTTCCAATTTATACTTTTTGACGCAAGCGTATTATCTATGCAAGATAGGAATATTTCCACTATATCGCTATCCATCAAAGGTAAAATTGCCTGAGTTTCTGGGTCTCCAAACCTACAATTAAATTCCAATATCTTGGGTTGCTTATTCTCATCAATCATCAAACCGGCATACAAAACGCCCTTATACTCTATACCTTCAGCCTTTAGCCCATCAATTGCCCTTTTCATAAATTTTTCTATTATCTCTTTTTCCAACTGTTTATCGACAATCGGGGCTTTTGCATAAACACCCATACCGCCGGTGTTTGGGCCCTTATCGCCGTCAAATACAGGTTTATGGTCTTGCGCCGCTATCATGGGTAAAATGCTATCGCCGTCGCTAAATACCAAAAACGACGCTTCTTCGCCCGTTAGTTTTTCTTCTATAACCACACTACTCCCTGCGTTTCCGAATTTTTTATCCAAGAATATGGTCTTTAGGGCGTTAATCGCTTCTTCTTCTTTTTCGGCAACCGTAACGCCCTTTCCAGCCGCCAATCCGTCAGCCTTTATGACAATAGGCGCACCCTTTTGTTTTACGTATCTTACAGCGTCGTCGTAATTATCAAACGTTTCATATTCAGCCGTGGGTATACCGTATTTCTTGAATATATATTTTGCAAAAGACTTACTTGCTTCAATTTTTGCGGCATCTTTTTTTGGACCAAACGCCTTTATACCTTCTTTTTCCAACATATCGACAATACCTTTCGCCAACGGGTCTTCAGGACCTACAACCACCAAATCGACAGTATTATCTTTGCAAAATTTTACAATTCTTTCTATATCATCGACTGCAATCTCTACATTTTCGGCAATTTTTGATGTCCCTGCATTACCAGGCAAGCAATAAAGCTTTTCGCATAAATCGGATTCGCATATTTTATAAGCCAATGCATGCTCTCTTCCACCGCCACCAATAAGCGCTATTTTCATGGCTATTACCCCCGTCTAATTTTTGTGCTAAGTTTATATTTTTAGGCTAAACATTTCAAGTATGTTACGGATTATCTTATCTTTAATTTAACAAGCGTCTCAAAGTGGTGCGTTTGTGGAAACATATCAAATAAAAACATCTTCTCTACATCATATAAACTAAGCAAACTTGAAATATCTCTAGCAAGGGTTGATGGTTCACAGGAAAAATAAAAAACGGTTTTAGGTTTACTGTTTAAAATATAGCTCATAACCCTTTTGGCACCGCTTCTGGGCGGATCTAAAACTACACAATCAGGTTTTTCCTTTAAATTAAACGGCATAAACAGATTTATTCTTTTTGATTTTAGCTTACTGCTTAGGTTTAACATCCTTGCACTATCCTTAAAAGAATTTAAAGCGCTTTTATTATACTCCAAATTCACAACATCACATCCAATAGCAGCCAAAGGGATTGAAAAATTGCCTATACCGCCAAAAAAATCCAATACAAAAGAGCAATGCTCTTTCTTAACCATATCTATCAATGTTTCTATCATTTTTATGTTAATATATCTGTTTACCTGGACAAATGCTTTTGGGCTATAATTAATGTATAGACCGTCTTTAATAAAAGATAAATCCAAAAAGCCTTTTTTAGGATTAATTAAACCTTTATCATCAACAAGTATTTCATAATTTTTACATCTGTTTTTTAATATATAATCGTTAATCGCTTCATCTGCTATTACACACCTGTCTATCAAAACATCTTCATTGCTTTTTTTCTTATTAAATCCATACTCTTTCCCTATACACTTAAACTTAACTCTCCTTCTGTAATAAAACGGATTCTTTGACGCCACAACAACTATATCGTTAAAGTCAAACTTTGCTATCTTTTTTATCGTTTGTTTTAAAATGAATTTTTTCAGCTCAAGCTGATAGCTATAATTTGCATGCTGCAAATCACATCCTCCACATAAACCGTAATATTTACAGATTGGCTCTATTCTTTCTTTAGACGGTTTCTTTATATCAACTAAATTTGCAATGGAATAGTCCTTCTTTTGGCTCACTATATCTATATCGACAATTTCATTGGGTAACACATAACTTACAAAGACGATTTTTCCATTTATCTTAGCAATTCCTTTTGCATTATGGGCAAAATTTTCGATAGACACCCTATACATAGCCTAAAAAACTTATCTTATATTAAACATCTTATCAATAAAAAAAGGTTTTAAAATGCAACTATAGTATAAACAATTTTCTAAGCTGCAAAAACATATAAGCACAAGCCATATAATCATAGAAACCGACAAAGACAGTTTGCTTAACGATGAATACATAAGAAAAGCCTATTTGGGAAAGTAGTCTTCTTGATTATCGTATCTTAACAACAAAGCGATAAATAGCGATATCAAGGCTATGGAAAATTGTCTTGAAAACAGCACATCGCCAAAAAAAGCAAGCATAATGGAAAGTGAAAATAAAAATCCAAGTTTTTTATCTTTGGATTCTCTAAAAAAGAAATAGAATATAAGAAGCAATAATATTAAACCAATAATACCCACTTGAGCCATAATTTGTATGTATTGGTTATGAAGATGGTTGTATGGAAGTAAACATTTTAGTCTTGGATATTTTGAATGGATAATCTTTTTAAATTCGTCATTAGAATCTCCTACACCTACTCCAGCAATCGGGTGAGATATAAAAATTTCACTTCCTACCTTTATCATATTCAATCTTGTTCCAACGGAGGAACACGGGTTAGTATATTTGCTACCCTTTAACGCAATTGCAAAATTATCAAACTTTGTTCTGAAACTGCCACTAAATCCATACACTACAGCAAACACCAACAAACCTACAGCAACACTTTTTAATATATTTTTAGCATTAATACCGAAGTAAACACATATAAATATAAACATATTTAATATATAAATAAATTGACCAGTTCTGCCATGGGTTATAAATAGAGTTACGGATGTTAATAAGAACAAAGCTATGTATATTATACGCCTTATATTTAAGCCTTTTAGTTTCAAAATCCTATCCATTAAAATAATAGAAGCAATACTTAGATATATTGAATACTCAATATGATTCATAAAAGGTGATGGATCGTGAGGATTGACATTCTTTTTATGTATTAAATCGAAGAATAAAGCATAAGATATCAATTCACTCACAAACATACCAAGCAAAAAGGCTGATACAACATATATAACATTCTCTTTTTTTAGGCTTGTAAATACCACAAAAGAAACAAGAAAATATTGCCAATACTTCCTAACATAAAAAGCGGCATACTGAAAATCACTACTCCATAAATACGATATTACCATAAAAAAACCCAACGCAAAAATGGACATATAGGTTTTGTTTATTTTTGTTAATTTATCTTTAAAATTACCTTCTGCGAACCACAATACTATCAATGCAACAGATAAAACACTCAAAGCAGACCTTGATAAAGGCAAAATGAAAGCATAAAGGACTACAAGATAATTTATTATGGTGTTTATTTTACATTTTTTATAATTAAACGGCATACAAAAAGACTTTTTTTAAGTTAGCGAAATTTTTCATACAATCAAATCATAGAGATTTTTTTTAAAAGTTCAAACTATTTAAAAACAGCAAAATATTTAAAATCTATAAAAAAAGTATATAATAATACTGATGAGTAAATATAGGGTAAACATCGTATGATTAGTAATATATCTGCGGTAATGATAACAAAAAATTCAGAAAAACATATCAAAGAATCTCTTGAAAGTCTTAAAGATTTTGAAGAAATCATAATTTATGATAACGGCTCTTGCGATAATACTCTCAAGATAGCAAAACAATTTAAAAACGTAAAAATTATTAAAGGTGAGTTTTATGGTTTTGGAAAAACAAAAAACTTAGCAGCAGACTACGCCAAAAATGATTGGATATTTTCCATAGATAGTGATGAAATAGCAACTGAACAATTAATAAAAGAGATAAAAAACATAAGTTTAGAAAACCATACAGTTTATGCCATAAACAGAAAAAACTTATTTTTAGGCAAAGCAGTAAAGCATAGCGGCTGGAATCCGGATTGGATAAAAAGACTCTACAATAAAAAATTTACCAAATTTAGCGATGTTGAAGTGCATGAAAGCATTATCTCTTCAAAAGTCGTTAAACTAAAAGGAAGATTAATACATTACGCTGTTGACAATACGCAAGATACGCTTATCAAAATGGCTCGCTATTCAACAATGAAAAGAAAAAAAAATTACATCATAAATCCATACTTCGCCCTACTTAGAGCTTCATTTGCATTTTTTAGAACATATTTTGTTCAACTTGGGTTTTTGGATGGGTATGCAGGTCTTATTATATCGATAAATAGATTTATAGGAGTTTTTCACAAGGGCTGTTATTGGTATTACAATAAGGATAAATTATGATATGCCACATCAACTTAGCAAAAAGCTTTAGGGGTGGAGAAAGACAAACATCTCTTTTGATTAACGAATTGGATATAGAGCAATGTTTAATTATCAGAAAGGGTTCGCCTTTAAAAAACTACATAAAAAATAACGTAAAAATTATAGAAATAACCAAACCTTTCATCTTTCATATCTTTAAACTAAAACACTGCTCACTGATTCATGCTCACGAAGCCAAAGCAGCCCAGCTTTCTTTTTTTGCCCACATTATACTAAAAAAACCGTACATAATTACAAGAAGAGTATGTTTTCCCATAAAGCAAAATTTTTTCACCCAAGCAATCTATAAAAAAGCATCAGCCATAATAGCAATATCGCAAGCAGTAAAACAAAAAATAGCGCAGGATACAGGCATAAATAGCTCATACGTAATACCTTCAGCAATAACACCAGACACCACAACAAACAATCTAACCGCATTAAAAAACAGATTTAAAGATAATTTTATCGTGCTAAACATTGCAGCTTTAAACGATAAAGATAAAGGTCAATTGGACATCATAGAAGCTGCAAAAGAATTAAGCGACATAACATTTTTACTGGTTGGAAAAGGCAAAGATGAAAAAATCTTAAAAAAAATAGCTCCTTCTAATGTTATATTTGAAGGCTTTAAAAAAAATATATACGATTATCTTGAAATTGCGGATATATTCTTATTTCCATCCAGAAGAGAGGGCTTGGGTTCGATTTTATTAGATGCTATGAAGGCTAAAAAACCTATAATAACAAGAGCAGTGGGTGGCATTCCCGAATTGTTGGATGAAAACAGCGCTATTTTTATCAACAGCCCAAATGATATTAAAAAAGCTATATTAACGCTAAAAAACAACAAAAAATTAAGGGATACTTTAGCATTAAATGCATTTGAAAAATCAAAAAAATTCGATATTAAGCATTTAGCCCCAAAAATTTTAAATATTTATGAAAATGTGCTTAAATAGTATTTAAATCTTTTCAAAAAGGCATAAAATAAATTGATAAGCTTAAACAAATGTGCTTATTATAAGTACACCAAGCAAAATAATTGAAAATAAAAAAATTTTATAGTCTTTGTTAAAGAGATAAAAAATAGATAAAGCTAAAACAAATACATAAGGAGTAAAAAGCAATGCATATATTCCGTATGCACTTAAATAACCATATCCCTTAAAAACAAATCCCGCAAACAGCAACAAAAGCCCTATATAAAATCCAATTTTCAAAACAAGTGCTACAAATTTCATATCAAAGCCTTTACAATCATTTCAATAGCAACTATTAACAAAAGAGCGATAAATACCTTTTCTATGACTTCATTCTTAGCCTTATGAGCTATATACAAACCCACCTTTGAACCAAATACAGCTCCCAAAGACATAAAAAGAACAATATTAGGGATAACATATCCATGCCTAAAGTAAACTATCGACGCACAAGCAGCCGTAATACCAACCATCATAGAGCTTGTTGCAGTCGCAGCCTTTATAGGTATCTTGCATACAGCATTTAATATAGGAACTTTAACTATTCCGCCACCGACTCCAAGCATACCCGAAAGAAAACCGGCAAAAGATGATATTAGTATTGCCATAGGTATATTTTTAATATCATAGTAAACCACTTTGTTGAGATTTTGATCAAAATAAGAAAACTTACCATTTGTCTCACTATATTCATATTTAGATTTTGAGTTTTTCATCATAAAAAAAGAAAGAGACAACAAAAATACGCCAAAAGCAATTTTTAATACATCCTGATTCAGATTGATAGCTATCAGGCTTGCAACAACAGCAAAGATTGAAGTTGAAACTTCAAGACCCAACCCCATAGGCATATTTATAATTTTCTTTTCTATATTTTTGTATGTTACAAGCAAACTTGTTGACACAATAGTTACCAAACTGACGGCAATTGCATTATGTATAGGCAACTTTAGAAATATTAAAGACAAAGGAACTATCACAACGCCACCGCCTATACCAAGCATTGATGCCGTAATACTCGAAAGTATACCAATAAAAAAGGCTATTACAAATTCCATCGGCCTCTCTTTTTTAACAAATAAAACACAAAACTAAGCAAAATTAGTAGCAATATAACATAATTTGCATACTCTGTCCATCTATCAACAATGGCAAAACCTTTTCCAAAAAAATACCCAACGCCTATGTAACACACACCCCACAAAATACCGCTTATTATAGCCCACAATAAGAAAATCTCTTTTTTCATCTGCATAGTTCCCGCAACAAACGGCACAACAGGTCTTAAAACACCAACAAATCTACCCAAAAAAACGCTCTTTGAGCCATGTTTTTCAAAAAATAACTCACCAATAATAAAATAGTCTTTATATTTCTGATAAAGTCTGGTGTTTTTAATAAAAAGAAAATACTTACTGCCAAGAATATAACTTGCAATGTCTGCCAAAACAGCGCCCAAAACAGCAAAAACAATAACCAAATAC
>Ga0256842_1002973_pt1 | contig 11671 bp, 9 predicted proteins | sample 4559240metaG_FD_185973 | JGI IMG/M metagenome (GOLD analysis project Ga0256842, IMG submission 185973) | Hydrothermal vent microbial communities from Guaymas Basin, Mexico - 4559-240 | ecosystem: Environmental > Aquatic > Marine > Hydrothermal vents | place: Mexico: Guaymas Basin | collected...
TAAATAATCCGTCAATCTCAAAGCTTCAGCTTCATCAACTTCAAGCTCAACACAATCAACTTCTCTAAAACTCTCACCACAAGGCTTGAAGCATCTATATTTCGGATTAATGCTTATGTTTCTTGCTCTCTTTCTCCTACCTCTTCCGCCCATAACAATTATGAACATATGCTCATTTATCAAATTGTCAACCCTTAATTGCACATATTATATATAGTATTGCAGATTTCCTATAATAAATTAGATTTTTAAAATCAAAATCCATTTTAATTTTAACGCCCTTTGAAAAATTTGACTATATATTTGATAAATTAAAAAAAGAGTTCTGCAATGATTCCGTCCAATTCGAGATATTAGTAAATAAAAAAATATACGAAGAAATTTCAAAAACTTTTCCACTATTTCATAAATAAACATAAAAAGTGTGTAAAACAATTGGTTGTTGAAATTTATTTAATATTATTGTATAAGGTAATTAATGGTAAAGGAATTTATTTATAAATCACATAACGCAAATTACACAAAGCAGATTGCAAAGTTTTTTGCAAAAAATTTTATCAGCAAATACGGGAAGAACATTATTTTTTTAAAAGGCGACTTAGGCTCCGGCAAAACAACTTTTGTAAGATACTGCTTAAACTACCTTGGCATTGATGATGAAAATTTTGAAGGCAGTCCAACATTCACAATAGTTAACGAATATGATAACGACATAATACATATGGATTTATACAGATTAAAAAATCAATCCGAAATAGAATATTCCGGCATTTTAGACTATTTCAATAAAGATAATGGTATTTTTTTCATTGAGTGGCCTGAACTTTTAAATATGAAACCGTCTTTTGAGTTAACATTTACAATACTCAATGACACATCAAGGAAGATAAATGTTTGTAGATGCTGACACGGAATTGTATGGAATCTTTGGAAACCCTATAAAACATTCACTTTCGCCTCTTCTTCACAATAAAATGTTTGAACAATACTCTATTAATGCCGTTTATACCGCTTTTCAAGTTAGTGATTTGGAAAATGCAGTAAGGGGAATAAAAGCATTGGGAATAAAGGGCATTAATGTGACTATCCCGCATAAAAAAGATGTTATAAAATTTTTAGATTACATTGACGATGATGCAAAGAACTTAAATGCCGTAAATACAATAAAAAATATAGACTCTAAATTATACGGATACAATACAGATTATCTCGGATTTATGGATACCTTTAAAGAAAATATACCGGACTATTTTAATAAAACAATTACCGTTCTCGGTGCCGGAGGAGCAACAAGAGGAGTAATCTATGCTCTCCACAAGTTAGGTATTGAAAGAATTAACATTATTAATAGAAGCATAGAAAATGCATATAATTTAAAATATGATTTTAAAAATATGATAGATATAGATGCTTTTGATATAAAAAGCAGTAAAAAAATTCTTAACAAAAGTGAAATCGTTATAAACTGCACATCCGTAGGATTAAATGATAATGAGTCTCCGGTTAATGTTAATCATATTGACAATGCCGTTGTTATGGATATTATATACAAAGACACTAAGTTTATTGAGTTATCTAAACTAAAGGGATTAAAAACCGTTAATGGGATGAGTATGTTTATCAATCAGGCTTTTTATTCGTTTAAAATATGGAAAAACATAGAATTCGATAAAAATTTAGCTTTTGAAATATTAAAAAAAGGACAATAGATATGAACTCACCTCTTTTAGGACAACTGCTTATATGGAATAAAATAATAACACAAGAACAGTTAGACGAAGTTTTATTGGAACAGAAAAAGAGCGGCAAAAAACTTGGAACCATACTAACAGAAAAAAATTATATAACGGAAGAAAAATTAAATAAATTTTTAAGTGAACAATACGGCGTAGATACAATAGACTTAAATTCAATATCCATACCGCAGGATGTTATAGACAAAGTGCCTGCGCATATAGCAAAAAAATACACTTTAATTCCTATAGGTATAGACGACCGTAAAATTAAAGTTGCGATATCCGATCCTACCAATATTTTTGCCCTTGATGATATAAGATTTTTAACGGGAATGAATGCTGTAGCTCTACTGGCAAATGAGGGTTCTATTTTAAAAGCAATAGAAAAATATTACGGCTCAACAAAAGAAATAAATACTCTGATAGACTCCCTGTCTGAAACAGCAGAAAGCGTAGATATGATGCAGGAACAGGATGTAGAATCAAGTGTAGAAGATTTGGAAAGTGAATCAAACGAAGAACCTGTAATAAAACTCGCAAATGCAATTTTGGCAAAATCGGTCAAAGATGGAGCAAGCGATATACACATAGAACCTTACGAAAATGATTTAAGAGTCAGGTATAGATTGGATGGTAAACTTAAAACATTTATGAACTTATCAAAATCCGTAGCACCGGTTCTAACTTCAAGATTTAAAATAATGTCAAAACTAAACATAGCAGAGAAAAGGCTACCTCAAGACGGAAGAATAAGAATAAAAACCGGAGGAAAAGATATAGATTTAAGGGTTTCCACCCTACCTACCGTGTATGGCGAAAAAGTTGTTATGAGAATATTGGATAGAAGTAGCATTCGTGTGAATCTGCAAGATTTGGGCTTTGAGAAACAAGATCTTGAAAAATACATCAAAGCAATTGAGTCTCCGTTTGGAATGATACTCGTAACAGGTCCTACAGGAAGTGGGAAGACGACAACTCTATACGCATCCTTAAATAAAATAAATAAAGAAGATACAAATATAATGACTGCTGAAGATCCGGTTGAATATAATATTGAAGGTATTAATCAGGTATTGGTCAAGGAAAGCATAGGGTTAACCTTTGCAAACGCCCTTCGGTCATTTTTAAGGCAGGATCCTGATGTTATTATGGTTGGTGAGATAAGAGATACGGAAACTGCAGAAATAGCAATAAGAAGTGCACTGACAGGACATCTGGTTTTCTCTACTATTCACACAAACGATGCACCTTCAACAATTATGAGACTTGTTGATATGGATATTGAAAGGTATTTAATATCATCTTCATTGGTTTTGGTGCTGGCACAAAGACTTGCGAGAAAAATATGTCCACGCTGCAAACAAGAAATTAATATACCTCCGAATGCTTTGATTGAATTGGGTTTTAGTGAAGAAGACGCAAAAAATATGAAAGTATATAAAGGTAAGGGGTGTGAATACTGCAATAATACGGGATATAAAGGCAGAGTCGCACTGTATGAGGTAATGCCCATAAGCGATAGAATAAAAGAGATGATACTTAACGAAGCGTCGGTTGCAGAGATTAGGGAAGAGGCAATTAAAGAAGGTATGTCAACCTTGAGAATGAGCGGACTAAAAAAAATAAAAGAAGGTGTAACAACTATAGAAGAGGTTGCAAATGTAACCTTTTCTTAAAAACTTTATAAGGAGTTTTTATGTCAAAAACAGCAAAGGATTTGGTTGAGCTTTTAGAAATTTTAGTGGCAAAAGAGGGTTCGGATTTACACATTACGGTAGGGGCAAAACCAAAAATAAGACTAAGGGGTGATCTTGTTGATATAGAAGAGTATGACCCTTTGGATTCATCTACCGCTCAAAATTTATGCTACGGAATAATGACAGAACTTCAGAAAAAACATTTGGAAGAAAATTTTGATGTTGACTTCTCTTTTGGTGTTGCAAAACTATCAAGATTTAGAGCAAATGTTTATATACAAAGGGGAACGGTAGCAGGAGCGTTCAGGATTATACCCTACATAATACCTCCGTTCGATAAACTTGGAATACCGCCTGTTGTTCAGCGATTTTCTACACTGCCAAAAGGATTGGTCTTAGTTACAGGTCCAACGGGAAGCGGTAAGTCAACAACACTTGCTTCTCTCATAAATAAGATTAATCAAGAACGAAAAACGCATATTATAACAATTGAAGACCCTATAGAATTTACATACTCGCATAAACAGGCTCTAATAGATCAAAGGGAGGTAGGAACCGATGTTCCGAGTTTTGCATCTGCACTTAAACACATATTAAGGCAAGATCCTGACATAATACTCGTTGGAGAAATGAGGGATTTAGAGACTATACAAGCTGCGATTACAACGGCAGAAACAGGACACCTTGTTTTTGCGACACTACACACAAATTCGGCACCTGAAACCATAAGCAGAATAGTGGATGTCTTTCCACCGTCTCAACAAGCTCAAGTTAGAACTCAGCTTTCCGTTAGTTTGCAAGGAGTCGTCACCCAAACTCTTTTAAAAAGGAAGGACGGAGAAGGCAGGGTTATGGCTATGGAAATTATGATACCCAACGCAGCAATTAGAAACTTAATTAGAGAAGATAAAATACCTCAACTCTATTCAACTATGCAAATGGGTCAAACAGAAACAGGAATGAAAACTATGAATCAATCTCTTTTGGAGCTTTATAAAAAAGGACTGATAACATACGAGGCAGCAATCGAGTCTTCATTAGATAAAAAAACTATGCAGAGAGAATTGGATAAAATAAAGTATTCAAAATAAAAAGAGGATTTTAATATGCCGTATTTTAAATGGAAGGGTAAAGATTTAAAGGGAAGAACAAGAAAAGGTGAAATTATTGCAAATAACAAAAATGAGGCAATTGCAAAGTTAAAAAATAAAAGAATAAACATAATATCTGTAAAAAATGCCCCGAAAGATATAGAGATTCCTTTCCTTAAGACAAAGGTCACCGAAAAAGACATTCTTGTTATTACAAGACAATTATCAATAATGCTTGCCTCCGGGCTACCTTTGGATGAATCCCTAAACATAATATCAGAAGAAACGAAAAATAAAAGAGCAGGTGAAATCTTATACTCAATAAAATCAGATGTAGAATCCGGAAGTTCTCTTGCAGCAGCATTTAGAAAACATAAAGATGTTTTTTCAGACCTATATGCCAATATGGTAGATTCAGGAGAAAAAACAGGTAATTTGGACGGCGTTTTAAAGAGATTGGCTGAAACTATGGAAAAAAGCATTGCTCTAAAAAGAAAAATAAAAGGGGCACTAATTTACCCTACGATAGTTTCAATAGTTGCAACAGGCGTTATCGTATTAATTATGGTTTTTGTTATACCTACATTCTCAGAGATGTATTCATCAAGCGGTATGCATCTTCCACTTCCCACTCAGATAGTTATAAGCACAAGTCTGTTTTTAAAATCAAATATTCTGTATATATTAGGAGCTATAATAGCCATATACATTATAGTTAAGTTGTTGTACAAAAAGAACTATAACTTCCATAAAATGATGGATAAACTTATGCTAAATATACCTATTTTCGGTATTATTGCAAGAAAGGGCTCAATAGCCAATTTTACAACCATACTTGCTTCCTTAAGTTCAAGCGGGGTTGATATAATAGAAGCATTAACAATAGGTGCAAAAACGGCAGGGAATATCATAATAGAAGAGACGCTTACCGAAGTAAGAGATATGGTTAAAAGGGGTGAAAATTTATCAAGTTCGCTATCCGTAAGTGGGGAATTTCCGGATATGGTTATACAAATGGCATCTGTCGGAGAGGAAACGGGAACATTGGATAGTATGCTTGAAAAAATTTCCAAGTACTACGAGGATGAAATAGACAATACGGTTAAAAATTTAACAACAATGATAGAGCCCGTTATAATAGTTGTTCTCGGTGGCATTATAGGATTTCTTGTTATTGCAATGTATCTTCCGATATTCCATATGGGCGACACAATTAAATAAGTTTCAACTGTTGCAGTTTTTGATATATATGTTTTGCAATTTCAGCTGCGTTAGAGCTGTGTTCCCCATGCTCTACAAAAACTACAACTACAACTTTTGGATTATTTAAGGGGGCAAAGGATGCAAACCATGCATGCGGAAAATATTTTTTAGCTCTTTTTATGCTGATTTTTTTCTCTTTAAGTTTCTTCTTTATTGATTTATAAAAGTAACTTGATACAACCTGACTTGTTCCGGTTTTTCCGCATATATCGAGTCCTTCTATTTTTGCTCTTGCTCCGGTGCCGTATTTTCCGTTTACAACAAGCCATAAGGCTTTTTTGATTTTATCGTAATATTTACTTTTAAAAACATATTCCACTTTTTTCTGTTTGCCATTAATTAGTGTAGGTTTATAGCCTATGCCGTTATTCGCTATCATATTAAAAGCTAAAGCAACCTGAAGAGGTGTGGATAGAAAAAACCCCTGCCCTATTGATGTTGATATGGTATCTCCTACATACCAGCTTGTTTTTAATTTCCTATATTTCCATATTTTTGAAGGAAGATTGCCCTTAGCACAATAATCAAACAATTTCGGTCTTCGTCCAAATCCAAATTGAGACAAGTAAAGGCGTAATTTATCTATGCCAAGTTTCATTCCAAGTTGATAAAAAAATACATCGGAAGAACTTTCTATAGCCCTTTGAAGATTTATTTTTCCAAAACCTCCGGGTTTCCAGTCTCTGTATAGATTTTTCCCTATTTGAATTGAGTATGGACATTCAACAACAGTATCCGGCTTGATAATTCCTTCTTTCAAAGCGGATAAAGCAACAAACGGCTTAATTAAAGAACCCGGGGGATAGGAACCTTGAAGCGACATATCAAAAAGATTCATCTTATTTTTTTTCTTAAGCATATTCCACACCTTTGAGCTCATACCGTTAATAAAATAGTTAGGATTAAAGGATTTTGAATTAGCAATACCCAATATATGTCCGTCCGTTTTCATTACAATTATAGAACCCTGTAAATTGTTTTTCTTAAAAATATTATAAATATAAGACTGAAGACGCGAATCTATACTAAGTGTGATATCTTTACCCTTTTTTGGAGGTATTTTAGATAAAACTTTAACCACCTCTCCGTTGGATTTTGCTTCAATCTCTTTATATCCCCATTCTCCGCGGAGCAGATCATTATATTTTTTCTCTATACCCTTTCTTCCAATCAATTCATCTATATGATATCTGTAATTTTTCAAAAAATCTTGCTTGGAAACCTCGCTTAGATAACCTACAATATTTGCATATTCGACGGCATTGTTCGGATATACCCTTTTTGGCGTTACCTCAATATTAATCAGAGATTTAAGAGATTCACTATTTAAAAGATTATAAACTTCCCTTCTTGATATACTTGACTTTAATAGTATTGACTGATTATACAAAGCCAGATGCATTTTAGATTTAATATATTTTTCTTTTAATTTTAAGATTAACGACAAAGTTTTTATATCTCTTTCTTTTACCTTTTTGCTCTTTAGTAAAAAAACTGAAAAAGTAGGCGTATTTTTAGCATAGATTGCTCCGTCTTTAGTCTTTATATAGCCCCTTGCAGGGATTAAATCTATCAATCTTATGTAATTCCTCTTTGCAGATGATAAAAAATATTGATATTTCACAACCTGTAGATAGACAAGACGCAAAATAATAATTAATACGGACATTACTATGAGAATATATAGATATTTCAGATTGTTTATAAAATCTTGAGAGTTATATATATACCTATCTCTTTTAGACATACTCTTTTTTATGCATAAAAAGTTTAAAAATAAGATTTAATAAAAGATAGAAAAGATAAATAAATATAAATAAAAACAGAATTAAGGCAAAAGGTATCATTTGAAGTAAAGAAATATATGTTATATAAATCAGTATAAATGCGGTAAATATGATGCCTTTGGGAATACGATATTTCTTGCTAAGATACCCTATAATAAAAATTGCAGATGGAAAAAGAGCACTAAATACAAATATTTTATTCATCATTACTATATCCGACAAGAAACCATACAAAAATGCAAGATGCATACCGTATTTATCATCAAAAAAACCATAAGACAATACAGATACAAAAAACAGAAATGGCAGTATGTAAGGGGTTATATATACAAAGTTAATAATCTCGGAAAACATAGAACTTATAACGAAAATTATAAAAATATTAACTATAAAAATCACTGCTTTTTTTTGCATATCACAAACATATCGTAACTGTTAAAAAAACCTTTATCTACATCTATGTAGGCTACCTTGTAGTATGAATTTACCATTTTTACCTTATTCACACGCCCTATAAAAATATTTTTAGGATAAATTCCAAATTCTCCACTGGTATATACAGGCGAACCTGCATCAATACTAACATTAGGGTCTAAAAATTCGGCTTTCGGCTTATACATATCACCAATAAGCAACGCCCTGTATGTAGCATTATCCGATTTTATGTATACATCAACCACAAAATCACTATTAAAAACAGTTTTTGCAAGATAAAAATCCCGCTGTTTTTTTTCAATAGAGCCAATCAAATTCAAATTGTCAGACAGTATAAAACAATTATTCCTATCTAAATTTAATTTCTTATTAGGCTTTAAAACTATATAGCTAATCTGCAGATTACTCTTAAATCCAAACTTAGATTTTATAAGCTTATAACCTGCAAGTTTTTTATTTTTAACCGATTTTTCGTTGCATAAATATCCACTTTTAATTTTTAGTGTGGCAACCTCTTTTTTCAAAAGCCTATTTTCTTCTTCAACTCCAACAAGCATAAGGTAGCGCGAAACACCATCCTTAATGCCTATTAAAACATTGTTCACGGGTGAACTTACCGCCACCGCATAATTTAAAACGGTTCTATTTACCTCTTTCACAACAAAATTATATGTATATGAAAAAAAACTCAAAAAAACGGCGGCTATTATATAAAAAACAACAAATTTCATAAACTATTCCATTACAATTTCTCCAAGAAGGTCAATATTGTCAAGAATCATACCGACGCCATTAACAACCGCAAAAAGCGCATCATCATAAATAGCAACACGAAGACCGGTTTCTTTCTGAAGTAATTTATCAAGACCCTTAAGCAGTGCTCCGCCTCCCGTCAACATTATACCGTTATCAACTATGTCACTTGCAAGCTCAGGTGGCGTTTTTTCCAAGGCATCTTTAACGGAAGAAGATATTATATTGACAGGTTCCTTCAAAGCCTCTCTAATTTCCAAAAGGGACATTTCAATAGAAGTTGGTACTCCCGTTATTAAATCTATACCCTTTATTGAAATTTTTTTTGAGTCCTCCTCTTCGTCTTCAAAGGCAAAAACGCTACCGTAATCTATCTTTATCTTTTCAGCGGTAGTTTCACCAACCAAAACACTGTATTTTTTCTTGATATAATTTACAATTGCAGTATCCATTCTGTTTCCACCAACCCTTACAGAAACACTATGAACTATTCCGCCCAAGGATATAACGGCAACTTCAGTAGTTCCTCCTCCTATATCCACAATCATACTTCCCATAGCATCCTGAACGGGTAAACCTGAGCCTATCGCAGCAGCCATAGGCTCTTCTACAAGATAAACCTGTCTTGCACCGGCATCAAGAGCAGACTCTTTTACAGCCTTTTTTTCAACCTGCGTAATACCATACGGTACGGCTATAATAATTCTCGGCTTAAAAATACTCGTTTTACTTTTGGATTTTTTAATAAAATATCTAAGCATTCTTTCATTTACTTCAAAATCAGCTATGACACCGTCTTTTAACGGCTTAATCGCCTCTATGTTGCTCGGGGTTCTACCTACCATCTCCTTCGCTTCTTTTCCGATACTCAAAACTTTTTTGCCACCCTTAGAATCCTTTTTAACAGCAACAACACTTGGTTCATTTAAAATAATACCTCTTCCCTTAACATACACAAGCGTATTAGCAGTTCCCAAATCAATAGCTAAATCACTTGAAAAATAACTCATAAAAGCCTTAAACATAAACACCGCCTACTTATAAGTTTTACTTCTATCTATTTTTAAAATATTCTCTTCTTTTTTTAAACTATCTATCAACCTATCTATTTCCGTCTTATCTTTTACCTCAAGTTGAACTGAAATCAAAACCTTTTTCTCCTCTTCGTTAAGATATTTAATTTTAATGTCTTTAGTATTTATATGAAGTTTTGAAATTTTATCCGTTATTGTAGCTAAAACACCTATCTTATCCATAACCAAAATTTTTAAATTTACAGGAAGTCTTTTATCGCCATGCTCCCACTCTACATCTATGAGTCTATCCGAATCGTAGCCTATTTTTTGTACATTTTCGCAATCAATCCTGTGTATAATGACGCCTCGCCCCTTCGTAACATAGCCTACAACATCATCTCCATAAACCGGATTGCAGCATTTTGCAAGCTTAAATACCACATTATCAATTCCATCAACATTTATTTTATATACACTTTCCTTCTCTACCGTTTTAACCTGTTTTTTTCTGTTTCCCGGATACATCCTATCTATAACCGACGATGCGTGGACCTTTAAAAAACCTATCCTTTGAAACAATTCATCTTTTGTGTTGGCTCCAAAATAGTTCATAACGCTTTCAAAGTTCTCTTCTTTTAAAAACTCCTGCAAAGAATGATTCGCCCTCAGCAGCTCCCTTGCAAGCATCCCTTTACCTATTTCAGCAGCCTCTTTCTTTTCCCTTTCTCTAACTTTTTGCCTAATTTTACCTTTGGCTTTACTCGTTACTACGAAGCTAAGCCAATCTCTCGACGGCGTATGATTACTTCGAGTATGTATTTCAACTATATCTCCATTTGAGAGCTGAGTTCTTAACGGCACCATTTTTCCGTTTATTTTCGCACCAACGCAACTGTTCCCAACTTCTGTATGTATTGCATAAGCAAAATCAACAGGTGTTGAACCCCTCGGAAGAATTTTCAAATCCCCGGTTGGCGTAAACACATAAACCTCGCCCCTAAATAAATCCACCCTTACTGTATTTAAAAATTCTCTCGGATCATTAACCTCTTTTTGCCATTTTAAAAGATGTCTAAGCCACAAAAACTGCTTATCGTATTTACTAATATAAACAGAGCCCTCTTTATATCTATAGTGCGCCGCAATTCCCTCTTCCGCTATTTCGTGCATTTTCTTCGTTCTTATTTGAATCTCTATAACAACATCGCTTGGTCCGAAAATTGTAGTGTGTAAAGATTGATACATATTCTGTTTTGGTATGGCAATATAATCTTTGAATCTACCCGGAAGAGGCTTGTAGTATTTATGTATTGTACCAAGAGCCGCATAACAATCCTTTTCACTCTCCGTAATTATTCTTAAAGCCATTAAATCGTATATACTTTCAAAGTCCACTTTGTTTCTCTTCATCTTGCTGTAAATGCTGTATAGATGTTTAATTCTGCCGTGCACTTCACATTTTATGCCTGCTTCCTTCATATCCTGCTTTATTTTTGATTCTATAAAACTGATAATTTCAAGTTTTTTCTCTAAATCCCTTTCTACCTTTTTTTTCAGATTTTTATATTCTTCAGGGTGCAGGTATTTGAAGCTCAAATCTTCTAACTCGGACTTCACGGCATACATACCGAGCCTATGAGCTATCGGAGCATAAACATCCATAGTTTCACGAGCTATCCTAAGCTGCCTTTCCTTATTTAAGTAACATATAGTTCTCATATTATGCAGTCTGTCGGCAAGTTTTATCAGGATAACCCTTAAATCTCTTGCCATGGCAACAATCATTTTACGAAAATTATCAGCCTGCTTCTCTTCTTTGCTTTTATACTCAATTTTGCCTATCTTCGTCAGTGAAACAACAAGGAATAGAACATCGCTACCGAATTCTTTTTC